>OMLO01000472.1_pt1 | contig 26071 bp, 18 predicted proteins | sample 1674811 | NCBI WGS metagenome assembly OMLO01 (sample SAMN06265003, study PRJEB25207) | coral metagenome | isolation source: Coral host | place: Mexico:La Bocana,Puerto Morelos, Mexico | collected 2008-11-13
AAAACTAAACATCCTAAATATAAATCTACTATAAATTAGCATTTGGTGGACAAAGGACCATCCTATTAACTGCGTTGTTGTACCTTGTATTCGTAAGTAAGAATTCGTATGAAATGACTGTTTTATTTGCGTGAAACGTGATCTAGACCTCCATCGAGAACTGCTCTGTCCACGAGAAAAACAGTCTTGATCAGCGAAGTCTGTGATTCAACTGCCTACAATCATCTTTTCACATGGAAATCAGTCGGAGTTGTTTTTTTTTTTTTACGAGCGGAATGACGATGCGATATTTCCACTTTGGCCTTCTGACGTGAATTCGCTTGAAAATATTTTACAAGTGAATTTATAATGCACCCGCGAGAGGCACTTATTTACAAACCTCAATACCGTACTGATTATTTATTTCTTTATCGTCGGTTGTTAAAATTTCATTTGTCTCTGCCAGCTGCAGCTTTGGGGCAGATATCTTCTTAGGCTTTTCTTTCTAAAAGACACAGTCCATACATTTAATTTGTTGATCCTAATTATAAATAGCGCCAAGAAAACAACGAGAACAAGACCCTGTTCCGGCATGGCTACGATAAGGTCAACAAGATCGGGCGAAATATTATTTTGAGTAGAAATATGGGCACGAGACTCCATCTTGCTACGATCAACTCCAGCGTTGACGACCGTTTAGTTCGTTTGTTCGTTTTACACATCATTATACCCTAGATAAAGACAAACTAAACACAAAAAACAAACACCATGGCTTGACTTGAGATCAAAGGGCTAAAATCACGCGGGATCAGCGATTCCACTTCCGGTTACGCCAGTTGACGTAAAAAAAACAGTTACGCTTCAATGAAACTGGAAGACGTTTTCATTGGGTTTCACGACTCATTTTGTTCCTCAGCCAATTTGTAAATCGTAAAGTAAAGTTTCTGACCGCAGAGGTGTTTTGAATTTCAATGTTGCTATTTCTCGCTTTAATTAGACATTACGTAAAACATGACGACTGGTGACTGGTATAATGACACACAAGTCAATAGCTTGCTGGCTGTGTAGACAAATACTTCCTCGTCGGGATTTCTAAGACCATTAAATGCCTTTTTGATTAGTCACTGCCAAATATTCACCAGAACTGCTGAAGCAAAAATGTTTCAAATTTAAAATGTGTTCAGCTGTGTACAACAGAATATGTTTGCAAAATAAAATTAACCGGAAATGCAACGAAGAGAATCGAGAAGCGATGTCTTATTCGTTCTAACATTTGATTGGTCAGTCGTCGGTCACTCCACTGTTTCGTGGTTCGGGCGCATGCGTCAATCTTGAAAGCTTCCTCTTGTCTTTCAAGTTTTGTATTTTTGCTGCAAATTATTTTAGTTGTTCAAGAATTTGTAGGGTCTTGGTTTTCTATGATAGTAAACATTTGTTCAGTGCCATGAGACAGAGAAAGGATATTTCGTCTATTGCTTGAGTTTCAGCGAATAGAAGCGCTTTGTTAATTTATCGCAGGAAATTTGTCGCACCTGTACTTCTTCGATATACCGGTCACATAACTTTTCACAGCAATGATCATCAACGTAGTGGTTGTACGTTTTGTAAGACAGCGATCCAAGAAACGCCATGAAGAGAGAATTGACTCGTGAAAAATATGGCAGAGACTGAAAATCGAGGTAAGCCATAGTTACCGCAAAGACTTTTGTCGTGACATAAACGATAACCTAGAGTAAGAGCTGGCCGAAGTTTAGAGATATTGTCTGGATCACATTTTAAGCTTATATCGTTCTTGCTGTGCTAAAAATTCTTTGGAAATTATTTTAATAGCCTTTCTTTAGTTCACCTAACTTACGTTAGATAGGCGAGAGATCTAGCCGGTTTACGATAAACTAACGTTTTTGTAACTGTCCGACAATCTGACATATGACTTTGTTAGGATCAACATACCAATTTCGCGAATAAGTTCCTAATCTGTAGTTTCAGAAGATGGCAGAGCTTCCAGCGCATTAGAAAACGGTTTTGTTCTACCATGGGGACAGCCACCCGAACGACAGACATCCACAGCAGCGTATGCATTTGACGTAACTCCTGGTGAGTTTGTTCTGAGGACGTTGTTCGCGGAGTTCACTGTTCTGGCGGAGAAGAAGATCGAAACTATTTTAAGCGAGCCTTTGGTAAGTTTCTGCATAATACTTGGGTTTCATTGCATGGGGCTCTCGACGGTGGGATTAATGAAAGATTAGAGAGCGAAATTATATTTATTTTTATCGAATATAAGAATCGGAAATTTACACCCGCCCTCGAGTTTTGTTTACTATCTTTGACCTTATCCATGCCAGTGTTCAATTTAAGAAGAATTGATAAATCGAGATTTATTTGATAATGAAAACCTTTCTACAGTACATGAGGATGTTTTGGAGAAAAACATGGATCTTCTTTGCACCTAATGGACGAGATTAAATGCCCACCGTGATAAGCAATACTTGATCGCCATTGCAACTTGTACTGCAGAATTAACCTGAATGTTTTGCACCGTGTATCATTTTAGAGGTAATTAGCAACCTTGTACAGTTTTAGTGGCGCTGATTGCTTCAAGTCTCGCCCTCTTAGATAGCCTTGCTACTCAAAAATGCAGTAATCTCATGATTATGGTGTAAATAGAATTGTTTTCCTTGGATTTGTGTACACACAACTCTGATCGATGCATAACTTATCGTTACCAAGCACACGCTCTCGGTTTTCGAGCTTGTTTTGAATTATTTAACACAGTGCTGTCACCAAAATCACCCATGGCTAGGGGCTAGGGCAAAAAATTGATTTAATACTGAAAATCTAATTTATCCACAATCGATCTTGAGTGAAGCGCATTAAAGTCGAGATAACAGTATTTACTCTTCTCACTGTCGGTCACAAATGGTAACACGCCACATTTCCTTTTCACATCACGTGTCGTATCTCCTGATGTGCGATATTTATAATTGTTTGTTCTGTATATTGCTCTTATTGTTTGTGTTTGTGTGGTCTGATCCTTAAGCTGAATTACGTGGGTTCTAAGTATGCTTGATTAGTCATGTGTGAGACCATGACATTTATATTTTTTGTGTGCAGTAAATTGTTCTTTGGTCTTGAAAAGTCCATGAAGGCCAGTTTATTCTAAATCTCAACAAGTCAGAGTTTACGATCAGTTCTTCAATTTTTTTATGTTGGACTTTCCAGTTATTTCACTGAAATGTTTAATTAGCTCATTCAGCCTTTGTTAGTAATATATTAAACGGGGAAGACCATGTTTGACCACATTTCCAAACACAGAGAAGAGAGTTTAAATTACGACCTGTACCAGAGTATTTTTGACAAACTTTGAGGTGTTTGGTACCTTCTCCATCAGAACAAAAACTAACAATAAAACAGAAAAATAAACAGTTAAAAATCTATGCTAATAAATATGATATATTCAAACACCTTCATGGTCATGATTTCAATTGTTGAAGCTTAATGAATTGGTAATGAGTTTGAGAAGTAAAGTTAGAACCCTATTGGACAAATCCAGTGCTGTCGATAACCTGCCAATTTATCCAGTCAAGCCTGTTGTCCTAAGTATGACTGAGAAGCTTCTGATGTAACAGGCAAACCTGCTTGTTATTTGATCAGACACCTACAGATTAATACGTTTGTTATGGGTGTGAGGACCAAGGTCGCGACTGACTTAAAACTTAATGACAGCCCTGAATTGCTTTATTGCGAAGATTCTCTTCCATTTTCAACTGATTACTGAGTCCAAACCATATTATGTATTAATTGGTTCTGTACTCCTATAGGAACTGGTTCATTTTGTAAATTAAACTTGTTATAATGAAATACTTCACACAAGATCAAGATTATACTTAAAATATTAAATGTGCCAGTTTGGATGAGGTTCAGTTTTGTTAATCAAAACTGTCTTGAACTGTGAAGTTTTATATGCCACACTTTATTTGAATTGCATTACTATTGCAGGAAAGACCATTATCCAAGTCTCTTCAGAAAGGTGAAGATCCTCAGTTTGACCAGGTGACTATTGTAAAAATCTCCATCAATCAAAGGTTGACATGCAAAATGATCCTAACATATGTAAATAGCAAACTTTATTATCCAACTCTGCTTTGTAGAGTACAAATAATGTGTGAAACGAGTACAAATATCACACGATCACACGATATTTGTACTCGATATTTGTACTCATCTCATTCCCCTGACTGCGCGAAAGATTAAAAACCTTGGCAAGTCAGAATTTTGGGGAAACGAAAACGCTGGATAATAAATCACTCATTAAACATTTTAGTGTGTAGTATCGCTGTAAATTTTTACTCATCATTTGTATTTTGACTCATAAAATATACAGCTACTATACACTTAAACGTCTAATAAGACATATTTCCTGGTAAATGACCCACCTTGCCTTCCACAAGGTAATCAGTAGCTCTCTAGTAAGTAAGAGTTTTCTACTGGAAGTATAAGGCTGATAATTGGCTTGAATCTCATCTGGGTCTTTGGATTTTTTTCCAATTGTCCCAACTTTGCAACAAGCTGTTCAACATAATCATTATTTGTCTGAACTCAATGTCTGTAACTATCATTAATTTGATGTCCATTGTATTTCAGTTGTTGAATTCCCTGCATATTGTAGCAGAGTACAGTCTTCAATCTCTTCTAAAAACTCTGTTCAAGTGGTATGAGAAACAGGTAAGAAAGACTGCGATAAAATGATTGACCATTAGTATCATTAAACAAATGTGAGGTCATTACGAAGTTGTCGAGTTGATAACTTAGTTATTTGTTTTTATAATTTATACATGTAGGCAGTCGATTTTGCAGTCTTTTCTAAGAATTTGTTAGAAAAACCCAGCAAAGTAACTGGACACTTTTGACGACCCTGCAAATGACTTTTTTCGTGTCAAAAGATGAGAGCTTGATAGCTAGCTAGTAGAATGGTGAATTTCTTTGGTCTCAACTTGACACTAGAATCTTTTGAATTTATCTAACCATAGCAAAACAAAACAGGCGAATCAGAAACAGATGGACATAAAAGCAAGATCTCTATCACACGACCTAAAGGGTATGTCCACACATGAATGAACAGTAGTAAATTACTGGCTGATTTGATCAGTCTTAGTCTGATGTTGTACCTTAGATGACTTCGTTGTTGGAGTAGGTGGCTGTTTGTGTTGTTTCTAGGAATCAGCAAATAGCAAGCAGAGTAGTTGCGGAGATAATGATTTTTCGCTGGCCGAGTTTGGTAACTCAGCACCTTTCTGCCTTCATTTCATCCTATGATGATGATACATGTATCTGATACCCCATTATTTTCTTGCTAATGGAGATCATATCATATCATTGCATTGCTGCTGATTTCTCCGAGCTACATGTACCTAATGTTAGAAAGAAAAAATAGAACAAAGTAGACAAATTTATACAATATTGTGGAATTTGTGACTTTGGTGACTTTTGTGACTTGAGATGTGTACCACACTGGATGGTAGCATAGTTCACAGATCTTTGGGAAGCTTCTCTATCAGTATGGACTTTTTTCTGCTTGAGTCTTGGACAAATTGTGACAACATGTACATGTATAGACCATCTGATGATTAAGCATTCTTTCATCTTCTACTGCCAGATGTTCATAAATTTTTGATATCTGGTGTTTTTTTTTGTCAGTGGCAGTGAATCTCCAAAGCTCCAGAGTAAATTCTACACTAATAAGGACTATCTCACAGAAAGACGAGATGTAAGGACAGTTCTGTACTGTTATCAACATATCACTGTGATTCTTCTCATGCATTCTTTGTGACTTGTTATATTTTGTGCTCAAGATTGCTTTTTACTACCATGCTGTGCATTTATGCATTTGTTTCTTTAACTTTTAATGTTTAACTGTTTCTTTTTTATTTTCAGCTTGCCGTGGATTTCTTGTTTTGCTTAGTTCTTATTGAAGTCCTTAAACAGGTGCGGAAACAAAGTCTTCTTGTTTGTCGAGATGTATTACCAAATTATTTGTGACCTATGATTCTCTGTGCCCTTTTATTTGGTGACTGGCCCAAAGCACGCTTGTATAGAGGCCAGCCAGACTAAATGTTGTTACAAGTACAAAATTAATAATAATTTTGGTAGTTGCTATATGTAATCATTTTAAATAATATTGTACTCTAATATACAGTTATTGTATTGGAGGTATAAATAAATTGTTGTTGCTGACAGTTAAGTTTTTTACATGTATTTCTAAAAGTATGCTTGATATTATTTTTTGCAGTTGCCTGTTCACCCAGTGGATGATGAATATATCCAGTACATTCTGTCACTGGCATTCAGGCATTTTAAACTGAGAGACAGCTATGCTGCAGGCCTCAGTGCAGCCAGTGGGGAAATTATTGCTGTCCTTTATGCCGAGGCTGTGAGTGTGCTGGCACAGGCTTGCTTTCTGCCCGTACGAAAGAGATTTGTGGCAGAGTTCAAGGAACACCAGAACAATCCTTCATCTTTTGTGAATATTATTTATGGGATGAAGTATTTAAGAATTAAGGTTTGTACAGTTAAATTTTAGCTGCAACATGCTCATCTCCACTGAGTTCAATTATTTTATGCTGGATGCGTCAATGGATGCAACCAAAATTTTTTTTTAATTTCAGCATTTTTGTATTACAGGTAAGTAGTTAATTTTTGATTTATAATCTATTTTCAGTTATATCCAGTTGAAGAGCTTGAAGAGTCATTTAATTTTATGAGGGTAGGTACATGCTATATTAAAGATTAATTGAAATGCTAGACTACATGGTTTTAATGAGGGCTGGGCACTGGAGAAAAAGACCAACCGTGAGATAATTTGACCATCCTAGAGGAACGTTTTCCTTATAATGAAGTTCAGTTCAGTTTTTTCCCACCTGTGAAAACCAGTTCTCCTTTGAATGTAAATGAAGCCTTACAAGACTACCATACTATTGCATAAATTTAAGGTGGCTCTAAACTCCTTCAAGATAACTTTTCTTTTAATAGATAATTTTATTTGATTTGTTGCACAAATTATCCATTATTAGTAAGAAAAATATTCACTACCTAGTTATAATTAAGCCTAAAAATGTTGCTAATTAACTTTTTCTATTTACAGTTATAAATAAGTTTTCTTCTTTTGGACCGAAAATGTCAGCATGAAAGTATAACAGTTTTGTTGTTTGTTTCAGGAATGTGCTGCTATGTTTATAGATTCCAGGGACAAGGAAGTAAAGCATGCTTTTGCTCTCATGTTTGTGGAAATCCTTCTTCCTGTTGCTGCGGGTGCCAACAGAGAGCTGAATGTGCCAGCTCTGAAGGGCTTTGTGGACATGATGTATCATCACACATTTGATCTTACAAAGAAGACCAGACACAGCCAAGTAAGTGAAGCAGCTGTGGTACACTTGGACTACTATAGTTGAACTTCTTTTTTAACTGATGACCAGTGTCGCGTACAATTTAAAACTGGCTGTTATGGGGAGGGTCGAGTAAGAACTAAGTGTGCGGATCAGAACTTGGTCCAGATGAACATTCCTGGTCATGTTAGTGAGAGGTTGCCATTGTAGGTAATTATAGCCAGTAGTGGAGGCTCTACTAAACACTATTACAAATCAGTTAAAAGGCTGGTCACTGATATAGAAAGTTCAAAAGAGAAAGTTGGAATTCTTTTAAGAGACTATACTTACAGCACATGCAGACAAGTAAAAATGTCATCAGACTTTTCGATCATGAGTTTGGATCGGTTTTAAATTATATGTGACCCATAGATTCTTACATACATGTTTCTCTACAGGTCTTAAATTCAGGGGAGGGCGTATTCAGAGCAGGTTGTGTTCCAGTAATGGAGAAGTCAATTTCCTCTTGTATCTTATTATGAATACTATGTTAACTGGTTTCATAACATACCGTATGGAAAAGTTTCTGTTCACTGAAAAATATTAACTCCATGCCAACTGCAAAGCCTGTTGATACATTGTATTTTTATTTTACTTTGCTTTACTTTCAGGCAATTTATCCACTTGTGACTGTGTTGCTTTGCGTCAGCCAAAAGGCATTTTTCCTCAGTAGCTGGCCTAGTTTCTTGAACATGTGTTTGGGAACTCTGAAGGTAACTTATGATCCTTCCAGTAGAATAGAAAATTTTTCCACATTTCAACAAACAAATAATGGCGCCATGTCTGGTTCGGGCTGACTAAAAAAAGGAAATGTATGGAAATACCCATTCCTACCTTACCATGTAATCTGGTATTGTTTGCATACACTGAAGCTGGTGGAATGTGGGAAAGGTCTATTTCAGAAGACTGTACATTGAAAATGGTTTGACCAACAACCAGTAAACAAGCAAGCTCAGTTACATAAACTATTTTTGATGATATTCTTTTTTTTATCTTGTTCCCAGCAAAGAGATGTTAAGATGCAAAAAGTAGGCATGGAGTGTTTATACAGATTGGTCTGGTTAGTGTTTTGATTGAACATGTATCTGTCTCAAAAGATTTAGCAAGGGTGTTATGTTAAACGTTTTGGTGTAATGTTCAACCCCGGTGACTTCTAAAAGTTGTAGGTGAGTGATGGGACTGCAACAGCTAAGTGTGATGAAGAAGTTCTAATAATGGCATATGTTTATCTTACAGGGTGTATATGGTCAGAATCAAGGGGGAGAGTAACACAACGACAGTGGGGTAAACAATTAAAAATAATTCAAATAAAAGTGATTTTATCTGACAGAATGCCGTCACATCAGATACTTACCATGTCATCCAAGAGAATAGGAATTGACTTGTGCTTTGATGCCATGAAATTGTAAGAATGAGGTCTGCCGGTAATGTTAGCCACTTTAACCTCAGTGCACCTTTATATTTCACCAACAAGATCATGTAGCATTATGTTGAATAGTGTCTGCAGTCATTTCCCAGCAATTATCATTGTCTTTATCCTTGATTATTCCTGTAGACTCCTTGTATCTAGCAAAGTGAATCATCACCTTCCTTCATAACCTTCCTGCGTTTTCTTCTAGCCGGCTGCGAAGCATCACTGATGTGCTCTTTCCTCGAAACTCCCGTGCTGTTATTCCAAGGGAAGCCCCCATGAACTACTTTGTGAAGATTATACAGTTTATTGCTCAGGTAATGGATAAACGTCACTACTGAAACAGCTAATAAAATAGCTTGAGTGTGAGGTGAAATTCAACACAATCAAATATATCACTATTTTTAGCAGCATGCAACTTCATTTACTAGCAAAATAGCCATTTGATGAAGACACCTAAATTAACACTACTCCTCACTCAAATTAAAATTTTTTTTCAAGTCACTAGACTTTGTTTAGTTACAGGCTGTTCATGTTAATATAAAAATACTTCTCATAGTTTGAGAATTGAATTAATTGATGTATATACTTAACTTGATGTTTCTTTATTATCCAGGAAAAGCTGGACTTTGCCATGAATGACATCATCTTTGATTTACTTAGTATTGGCAGAACAACAAGGGCCATAAGCCCAGAGGTATCTTTGACTTGGCTTAATTTTCTATTTTCTCTTTTCAATAATACATGTAATGTCATTACCCTTGAATTGAGAAATTTGAATTTTCTATGGTTCAGAATACTTCTTTGGTCTGTCTTTGTTAAGTGTGAAAGTGTAATTCCAAAATGATTTCAATCCTATAGTGTAATAATTAAGAAGTTTTAATAGTTAAATCTGAGTTTCTGTGTTACTGTTTTTTTTTTATTAATAATTCTTGATTTGATGGTGCTCTTAGATTGTGATCTTTGCCTATTGGTATAAAGTAAAATTCATTTTATTTTCTTCAGAGAATGAACATTGGTCTTCGGGCTTTTTTTGTTATTGCTGATGGCCTCCAAAGAAAGGTTAGTAAAATCGCAATCTTTTTTGCAACATGGACATTGCTGGGTAATTAAAATGTCTCGCAAGTTCTTCACTTTGCTCTTATCGTTGCAAAAGGTAGATCAACATGGCTTGCGTGTAACAACCACGGTAATTCATGTACAATGTACGTGTACAGCCTTGCCACGGAGCATAAAAGTTTACACTTATTTGCATGAAGGAAATAATGCTGTTGCCATTTTTAGCTTCACTATCCAATCACCACATGATTTTGGTACAACTTGTGTCTTATTTTCTCCTAAAGGGTGCTGAGGCCCCAGCAATGCCTACTTCCACTACACCTTTACCATCTGGCACTACTGTGAGAGTACGACGAGTAGCTTCCATGAAGAATCTGACTGAGAGTCAGGCAAGCAGCATTGGATTAGCAAAGTATTATCACAGGTATAGCATGCTGCTGAACTAACAGTTTTATTTGTACTGTTTACAGTGAATCAGCTAATGCACCACATTTTGAAAACAATGCCTGGTGTTGACTTCAAGCTTGACAAAATGAGTGACTCTACAGAGTTTTGTTACAGGCTAGATTTTGATTTATTTTAAAAACACTGGAAATCAAAGGAAGTAAACCCCCAACTGACTTCTTGATTTAGCCACATGTGAAGCATGTACAATTAAACACACACAATTCAATCGGAAGTCTGATGTTTTCAGTCTTCAAATCAGATCTTTCAGGGTCGCTTGTTTCACGATGGTTGTTCAAAGGAAACAAAGACTCTGGGGATGAGGTTGTTGTTTCACCTTGCCTTGACAGGCAAATAGAAACCTTAAGCTTGTAGACAAATGCTAAGCAAGTAATGTTTCAATCATTTAAATCTCTGTTTTTTTTTTCAGCATTCGTAAGGCACTAGATAGCATCATAAGAGCATTAGATACACAAGTTGGCAAGCCCATGATGATGACAAACCCACATTGTTCTCACAAGGAGCCGGAAGAAGTTGCCGCGTAAGTATTATTTTTGGTCTGTGTTGTGTTGCTTGATGCAGGCATATTTTAATTTTGTTCCTTGTCTCATTATTTTCCTTGCAATTGACCTATTTTTCAGGGGTGAACGAAAACCGAAGGTTGACCCAAAGATTGAGTTGTATAGGACTTGTATTGCTGCCATACCAAGGTATGTGAATATAATTCGTTTTCAATATTATTGTAAAAAAATCAATAGTTGAACTTCAGTGAAGAACAAGTGAAAACTTTGTAGAGATCTACCTGATTTTATGCGGCATTGTACTTTGCTTACCGCAACTGCATCTATAATGTTTATCCTACCAAAGGTGCATTCCTGAAGGCATGACGAAAACTGAACTTGTAGATCTTCTTTCCCGTCTAACTGTGCACATGGACGAAGAATTGAGAGGGTAAGAGAAACTAAATAATTATATGTGTATGCATTAAGATAAAACCATTCTTATTAAATAATTTGCATTATTGTATTATATATTGCTGTGGTTATTGCAGGTGAGTTTTTCAGTATAATAGCTTTGTCTCATTCCCTATTTATTATAAATGAAATATTTGTGCTGTTCTTTATTATTGGAATAACAGCTTTGTTTTGTTCCTTATTAATTTTTTTTCTTTGTTTTTAGGCTGGCCCTTGCATCTCTTCAGTCTCTTGTGCTGGACTTCGCTGACTGGAGAGAGATCACTGTCTTAGGTACAAAACAATAAAAGGAGATGAATTCTGGCTCTCTTTTGCAGCTCAAATTTGCTTTGTGATAACTACTTTTCAACATTCAATTTCTTGTAGGTTTCATTAATGTTATTCTGCGTGAGATCCAAGATAACCTGCCATCATTGCTGGACAGTGCACTGCGCATGTTGTTACAACTGCTAGCTCACTGGAAGACTGCCATCTCTGCTGGCCCTGGAGATACGGTAATTTGACACTGTTCATAAACTTCACATATACCGGTACTTGTCTCATATAGATGTAATGATCTGTACTCGATCAGCAGCCAAAATTCTGTGCCAATGATTTGGCAAGTCTCCCTCTGTACACTTTATTGTGTTCCCTTTAATCTTGCCAACAATAATTATACATGTATGTACAACATGTACCAGTGTAACATGTCTGTTCTGTACATGCAATTGCCAGTATGTGTGTCATTCTTGAAAAGTCTTGTTTGTTTGTATTGTTAGACTGGACAAGATGTGCAGCTGGAATTGTCTGCACACAGTCTTCTAAGTGACCAGGAAGTTGACAGGATAACTGTTCTTCACAGTGTGGAAGGTTTTGCCCTTGTTATGCTGTGCAGGTATACAATGTAGTTGGGTCTTTTTCGTTATTGTTTTTTTTTTTATTTCCACGCTCACAGAGAAAAACTACATTTACTTACAATGCAAACTGCTTACAAACACTACTTACAATGCAATACTTTGGTAACTTCATTACAGTATGTTGCGACTTACATCTATTTCCTGTTGTTTTTTTGTTGCATTAATTGTCTTGTTTTTTGTCAAGTCAAGCTTGCAACAGGCATTTTTTTTTAAGTTTGCAAACAAGGTGTTGTTAATTCAAGCAAATGTAGAATGCATCTAGTTGTTGTCACAGGAGTTTAAACTTCCTTTGAAATGTAATTGAGGATGGTAGATGAAAGTCAATCAAAATGATATTGGTTAATAGTCTCTTGCTAATGAGAATTGTTTTTGTGGGTAGTATTCACCCTGTGATACGAAAGCTGGCCTTTCTTGTGCTGAAGGAAGTGAGAGTGTTATGCAGTTTAATGGACCTCACTGACAAGGTACTTGAAACTTTTTGTTAATAACTAGTCAAGACTACTTTCTTGTTAGTTGGAATATGGTCGTTTTCTCAGTGATAGAAACATTGGGTAAGTTGTTAGTTACATGTGTCTGACCAGAGTAACTTTTTTCCAGGCATCAGGTCATGACAACCACGTTATGGTTGTTATGTTTACTTATCGCTATGTTGAATTGTTGCTTTTTTTTCCACCAGGAAAAATCTGAGAAAGTTGTTTTTGATGTGGTAGACCAAGTGTTTCCAACTGTCCTTGAGAAAGTTCTGCATTCCACTCCACAGAGTGAGAAGGTACTAGCTGTAAACTGCTGGTTGCCTAAAAGTTTCAATCTTACACTGTACACCCATTAAATCAATTGTATTCTCTTTTGTTAGCTCTTCTCAGGACCTTTGGGTAATGTGGACATCTTAGTTGTGAATGAGCGTTTGTCAGGCAACATGGACAAGGAGACAGGAGAACAACTGAATATTGCGTTGCATAGCCTGTTCTGGTCATCAATTATGGCAGGCCTTCTTAACAAGTGGTATTTGCCTGAACTTTGTCCCTCTGCTCTGCAGTGCTGTTGGCCTAATGTCTTCAATCGTCTTGTCACTGTTTACTCGTTAATTGATTCAGGGTATGAGCTTGTAATATTAGTTCAGTCACATACATGAATTCAAGTTGCATGTTACTCAGACTTCATGTATGTTTTTCACTCACATACTCCTAAGAAAACCTTGAAAACGTTCTAGAAATTTTATTCTGATTGTCAGTTCTTGAAGTTGGAATAAAACTGGTTTCAATTGGTGCACTTAGTGATACTTCAGAAATGACAGAACTGAGAAAAATAAATTAAAAAAAAAATAAAAAACGTCACTTGATTTAAGTGTAGAAGTGAACGGAGTTGAATCTTAACTTAACACAACTAGTGACAGGAGAGGATTTGGACTTGGGACCTCTGGATTACAAATCCAGTGCATTATTCACCAGGCCATGTTTATCTCCCTTGAAACCAGTTACCACTGTCTATCTTTGGGTGTTTTCCATTCTCTATTCCCACAGAGTCTATCAGCAACTCGTAGAAGTCGTAGAGGAATAGCAGAAGTGATACCTAGAGTGCTCTAAGAAACAACTCTTACTGACAGGCTGTTTTGTCCTGATTGCAGCGCATCTGGAATAGATTCTATCACCAGTCTATCATCTGTGTACAGCAGAGGACCAAAGAAAACCATGAACGTGAACCATGTGTGTTTATTTAGAAATTACCTGATATTCGCCTGTTGCGCTTACCCTCGATCACCTCCACTGAGGAGTGACTCTCCAGAACAGGACGGAGGGTCAGTTGATGTTAAATCTTCTTAACACTGTTAAACTTTCAGAAAGTAATGTTTCCTCGGTGAAGTTTTAGAGTGTTGTCTACACATGTTTTATTATTACCGGTAGTTGATTGATTTGCCATCCCAACCACGAATAGTATACTAAGTAATAGTTTGCTGTGGAATGCTGTGAAACCCCTGTTAATTTAAACACATTGGTAACTGTGGGTCTGGGTTTCAAACAGAATTGAGTCTTAATTTATTGAGATAATGTTACTTATCTACCTTACTGTACATTTCAGAGCATCATCAGAGGGTTCAGAAACCAAAGGCGACTCCAGAGTGAGTTTTACGATACAGCATTTTTGTGCTGTCGTTTTTAACACATGCTTGCCGGCACTTTCTGGATAACAGAAAAAAATATATTTGATGTAAAAGCAACATATCAGACTAACTTTAGTCACAATTTTCTTTCCTTTCACAGCCGCCTTCCCCTGGCATGGTTGACAGTTTGTTCCGGTTTGCTGTCCCTCTACTGAAGAGTGATTGTTCAGACGTCAGGGAGGCAGTCATTGTTGGGCTTGGTAGAACTAGCCCGTGTTCCTACAGGTTAAACACTTAACATGTCGTTGTTAATCACAGATATGTAGTTTTTTTAAAGCAGTACCTTTCTGACTAGGCCTGCTCATTCTAAAGTACTAAGTGTGGTCTTTCATGTACGTTCAGATGTGAATCTAGTGGGCTTAGCTTTTCAACGATATATGTTTTCATCTGATGCCATCTTGCTTGCTTGCTTAACTTGTCTCAAAAACATCTATAACTTTATTTGAAGTCGGTCTATTTTACTCTTATACCAGTGTTGTGTTTGTTGAACCGTGACATCAGATGCAATGATTTATATGATATTTTATTCCTTATACCTTCCAGGGAACTACTTGAAGAACTTCACTTTTTCCTCCGCGAGGTTCTTGACAGACGTGCAGAGGTATTTGTCCACTGAAAGGGTTTTACACAATTGCAGAAGTGCTCGATACAAATATGTAGAGTGAAAGACAAATTTAGATAGAAACTGTTACTCGAGTTTCACGCTTGAAGTGATCATCAGACTGTACCCGTAGATGAAAAAAGATAATTATTGACTCCTGGAGGGCGGGTGGAGCGATCCTGTTTCTGATTGGCAGCATAGAACCTGTTCTGGTTTCTGCATTTTGATACAAGTTCAGCTCTTTTGTTTAGGAGCGTTACACTGCAGAGTTTCAGAGTTTCAAAAAAACCTACGTATAATTTATGTAGGTGGAATAAGCAATTGCTGATCGCTTTGGTTCAAGACAATATATTTCTATAATGATATTTACCTTGTGTTTATCTGTAGAGTGTTAGGCGAAGAAGAAAGCGAGATGTTTTGAGGGCGTATATGGTTAGGATATTTGAGCTCAATGCTGAGCATGGCTGTTTCAGTGACAGGTTAGCGTGTGTTCTGGCATTAGTGATAGATTTGTGTCTGCAACCCTTACATTTTGAACATGAACCTTGTAGAATTGATCTACCTCCCAATCCGTTGACAGCTTGACTTCCCGAGTTTGAATTGCACCTAAGATTCCGTTAGTTTTTTAAGCTACGTTTCTGTCCAGTCTACTTTTCCAGGCCCAGAACTGATCCAAGCCTGAACTTAGTTTTCTCTAGGTGAAATCACTGTAACTTGCAACGAGCATTGCAGAGCCATAGGTTATCGCTGGTGATTCACAAACAGCATCACATATTTATACTCATCATTTGTTCCTTGTTTTATTTAGTGCCAGTGAGCTTGTATTGGAGGATGGGTTACATCCAACATTTATTGAATACATCGAAGGAACAAGGTAAACACAAAGTTTTAAAGAATTTCTACCCAATAGACATGTGCACACGCTATAACGTCATTCCCAGTTGTTAAATTCAACTTGTCCGCACACTTCAATGTATTCTTCTCCCCTCTCGTTTGCCATCATCACTTGTCGAGCACAGTTCCACGTGAAGCTGTGCAATGTTTGCCAAACCGTAGTAAAAATAGCAACACTGTGTCTTGAATTTGAGGTATTGTTAAGTGGTCTTGTTATCAACAGATCCTACTTGGAAAGTGAAAGCGACAAAGACATGCCCGCAATCATGCAGCTGCGACTTCATTTTGCTCGTTTTTTATACAAAATGATCGCCTCCGTCCCTGGTGAGTCACTTTTTACTTTATCTTTCGTGATTTTTTCAAAGGTTGTAGGTCTTCTCGATATAAAGGCGCCTGAACAAGTCTTTTCGATACATATTGAGGTCTTTTCGATACACATTTATAATATATCTGTTTTGCGTCTTTTGTGTGCAGAGTAGCTGTGTTCGTGTTTAGATCGCACTAATCAGTCATCCAGGAATGAGGAGTTATCCTTGTTCGACTGTGAGGTACTTAAGCATAGCAATTCGTTTGCCCAACTGACTGCAACTCTCTTTATTTCCATAGCTTCTCTTCAGAGAAATCTTCTCCCTCATGACATGCGGTGTAACCTGTTTTTCCTGTTTAGTAGCTGGTGCGCTCACTTTGGTGTCAAGGCCCCTGGACATGAAAAGTAAGCCGCCTGTTATGTTCGCTTTGATGTTATATCGCATGCTTTGTGGTTGGATTTGTGTTTCAATCAATTAACGGAAATCTATTTTTGATTGTCATCATAGAATCTCACTTATTCCAAGTGCGCAAAGCAATGATTTGGAGCTGGCTTCTCTTCATGTAAGTAATAAAATTTTCAAATACTTACTGTTACAGCTCATTTAGGCGGGGGTACACGCAAATTTAAGTGAAATGTTACGAAGCTTAAGGCGGGATTAAAAGGAAAAAAGTTTTGGAACACCACAAAACAGACAGTTAAACGCCACCCAGGCTGGTGGGCAACTGTTTGGTGCACGTCTACCAGTTTTTAATTTCAAATTCTAATTTTAAAACAATAGCAAATCTTCAAAATTTCCTATTTCCATAAATTTCACTTACCCTTTGAGAAAAACGATTTATCCCCAAACATACCAAAATCACTAAAAAATTTCTAAAAGAAGCCAGAAACGTAGATTTGTGGGATGAGCAGAGACATTGAAACGTGCACGAGATATTTGCGTTAAAACCATAATACCCAGCCCAAACTGCGGCCTTCAGGTGCATCCCCGTCTTAAAGTTAACATTTCTGATTGAAACTGAACACAAGAAGGGCAGGGACCAACCCTCAGGAGAATGATTAGAAATTTCTCTTATGGTCAACAAGCATGTTTCTAACCCTTGTTTGTTGTTGTTTTCATTTCAGGCTATGTGTGGCTTGTTGCAATGTGGTCCTGTTTTTGATCCTCACGGGCTTATCACTAGGGGCTATCTTTACAACTGGTTACAAACAGTTCTAAACTCACCTAAAGAAAAGGTAAGGTTCGTCAAAGCGGGGGCAGGCATTTACTAAACATAAGAGTTTCGTTACTGAGACAGTATTTTGCGTTACACTCTATAACACTTGTTTTTTCCGTCAGATCCATCAGCTGGGTCACGATACACTGGTACATCTTTTGGAGAACAACGCCAACATCCCGTCCCTACTCCACTGGGTAATAGACAAGTGCTATACGGGTGCGAGGCTGGTGGTCAGCGGCTGTTTCAAAGCACTGGTTTCTGTGTTTACGAGGAGGTAACTTCGCTTTTCAATTGTTTCTATGTTCACTAATAGCTGACCACAAGTATAGTCCTGTGTAGTATTGGTACCTGCGTCCAAGGTCGTCGATCAAGAACACGTTTGCAGTGAAGAGAATATTTGCGAATATTTTGCTAATAAAAAGGCGAGACCAAACAACGAAGTCGCCTCACTAAAGGTGCGACGATGTGCTTAATCCATCACCAAAGTCTTTCCTCGTTGTCCGGCGAAACATTGTCTGTTATCTCAAGCTGCCCAATGTGTGTTGATTGTGCTTCTAAGCGTTTAGAGAAGTGCTAAGTGTTCTGGAAGAGTATGAAAAGGTGGTACTCATGTTAACCTATCCACCTAAGGCTGGTTTTTACATGCCACATCCTTTTTTGCTAGATGCTAAAAAATTAAGAATTGTCTTTTTTGATTACTGAACAGTGAGTATCCTTGTGAGATGATTCCTATTCTCAACGTGGTGCTGTTTAAAACTGCTGATTCTTCACTGGACATACGAGAGAAGGCGGCTCAATTGTTTCAGCTTCTAGAAAGGTAGAACTTTTTGCGTTTTTCTCTGTTCTCAAAGAGGGCCGCAAGTTTATTAGTTTTTTTGAACCCTGCATGTTCCAAGTAAAGTAAGATTAAATCAGATTTTACAATAATATTCTTTTGTTTCACAGGCGATTCTTTCCTTTTACAACACCGAGCTTGTCTTGTGCATTCCGTTGCTCCTACTCACAGTGCCAAAGGACATTATCTCAAGCGCTGGCCACAGCACACCCTGAAATCACCATCCACATGTTTGAAGGTATGTTAGACTTTCCTTTATTTGTTCTGATCATTTCTTGTTATCGTGATTGCTGCACAAAGTGGCGTAACGTTAAGTCTTGGCGTTGGTTTATGATTGGCACGGTTCACACTACGGTGGAGTACGGAGTAAGGCTAGGTCCACGGTCCACACTAAACCGTCACGAAAACGGAACTTTCCGAAAACGTTCTTCAAACCGGAGGAATTTGAAAACCCGACTTTTCTTTTTCTTGTTGACAGAGAACATTTGAAAAAGTGAGCTTTTCGAAAACGATGTCATCACCATAATCATGTGAGCTCCCTGATCAAGTGTTCCTGAAACACAAATCCAAGATCACCGGTGATTGCTGCGTTTTAAAATTCTTCCTTTGTAGTGTGAACGGAAAACATTTGATGCGTTTTCAGAGTGAACCAACGTTTTCAAATTACTTCGGCGTAGAGTGGACGGGACCCAAATCAGCACCATTGTTAAACTTTGTTAAAAAAAAGTAATTAAATGTAAGGAGAGCTTGATGTGTGCTGGACTTTTGTCTTCTAACAGAGATGACTGCCCGCTTTGAGATGACATCAATTGTCGGTCAGCGGTGTATTCTGCAGTACATGCTCCCTTGGTTAGCGAACATCGAGCTGGTAGACTTGTCAAACGCCTCCCCCACTCCCCCAGAGTTAAACATAGAGACAGAAGAAGAAGAACGTAATGGTGCTATGTCTCCTGTAAAGCTAGAGGGGGAGGGGTGGGGCTCAGTTGAAGCTACACAATTGGTGCTCAACAATCTGTTCTACATAACTGTTAAGGTGAGTCACACTTTAAAATCTCCCTTAACAGTAATTTTTGTGATTGTAGACAAGCTACAAGTTTGTCGCTTATCATGATATTTTTTTCTGTTCTTTGCGTAAGAACAAAGCATTGCGTAATAAATTATTAATGTTACTTACTCCATGCGTTTTGTGTTTTCAGTATGACGAGCAGCTTTCTAAAGAGATCGAGGAGGCTTGGGGCAGCTTGTGTGGCAGTCGATGGGTGAATAACGTGCATGAGATACTGGCTTATCTTATAGCGCTTGCTGGCGTCATTGGCAGTTCAGAAGTACTTGTCCACGTAAGTCACACGTTTTGTTTCGATTCTTATTTTCAATCATTACAGGGGCAAGCATTGAAGTCCATAACATAAAGGGAGACTTTTCGGCTTGGTCAGTTATTTCTCTAAAGAGCACCATATTACCGACAAATTGATTCAAACTGTGCTTGCAATTTCTTTTAGGCCAAGAAGCTTGCAGTGTATCTAGCACGTGCAAACCAACATAAAACCATCGAGGAACTCATGGAAGAACTCAAGGTAGGAGAACATGCATACCTGGACTTGGGTATATTTTTGAAAAAAGCTGTCTTCATCTTCGGTCATTATGTTTGGTTTGTAACGCTTCTCTCACCGGATTTCTCAAAATTAGCTGGAAGGACTCATGCTCAATCAATTTAACAACTTATGAATAACTCAGTAAAATTTGTGTTGCAGCTTACCGAAACAGTGGCATCTCAGTTTGAACGTTGCGACGGTGCGCCATTTTTTCGTCCCCTTCAAAAGTCGTCCACCAGTCGGGACTCGGTCACTGATGTCACGGCAGGGGAAGGGACAAGGTCGTCAACACCAAAGGGGACTGAGAAGCAGGAGAAAGCTTCCAGAGAAGAGACAAAGACAGAAGAAGAACTGTCAAGAAAAGAATCCAAGGACGAACGTAAAGAATCAAAAGAAGAGAGACGAGATGCTGCCAAGGATGACAGGAAGGAAAAAGGCGACTCTCTTCCGAGAGGCGTAGACAGTGGTGAGTGTATGCCAAATGGCTCAGGGAAATCTTACAATGATCTCCTACAGAACAGTTTGGTTATGAGCTCGTAGTGTTACAGTCGAGTCAAACCTTATGACGATATATCACATTTGGGGGTGTGAAAAGAGATGTGTATTTACTTAAAGTATAGCCATCTATAATTTCTGAATTCTTGGCAGCTCCTATGTCTGAGCCACTGAAAGTGACTGTACCACTAGCAGAGCCTGAAGAAGAAGATCCCATTGAAGAGGGAGATAAACCTGAGGGGGCCTGGGCACATGAGTGGGTCGTCATGGCGCATAGGCTTGTTAGTGCTGGCGTGGCTCTTTCGTTACCAGTGCCTGAAGGAGACAAATACTTTGCACCCCTTCCTGATATTCTGCCGTTTGCACCATATGTGGCTTCCCTGTACAGGTAAGACTACAGATAGCATTCTGCCCAGTAATGTCCTTAGCTCGTGAACTCGTTATGTCAAATTCTAGTTCTGCCAGCATATGCAGTGAGGGAAAAAGCTCTAAACTGTTACAAATACATACGTACAAAATATATTTTTACCCCTTGCCGCTAGTGCGGTAGTCTTTTCAGCAGTGTGTTTTGTTATCTGTATCTGCTGTATGTTTAACTGGCATGTGTTACTCACACATGTATAATTCATGCTGTATAACTGGCATGTGTTTGGTTTGTTTCCAGGTGTAACTTTGCTCTAATGCTGCTAGCTGAACTAGTTCTTGACCAAGCTTCAGTGGATTGGGGAAAACAGCTTCCCCTCATGCTTCATGTTATTTTCCTTGGTGAGTTTACCTTATTTATCTCTTCGTTTCATTGCTTGAATAGTATCACCAAAAATTTGTCGCTTAATGGACGCAGATAATGGATGATGCAAAATATTGCGAATTCTTCGCTGAGAGTAGAAACACTTCAAAATGAGAGTTTATGTGATAAACATGCTGCATACTGCTGAGAATCATGGAATGTCGATATGTGGCATACTCGCAGTCGTAACTTGCGTTAACGTTAATGCATGTTTCGTGAATATAAGATTATTTGGAACCAAATTTACCGAGTGGGAGTGTTGTTTTTTGAACATGATGAATTACATGCGTAAAATGGATTGCTGAGATGCGCGGGTCGGGACGGCTCCATACAGACCGTCTTATATCAACACGTCCAGTACTACACACTTCAGTTCGCAATAGTTCCTAGTAGTATGAAATACAGCTGTGGTTTCGAGACATTTTGGAGCGCTGTACGTTCGTGTGTTTAACATCTGATTGACGCTCTTTGTGTTGAGTATCCTAATACATGCGTTTGTTTTTCTCCTTAGCTCTGGATCACGGCAAAGCCTTGGTTTACGAACACAGCAAGAGACTACTGATCAACCTCATCATAGTATTAGTGTGCAGAGGGGACCACGTATCTTTAGCCCAATCCCTCTTTAACTTTATCACCATCTCCGAACAGGGTCTTGGTAAACATGGCCTGTTGAAATCTTCCTGGACACTTGATGTCGGTAACCTCGTAGGTGTAGCTGGTTCCAGTGCAGGCGCTGGGACTGGTGCCGAAAATGAAAGGCAGGGTCCTTGTTCTGTGGAGAGTAATGCTGCTGGTGCGGGCACTAGCACATCCGGGTAAGTTCAATTGCCCAGTGCTGTACATTGGTCACTGTAAAGAGAAGAGTTACTTTGCATGTGAGCTGTGCCTTACCTCAACGTTTGGAATTTAATCGTTGAAAAGCAGCTACGGTGCACAACTGTTTTCAACGGACTATCGTCAAATGTATAATAAAGCATAGAAACCACTGAGCTATCGCGAGTAGAAGTCTTTCACTTTTTTTTCGTTGCTAATCTCTGACAACAAAATGAAGGCGGAGTGTTTTACCTTTCTACATGTTAAATCCTTTTTGGTATTTTTTCTTGGCGTACATAAATTCAGCATTGCGTTTAAGTGTCCCATCTTGCCGTATGGTATTCGTGGAAGTATTTTTACTCCCCCCTGTGCACAGGAAGGCACTGAGAGTTAAGTGTCTTGGTTTATTAACTACGCTTGACTTTGAACTTGGCCAAGGCCAGGGCTTGAATTCGAACCCCTGGATCCGGAGTCCACCGCACTGACCATTATTCCATCGCATCGTGACTGTCAGTTGTCTGCGTATCAATCATGAAAAGGTTGTTGGCAGTTTCTCTTTGCAGCCTTTCCTAATGTTTGCGCGCTGATCCTTGCTTAGGTCTGCTGCTGGCAGCAGTTCTCTGGAACAAACTCTACCACCGGAAGAAAACACTGCCAATAGACTTGTGGAACAGATCCAGGAACTGATTGAATTTCTAGCAAACAGGTGAGCAATTGTGGTTTTGCGGGATCACTTTTTTCTAAGATTTTGTACAGCCTTACCAATGTGGGCATAACATAAAAAGGATATCAGTTACTTCAATGGTCAGCTTTTAACATGCCGTTCTCTTATCTCTCCTAGCGATTGTAAACCTCTGTGGGCGTTTGAAGAGATCACTCCTCGTTCATACAAAATCAAGAGTGCTCAGCAGTTAGAGCTTTTTGTAGCGTCAGTAGTACAAATTTTCCAAGCATCCGATCCAGATAGTAAAGTACAGGAGAAAATGGCACAAGTGGCTCTCCAGTGGGCCACTTCATGCTCCTCAAGGCACTATGCTGGCAGGTCCTTCCAGGTGTTCAGAGCTCTAAAGGTCCCTTTTTCCTGGTCCATGCTATCTGACGTGGTGTCGAGGCTGGTGGAGTCAGTAGGGGATGGTAGTGAAGACGTGCAGGTATGTTCGGTTGATAGATATTCTGTTCTAGCTTGAGTAGTTGCTCATGAGTTTATCGTGACTTGACACTTATGGTAGTAATAGACTGGTTTGTATGCATTGCATTTTAAGTGAACAAACTGGGTGTCTTACTCTATTTACGTGTACTAAATGTTGGTGGAAATTTTGAAATCGTTCAAGACAGTTCAATCACTTAAGCTGTAAACCTGCACCAGAGATTGTAGTTCCAGAAAAAAAAACTGGACCGATTGGTTTATCGCTATGGATTCTAATCGCGTCCGTTTTAATGGAGTCTGTGATCTTTGTTTGCTTTCAGTAACTATGCAATCAGCTTTGCTCGAGTTCATTGTGGTCCATTCAAGTTTTTTTCGTAGCTTTATTCGTAGTTTTATTCTCTTGCTTCACAGGGTTATGTCATGGAGATTCTTCTGACGCTAGAAGCCGCTTCTGATTGGACAATTGTGGACCAATCAAACACGACCGAGTTGTCGAGTAGCCTGGATTTTGGGCTCACTTCTCACCTGGAAGATGAAAAAGAAGACTTTGTTGATGGAATGAACTTAAACATCTTGAGTTCTAGCGCTAGCTCGATTAGTCCACTGACAAAGATTAGACAAGGCGGCCACATTCGTTCTCTCAGTAGTGGGTGTGAGTTGAAGAGACACTCTTCTCTTTTTAATCAGTTTGGACGCCTGAACGGTACCCGAGATGATCCTCATCTTAGAACAAGAAGGTAACATTTCAAATTCATGTTAACTTACCATCCAGATGAAATCTGCCAATGTAATTCTTTTTGGAGAATTTTTAGTCGTTATTGTAACAGTTGACGACAGTTGTTTACTCTAGTACTTTTCACTTTGAAAAGTTTTGTTTAGACTTTTTTAAAGGGGGATTGTTAATCAAGCGCACATTGATGTGCCAATCGAAAACGTAGATAGTGAGTTTGAAAACTATTGGAGAATGCATTCTTCAAAAGGAACCTAAAACCTTGCAGTAGATGGATAATTGAATAGGTTCTTGCCTCACATGATCTAATACCTGAGAAGAAAAAAATATTCCACAAATTTGATTTGCATCTTTTTTATTCAGCGTCAGTGTACAGTGCCTAAAGACACCTTCTGAGGCCATCAATCCCCAGAGCCAAGCAGACATGGTGACACGAGTATTTTGGATCTCTGTCTCTTTACTGGAATCTGATTACGAGCATGAGTTTCTTATGGCTATTCATCTACTTAACAAGGTTAGTACCTCATTGTATTGTGGAGCGAAGCCGACACTAACGTCGTCACAACGTCATCACAAGTTCGTGTAGCGTGATTTGTTACCGAATGCACGCCTCGAGTTATTCCCGAACTATTTTTGTTTTCACTATTTTGTGAACAGCAGGGGAGAGAGGGATAGCCCAGTGTACCAATGTACTTTTATCAAATGAACTGTGAAGTGAATGTCTTCTTCTCAATCCGCTTTTTAGTGGACTTTTGATCATCAGGATGTCTTTGTAGGTACTTGTACCATAATTGATTTTGTTTTGTTTCGTTGATTATAGGTACTGTCGTTTCTGGACTTAAATCAACACGACTCCCGGGAAAAACTCGACAAAGTTCTTCACAGGCTCAAGTGGAATGATTTTCCAGGACTACAAGCACTACTGCTCAAGGTTTACATTCTTTGTTTATCACCAATACTTGCCTACGACGTTTCTATTCATTTTTGCCCCCTGTGCTAGTTATTTCTACGACTGAATCAAACTCTCATGGAGGTTATTTCGATAGTGTGACATGGTCTTATTTGTGGTGGATTGTGTGACTATTTCAGGGTGTAACCAACACAACTACTTCTGAGCCGTCTCTTCAACTGTTGTCGAAACTCACGGTGTTCTCTAACGTTGGTCTCGTGGATCCGTCCCAGGCCGCTGGTAAGTGTTCTTGGTTTTTATATTTTTAATGTTTTCAATTTTCCCAATAGCTATTGAAAACAACTTCCTCGGGCTTCATCAGTCACCCTGAACCTTATTATGTGATAAGCAATGTGCGGCACTCTGAGCTTGGGACAACCAATCAGAAAACGCACAGTGTGTATAAGTGCCTAAGAGGAGCCTTAACGTCTCTGTTTTCTACAGGTTTTGCACTCAACGTGTTGGCCTTGTTGCCGCACATGCTGGAACATTTTGACGAACCTGACGAGTTTAGCAAGACGTGTGCTCACAATATAGTGCAGGTAATCCAGTAGACACTGTATCTTCACAAAGCACTATTGTCCTGAGGCTTGTGTGACCTGCTTGATACTTTTACTCACCGCCGGGTGTTCATGGACTGGTTTTCTTTCAGGTTTGCAACGGTTCAGGGAATCTCGCTCATTTAGGCAAGCTGTTCGAGATGTACATTGAGAAATCCTATCACAGGCCACGGTCCACCTGGCTTGACTCGGTCTGCAGATATATCAATGACTCCTTTGGACATCTCACTAGATCACACATCACCTTCCTGCTAGAGGTACGAGCGCGTTATTTTTCTTCAACCTTGTCGGTTGTAGAGTTATAACCCAACAACAGCTCAACAGATTTGTTGTCCATTGAGACTTAATATATACGTTATGTATAGTATTGAACTATAGCTATTGGGCAGTCGATTGAGGAACGAGGGAGTGGTAGGGATAGGGCATCTGTAGAGGGTCCTGCCATCTGTCGTGGTTGTTTAAGCAAAATTGTAAAAATCCTTCATTGAAGAAGTTTCCTTGAAAAACAAGTAATATTGTAGTCGGTGGCGACCATAGACAAGACGAGGGCAATCTTATTCAGCTTGTACCATTACATCTACCTGCAGAGATATTTGGCCTCAATTAGTCGCTTTCTGTTGTGATTTCCCTGAGACCTATCTACTTTGTGTTCACTAGGTTTTAGAGCGTGGCCCCCAGGTGTACCATCAAGTTGTACTGGGCATGTTGTGTGCACTGATGAGACTGGCAGACTTCTCATCTCCAGCCATGAGACACTTTCACAATGAAGCACTCAAAACAATAGCCAAGTATCTCAAGGTAA
>OMLO01000473.1_pt1 | contig 26062 bp, 19 predicted proteins | sample 1674811 | NCBI WGS metagenome assembly OMLO01 (sample SAMN06265003, study PRJEB25207) | coral metagenome | isolation source: Coral host | place: Mexico:La Bocana,Puerto Morelos, Mexico | collected 2008-11-13
CAGTGACGCACTTTCTATTGATTACCGGTACAACTTAAACCCATTAAAGTGAGCTTCCCGTGGGAAATGAGCGCACGATTGAACATAAAATAAACAACATCGTAGTGCCCTCATGTTGTGAAAACAACACGAACCTGTACAGAAATTCATCCCATAGAAAAATCGGACCGCATGTCAGTGAAGAAATGCAGGTGAAATAAACTTGAATTTATAATTTGTGCAAAGCAGGTGAAATTATTTGTGCGAGCTACAAAATAAAGCAGAATCCATTGGGTAAGATTTCTTAACACTTGCCGACACTGTAAATGTACAATACTGACTTCATGTCTTTTGTGTCAAAATGTATCTTATCTTTCTGGCTTTTTATTTCGTTAATTATTCAACAATTATACCGTTCACTTTGTTATCCGGTTCCAGTATTTTTTGATAATGTTTTGGTCATTTCAACTATGATACGTGATACGGAGTTTAACTGATATATTCGGGTGCAGTTTAATTGGACAATGCTATTCCAAATAACAAAAACGTTCACGTTTGGGACGTAACCCGCTTCAGCTTAGTTCTATTTGGTCAGAACTGATACCCAGTCAAAGATCATTACAATCTGATATGACATATGGTGGTACAACTTCGTTTCAAATGCTCACTTTTATTTAAGGACGAGTTTCATGACGAGTTACTAGGGGCAAAGTAGAAAAGATGGGCCATTGTTTCTGAAAATCTGATTTAAGTTGTGAATCAAGATCTCTGCAGGTTTAAACGCTCACGACAAAGCAGACTGAAGCGGGAAAATATTCGTTTGAACATCACAGTTGTTCTCAATACTGAAATTTAACAACTTCGTGCTTCGACGTGCTTTTTTTGCCAACAGCTTGATCTTTGAGTAGCCAGCCACCTCCTTGGAAGAACACAACATACGGTCAAACCTAGCCACTTCCCTTACATTCAAGTATATGCGAGTTAGTTCCATCTTCGTTTCAAAGCCTCTTTGATCGTGTTTTAATCAGTTCCGCTCGACGTTAACATGCATCTTCAAATTCCTTACAAAGAGAAGTCACTCAGAAGGACGTCGTTCACATGTAGATGCATGGTCTTGGAGTCGGTACATAAGAGTTCGGAACCCTGAGTAAAACACGCCTCTTTTCAAATTTTAAACACAGTAAAAACACGGTAACTCAGACTTTCAATTCATTCTTTATTCCTTCTGTAGAACAGGTAGAAGACATAACAAATCCGCATTAAATTTGTTTAATGAGCCTTTTCTCTGAATAGGGCACCCTATTGTTTGACTAAGAACACCATATACCATGCGGCTACAACTTCTGTGCTAATATAAACGCCTTTCTCGTTGCCTAGACCGAGAGGCCTAAATTTTAACAAGCGTTTGCAGTCCACTGAAAAAAAAACCCCGCATTTATCATTTACGTTGAAGTCGAGTCTCTAACATGACAGAGAGTTTTTAATTAGGTGTAAATATCTTAGTGTTTTTCTGGCTGAAAACAATCTCGTGTTATGGCTTGACCCGATTCAGTTAACCAAGCTTACACACGAATTTTGTGGTTAACTAAAATCAAAAATTTCGTTTTGTTATTACGTTTGTGACCAATCATGAGGAAAAAACTAATTCACATATTTTAGGCTTGCACATCAAAGAAGACGTCGCTGATTAACATCGTAAGCTGTGCTATATGCTTTATTTGTGTTTCCTATCAATTTATTAAAGATCAGAATCTCGCCTCAAGTTTGAGAATGTAAAGCGTTATTTTTTCGTTCCATTCTGATAAGAAAATACTCATTGTTAACGGCAAACTAACAGATGTAGACCCCTTCCAAAATCGATTTTTTTATGATGCAAATGTTTCTATCGTAATCTCTATTTTGATACATATAGATGACACAATTTCCCTTCATCTTCAACAACACGATACTGCGATACTCTTTCAATAATGTTACCTTGTGCTGCGAACACCAGGTCGGTCGCGTGGGTCACACAAAATAGATTAATTATTTTGTTGTGCCGGGATGTCGAAGTGTTGGTATGGAATGCATTGACAGAAAAGAGCAAATTTTAAAGTTCCTCTTGTTTAAAATCAAATGATTTTCATAAGAACAGAAACGGTGATAAAAGTCAGAGCTACAAAAGAAATCATTGTTGTGCACTTCGGTTTGTTTTCTCATTGAAATCGTTTTATAATCAATGAGCACGTTTTTCGCACCCACGCCGGGCTTTGCGTCTGTAAAATGCATGGCAAGTTCAAAGAAAAGTGCCTGATAGAGGTGGAAAAAAAATACACAGTTAGTTGCGAAAAAGACAGGCAGTCCGCCACTGTTATTGATTTTCCTTTCATCCTAAATCTTTGCAGAGTCATCAGTATTTATCATGGTTTAAGGGTAAAAATTAGACGCAACAGATAAAGCTTACTTCTCAAGATAAGCTAATGCAAATTTTACGTATCAGAACAACAATTGTTTAAAGGCAATACGCGCTAGAAAAAGCATTTTGGGATTGATTTTCTACCTGCCACAATGGTTTGGCTTCGTTTATTTGACCGAAAATTACCAAGAACAGCGGGTTACAAACATATCTAATTAAGATTATTAATAAGTATGTAATTATTTTGTAACCAAGAGATGGTTAAACCGAACAAGTAGCAGAGGCAAGGATATTTTGCCTCAGGCGAGAATAAGAGAGCAGATTAATTCAAAACAATGGAGCGAAGTCCTTGTTGCTCCGGTTTCTTCTCAAACACCAGGTTATTTAACGGTAAATCTATTAAGCAGGTATTCACTGTTAAGTCTGGATACGTCGTATATTCGTAGCTCCGTTGGAATATGAAAGACATTCAGTTGATTTATTTTAGTTGCTAAGTCTTCAAAAAGAATATTGACAAGGATTTGTTATGCGGGCCATTTAAACTTCACAAAATCAAGTTATTTAAGGCTTTTTAAATAGCTTGCGTCGCTCAATAAATGATATTCATGTGGTTTCCGTGCACAATCCAAAAAGCCATCCGTTATAGCCGCCGGTGCCTTTTTTTGCTCAAAACTTTCTTTTCACTGAGCCGGAATGGGGTATTGAAAAATTAAAATAGAAGATCTAGCTTTACAAAGGTAAACAAACCATGGCCTCTGGCACCAGCTTTGAATTTTTGCAATGTATTGGTTTAAAGCTGTTTTTCATGTCCTTTAAATGCAGACCTAACAAAACAGAGTTTTAATTTCTTTCTTAAGGCCATTTTATTTGGTCATTGGCCAACTTCGTTTTCAAAGGTCATTAACGTTGATACAATACACAATAACACTCAGATGACATGCAATTATACTTTTCTTCAACGAGAAAAGACTTTCGCTCAGCTGTCGTGAAAGTAGTTCGGCAATTCTTTCGCCTCCTAGGAGATCATTATTCCATGAAAGTGGGCTGACCCATTGCGCAACCACTGACGTGAGACAACCTCAAAAATCAAACTTTCTTTCTGGCTGTACCGGAACATGTTGAACGGAACACTGTAGCTTGATCAATAAAAATCTTTGTTGGGTTTCACTTGCAGTCAGAGACAGGTGCATCCTTACGCTGCAAGAAGACAAAACAGAACTGGGTAAAATGATGCTTACAATATCAAATTCCTGTTTACCGCGTGCACCTCAGAACAAGCTCGAATTTTTCACCAAGATGACTGATGTGTCACTCGTTAACATTCTCGAAAACTCACAAGCATTGGTGCAAGTGGGTCGTTCGACAGCTTTTATCGCTTCTAGTATGACCACTTTATCATTTTACTTTGGAGTTCTCTCTTCAATGTCACGCAGTGAAGTGTGCTTAAAAGCGTTTTTCTATAAGGAATTGACACGTCTGGTCACGTGATCAGTGCTCTTCAGTACAATGAGCGTAGAGTGTTTGGTTAATGGCCATCAATTTGAATGCTAGCTTACTCAGCTGACGAAGATGTGTCTTAAATCCCTTTTTCATATTTTTCTTAAAAAACAACCCTGAAAAATATAAATAATCCAAACGCAAGTTTCAAGTTTCTCCTCATTGTTTGATTAGATTATTGTTTAAGAATTTGATCTTCATTGTTTTCACTATATCTAATTTCGATCGATAGCTTCCGATCTCTTATCATGCTTAGCTAAGCGAAATCTAGCGGTTTGTTTAATTCACCGAACCTCTTCTAACTACATTTGCAAGAGTGAATTTGCAAAACATGGATTTTTCAGTTTTAGGAATATTATCTAACTGGTTCTAGCTGAGTTAAAAGAAAAGGTTTTGGAAAAATACAGAAGGAAATAACTCAAATCACGTCCCGTGCTTCTCTTTTTTTCTTACCATCTGCCATTTTTAATCTGATACAATGTTTTTAACATCTCTGTCTTTTTTGTCGTCTGTGGCCAGTCAGTGTCGATAAAGGCACATAATACAGCAGTCCTTGATAAGGTGTTTCGACAGTTGTCGGGTTGTTCGGGTGAGGGGTTTAATTAAAATTTTAAGAAATTTACCTGCAGTGACAACTAAGTACAGATAGAACAACGCCATCGCTTAATATTTGTCAGTACTCTGAGTTTAGTTAGAAAAGAAAAAAAATTGTAAATACTAGAAGGCAAACGAAAGGAAAACTAAACATTTCAGTCGAAAAAAACAACTAAAATGTGATATTTTGATGGCTGTTAAGTTGCTAATTTTCAGCCGAATTTGAATTTTCCTTCGTTGATGCTGAGGTGTGTGGACACCTTTAATGATGAATTTATTTCAATTATTTCTAGATGAAGCTAGCTAGCCAAATGAAAGGCTGCAAATTAATTAATCATTACTCGCGCTGTTGTTCTGTTCTTTGAACAAGACAAACGCACTCGACTGAGCACTGACAAGTTGACAACAAGCCGATATCGAACGTAAAGTCTTCATTCACAGCATTTTAAATTTCGTCTTTTTGTTTCTGTCCCCGTTTAGGATAACTCCTCTAAACGTGTGACCATTTGCTCCGCGCGGCTTTGTCTAGGCGACGAAAAAAATCCTCATTCGTCGAGAGGCTTCAAAGAGTATTAGACGCGTTTTTGCGCCCCTAATTTCAAGTCTCGTTATTAGATGGGGAATAATTCATTAAAATATCACTTGTTATCCTATTAGCTCTAAGCTAGATACCAGCTGTGCATACGATGAGCAGGTGAAATTTTCGTACCTCCCACAATTCAAATAGCAACATGGAGTGTTTGCCCTAAAATGGCAACCGATTCGAATCCACATTGAAGCTTTGACAGCAGAACCGTGCTAACTGGTTCACGTCAAAATATCCTTCACCAGTACATCCTTGGGAACATTTCGTTGGCTTACCAGTTGTGCGTTATTATATGGGTTAATTCAATGTTCCCCTTGCTAATTAAGCGAATAATTTTCCAGTCCCAATCCTTTAACGCCCGAGCGCAATTTGGCGTCGGTCCGCCGCAGCAGACCAATCACAAGCTAGCGAGCGAAAAACAGCCACTCTTAGAGGCCTTTGTTTTATATTATGACCAGTTGATTGAATAGTTATTTGATTTGCAAACTTCAGGATGAGCAAAGAATACACTTCAGAATTCATTGTATAATTCCATTAGCAAAAAAATAATAGGCAGACTTTAAATATCACCATAATTTGATATTTGTAGTCAGTCATTCGGCCGCGCGCCTCATCACATCGACATCGAGCACCGTTTTAGCAAACTAATCTGCGTCAACACCAGCACTATTAAACGGTCATTTTACTTATGATCATGGAAAGTAACTTACAAGGACATCCTCATCGTACATTTTTTCAGTCGCCATTCTACGCAATGGTTTCTCCCCGTGGACAGAACCTCTCTAACGCTGCCAATTTGCCGTACGCCTCGGCTGATACTTGCTGCAGTGTCCCAAGCTACCTGCCGACTGCTTACCACCACTCCTTCGCTGGCCGACCGTACGAAGTGCCCTGTGTGTATCACTCAACGTCTTACGTAGATCCACAGCTCCAACTCGCGGCTTTTCAAGGTAAAAATAATTTTCAATTTTCATTCCCAAAATAATCACTCTTAAAATCGTCTGAACCTCTTTTAAGCTTGGAGTTTGTTTTTTGATTCATTTTGTCTTTGGGCTGACTCGCAACATTAAGTAATTGTTCGTGCCGCTGAAAATCGTATTAACTAATTTGTTCTTGACATTTTGGGGGCCGATAACACTATATCAGATTCTAGACGAACTTGTGATTAGATAACAAGAGAGTGTAGAAACTAAACACGGTGATTTTTCACTGGATTATCTCTTGCGATAACCGAGATTTGAGGATAAACTGAAAGATAACTGTAACAAATTAAAGGTCGGCTTTGTTTTGAACATTTTCGTTCCGTTTTATTCGCCTCTTGGTAACGAAAATACAAGAGAAATATTTCCTTAGCAAGCTAATACTTAAAACAAAACAGAAGCAAAGAATAATCCCAATATTGCTTTCCTCAATCTTATAAACAAGCGACGACCAAATTAGCGTTCACTTTACGTTCCCGAGGAAACGGCTTTCAGTAGAAAAATTAAGACAATTTGTGGCGTCGCTTAAACAATTGCTTTTTAAAGAGATTCGGAGTGTTGAAAAAGATAAATGTGTTAATTATGCGTGTCACGTTTAGACTGTATGAATTCGAAATGACGAACAATTTTTTTTTTATTTTTCGATAAAATGTTCAGTTACGAACAAGGACACGAGTTTTCGTTATAAATTGTTTTTCCTGGATGAAAGAGCTAGACAAAGAAATAACATATCAAGATATATTTTACCCGTTGTTATCGTCATTACACTTGAGATGAATAACTTTCCTGGCTTTGGCTGAAAAGAAATAATGAATATATTTTCTTGAGTATGTCCGAGTCGATAACGGAACAAAAAGAAGGGGGAATACTGCAAGTTTTTTGATCAGCTTTTCTTGTACAAATCAGAATCGAAGGTCGAGGTTTTCATTCGTCATCTCCTTGTCACAAGATAAAGACGTTGATTGAAAGAAGGATAACCAGTCAGTATTAATGAAGTCACTTGTAATATTATTCTACCCACAGGTCAGAGATTCTTAGATCATTTACGCCCTCACAAGCCCAGAAGAATGCGAGTTCGGACAAACTTCAGCCCGTGGCAATTAGAGCAACTCGAACGCGCGTTTGAGACCACCCACTACCCTGATGTTTTCATGCGCGAGGCTCTTGCTCTGAGATTAGATCTCACGGAAGCCAGAGTCCAGGTAAAATTTTTGTTTTTTCGCCTTCTGCATAACAAGATTTATTTCTGGGTACGCTTCTCGAGTTTTTAACACACTCCTACGGATCACTTTCAATATTGAGAGACAAACGAAAAATTGTTTCCTTCTGGAAAGTAGTTTTTTGTCCTTTGTTCTAGATATGTGTATGTTCTGTATAAAAATATGTTTTAAGTTTGTCAGGTCATAAACTACAAGTTTGAATAATTATTGCCTTCCGTCTACGACTCATTTCTGCTCTGCCGTACACCGCAGCTTTACCTCCCACGTTAAGCAGCTGAGTTTCACACACGAAATAAAACATTTATTCAAACTGGTTCTTATTTGTCTTTTGAACCTCACTCGCGAAACCCTGATTTCCAGAGAAAAACTGAAGAAAAACAGAAAAAGTTGCAAGAGTCATTCAGTAATATATATTTTTACAAAACTATGCACGTCTGTTCAGACAAAAAGAAACCGTAATAGCGAGGAAAATTTACTGATAAGAAACAAAAAATGTGTCTCCCGGTCGAAAGGTTAAGGGAAAAAATATACAGTTGTTTCTTAATTTTGACACCGTGTCACTTAGTATCTATTTCACTGTGTTAACCTGTTATCCTGATATTTAGACACGTTATCCGTTAATTTCCTTTTCGCTTACATTAATGTATGACAGGTGGGAGGGAAGTTACTAGTCAATGCAAACAGCCAACCAAAGCAAAGCGGAAAGCTCTGACTAATTCGATTGAACTCGGAACTCATTGTCCTTTGAGCTCCGTGTCTCTAAAAGGCAAAATGAATATAACACGAGAATCTAAAACATCGAAATCACTCCAAACTTGATGAGAACATTAAAATGATTAATCAATGTTATCGGCCATGATTGCTTTGGCCATTTATTAATGGTTGGCACGAGCGACGACTTTTTGAAGAAAGAAGAGATTATTTTCCCCCCTCGAGGATGCGATCTTTGTTTGTAACGAGCGGTATTGTTTTTGCTGAATATGTATCGTCACACTTGGTTCTTTTCTTCTCTGTTTCAAAATTCAAAGCGTGTTATGCCGCGTTCTTCCTCCTTTATTTTCATTTAATTGGAAATTTTTAATCAAAGGAATCGAAATAAAAGTACCAAATGTTACTCTCTCATCCGTAATGTGTTTTCGCACTCCAAACCTCCACTAAAACTGCTCGGCTGATCGAGTATCGTTTTCATTCGTCGTTTTGTATTTTCTGTAGTGAGTTACCATCAACAAAACAGTTACATTAGAAAAACAGAAACGGGCAAATGTTATCTTTTCTAAAATTGCAATTGATGAGTTAAAATGCAAATTTTCTTGTTCCACTGAGCATTCAAGTGTCTCTGTGTATTGTTCAATTGCGCAGCGGCCATTTACTGGCAAAAAAAGGAATAATTGCTTTCTAATATTTTATTTATCCCATGTTGGCACATAAATGTCCTAAAAGCCTTTTGAATAACGGCGTCAATTTTGACTTCAGTTGTTGTATCAAAAGGCTTTTCACTTGAGAGGTAAACAAATTTTTAGCCATTCGCTACCTCACAATGCTGACGAAAAAGAGCAAAAGAAGTTTAAGGATCATTGTTGAAATTTGCAATGAAATATCTCTCGAAACTTGCAATAAGGCCAGTCGTTTCGTTTTATTGCTTACAGTAAATATAATAAAGGTTATTGTACTGATTAATACCACATGCTGCCAAATCATGCTGAGAGGAGACAATGCTTTTAAGGTGATTTTTCAGAAAGTAAAGTGTTTTTAAACGGATTCTTTCTTGCCTTTTCTCAGGTATGGTTTCAGAACCGACGGGCAAAATGGCGAAAGAGGGAGAAGGCGAAAGATGGAGAAGATGCGCAGAAAGATTCAGACAACAATGAAGAAACGGAGGCCGCGAATCCGGAAAAGAAGGAAACAGAAGGGGAAGAACGAGAATTGAGCGTTGATATGGTGATTAAAAGAGAAAAAGACAGCGAAGAACTCGAAGGACAAGATGGAGGAAATGCAGAGCAATCGGAGGATGAATATCGTCAGGAAGATATGCGAAAACCGGTAAAGGAGGAATTCCCGGGGCAGTGTGGGCGCTTTACGGGATGCTCAAGTCATCTGTACAGTGATAAAGAGCACAGTTCGAGAGACTTCGATTATTTTGAGAAGATAAGAACATCAAGTATCGCTGCTCTTCGACGAAGGGCAAAGGAGCACGAAGTACTTCTCACATCACAGAACTCTGTGATTTGAGATTATAAACTGGATCATTAGAGATCATGATCAGAGATTCTTCGTTTGACACATTGAACAACACAGCATAAATGAACCAGTCTAACTGATCGTGTTTGCGAGGTCCGTGGGCACACTCTTTAATATTTATAAGAATATTGTTTTTCCGTCCGAGGCTCCATATTCTGAAAATATGCTTGTAAATTTTCTTAGATTATAGCTTACGGCATTTCCGTTTTCGAATGTATTTGCTGCCTGAATGTAGTTCAGGTGATTTAGGTGCCAGTCTGCTGACATTAAAGCTTGTTATGACGCGCATGATTTCTTGCAGAAATGTTATTAGCGTCGCCGTAAGGCTAGTACTGTTCTTGTTACTTTTGGATAGTGTCGTCGTTTAGGGGAAAGGAATAATTATATACGGTTTAGTTAAAAACATATAACTGTATAGTATTTAGAAGTTTTCAACCCAAGAAAATATATTCTTTTCAAAATCTCATCTCCGGGCCAAGTTATTCTTAACTGTAACTTTCGCAAATTTAAGCCTCGATATTTTTTTTCAAACATTCTTGCAAAAAATAAAGATTGTATTGCAAATGTAAATACTAGCTCAGTTGATGGACAATTTACCAATGTTTTCTCTAAAGAACACATTTCAGTTTTAAAATACAGTAATGATAGCTTGCTATGTCAAATATTGATGAATGAAGATATAAGGTTGCTCGTTCTGTCAAAAACTAAACAGTAGTAGTTGTCAGAGCGCTTTGTTTGATAACAGATTTACTAAACAAATGTTAACTCAACTCAATAACCTAATCTGTAGTTGTGGACCAAAACACGTCCAAAAAAGATGAACGGTCTCACGCCTCCGGGCTTCGGGTAGAAACTAAGTTGATTACTTTTTCAGGCAGTGGTACAATGGCCTATGTTATTGGCCGCTAAATTTCAGCACTGATCAAGATTTTTTATGTATGTTCAGAACGCTAAATGTGTTTTAAGGCAAGATATTGCGATTAAAAAGTCTAGATGTTAAACCGATCCGACTGTCAGCCAAGGGCGCCTTATTTTGTGGAAAAAAAAATCGTTAATCTACCCTGTACAAAGTAATAATCTCAATTTTGATTCAGATACGTTTGGCAGATCCTAAATGAAAGTAACAAACATTACATAGATATCTAGACTTTATAAAGTATCGTTGCTAAATATTACATGAAAATCAGCTTGTACAATTAACAAAATTGAATTAAATTTCTGTAATAATTTGGTCGTCTCGACCTAGTACTGAAATAAAGGTTTAAACTATCTGGCCATGAGAGTCAGTATTTATTTGTAACGTTTCTGCGGCTTTCAAGGAACAAAGTTTTAAACTAAAGTTAATATACAAAAAATGCACGCCATTTTGGTTTTTCACTGTATATGAAATAGTAGTTTGTAACTTAAAGCAAGTTTTTAAGACCAAATTTTGCTTCTTCATATCTTTTGTGGAACACAATCGTTAATACTTTAAACAAAAGAAATAACTTTTTATAGTCTCTTTAAGATATTTCTACCTACTAGCAGAGACACTTAATCGATCTTTCCTAGATACGAAACTGACTAAGCGACTCTGCTAGCGGGGTAATATTTTGCGAGTTTTGGCGATTGCTTTATCCGTTCATGCACTTTTTTAGATTTCTACGACTTGACTTTGGAACTACCCACATGAAAACATTTATAAATCATCGAGCTCTGCCAAGCTTTGGATTCAAGTTGAATTCTTATTCTACGTCGCATTTCACACTGTTACAATAACACAACTCGCGAACCATTAGAATGACCTCGGTTTATTTGCTTCGCCCTTTCATTGTTCTTGCAAAATTGATCGCCTGTTTGCCTTTTGGTCGTTTTCAAATAATATACGTCAAATGCATTTGTCGGCAAGTCATCCGTGAACAGAAATTCGCTATTCATTTTTTTTTCATACTGATTGCAACAGACGGCGAAATCTAAACCGAACGTTATTTGAGACATCCCATTTTCGTGTCTTGAGTTCTGTTGTGTGTTGCATTAGAGTCTCTCAAGTGATTCGTCAAAGTTCTTCTCATAACAGCTGATGGATAAACGCAAATTTCGCTTCAGAAATTAGATAAATTTTAATTTACAAGAACTTAAAAAGACAAACGAGGTCGCGCAGATTAAATAGGATGAAAGAAATCTGGCTATTGAATTCGTATTATTTCGCGCAAAATCAATTTGTCTCTCTCGGGGTTTGAAAATACCGAGCATTATAACTTCATTTATGCGGAAAAAAAATTCACAAGGCCCGAAAATTTAATTTTTCAATTTACTGATAGCCTTAAAGGTCAAACTGCTCGGACGATTAATTAGCTTAGACAAACGGAGTTGTTTTGTTTCGATTTTGCACCGACCACAACCTTGTGTGCCACAAGAATTATTCATTTATCAAAAAGCTAGTGTTTTTCATTTTTTCACCTTTTCATATTGTCCTGTCTGAACCGTTTTTATTGCATTTAATTTGATACCTGACAAACTTTAAGAGTGACTGGCTCTTAAACAAAAATAGCTAGTAACCATTTTCTTTTTTTTTTTAAATATATGTTAAAAAATATGAATCGGAGAGAAGTTAATTCTTATGTATACTGCGAACGGTGAAGAGTTTGATTATTGCCTAGTACGTTGTCTCTAGGACCAAAAAACTACTAATCTGCTAAACGAAGTCATAAAACAGCCATTGCGGAAGTACCAATTGAGTGTTAGAACACAAAAACTACTTTTTATTGTTTAGTTTTTAATTTATTCGTGGGAATTTTTTTCCAAGGAAAGAATACGATGACCAAATGAACCATTAGACATCCCATTGTGGGAATCTCTGAAATCGGAGGTCAAATTTGAAACACAAACTTGAGCCAAGTACGAGAAAACAGTCCGAGTGAATGGAATGGCTTAAAATCGCGGATGTTGGGAGTGACACCACATGTTAGGTTCTCATAATTATTATCGTATTTGGAAAATCGAATTACTCATTGCTTCGAAGCTTATACGATGGACTTTGTTCGGCGTAAATGAATCGAATTAATTGTAGTTTCTTAATTGCTTACGCGCTTCCAGCTACAAGACGATCAAAGTTGTGAGAAAATATACTACTGTCCCAAAATACGTTTTGAAATTTTCACATCCTAAAAATAGGGGTGATAATTTTGCAACACACAAGCGAAGGCTTCAGCACTTAACAGATTCTTGAACGATTTAGCCCCTGAAAATGAAAATTATTGAGTGAATGTTTCCTGCGAAAAGCCTTTAATTGTGAGTAAACCGAAGACGACTGACAACAAAGGAAATTAGGCCTTCTTTCGTCTTGGTTTCTTTCAATTCGTCATGTATAAACCAGATCATGTTATGTTTGCCGTAGCTGCTAATTTCTTTGGAAGATCAACTTCGAAATTTTTCGGTTTTCGCACCTGGGTCAACACTACTCTAAAAGGTTTAGGGTTTTATTTACCCAAAATCAAAAACAGGCGATCAGTATCAAATTTGTCAAGTAAGTTAACACGCAAATTGTCGACGCTCATTTGAATTTAGACGACAGTATGGGTTTACTTTGCCAGGTTGTTTAGTTTTGCAAACGAGAACCTCGTCAGAGATAGTTTCTAAATTTAAAATGCGACAAGCCAATAATAGTCATATACATTTCTCGCAAAGCTAGCGCGGTTTAGCGAAGTTTTTATATCGCAAAACTGATATGAAAATTAATATTTTCAATTGTGTTATTTTATTAATTTGTCACCGGCAATTTCCGATCTGTATGTCTTGTCACGCCGGTTTTTAACTCAGTAGCATATTTTCATTGCGCACTTTAGTAGCTTTTAAAACACAAAACCGCCGTCAGTTTTAAGGGACTGTTTTCGTCAAGGTATAGTTATGAAAAATTCCATCCAGAAACGGGATGGACGCATCATGGTTACCAAGAGAAAGGGTAATTAGGTTTTAAAATGTGCATATCATTTCCAACTACGCAACTGAAAAAATACAAAGAGATATTAGATATTTGGCGCGCAAGTGAAAACTAGGTACAATTTCTATTTTCCACAGCGGAAAATTAAAATAGAACTCATATGCGTCCCCTTTTCAACTAATTAATTTTTTTCTGGTTTGCCTGTCTATGGAATTTTGTTGGAAGGTAGAAATTTAGGATACATAAATTTAGTTTTTGAAGCGTGTTTGCCGTTAAAGATACCAGACTAAGCATAAGCTCAAAAACTGAAGAAGAAAAATCAACTAAATTCAACGCGAGGTGCTCTTTCTGAAAATGTACCCTAAAACTACATAATTAGGCTTATAAAAGTTGACTCGAGAGAAAAAATGATCGAGAAGCTATTGTGAAAGCAAAGTTAGTTAGGACTATTTTAACGCTGTACACCTGCCCATTCATTGAAAGTAAAAAAAACGCGTTAAATTTCCGATATTAAATTTCGATGATTTGAGACCTGAGTACTGAAGTTTCGAATAATTCGAAAAGGGTCTCGGACTAAGGTATGTTGAGTGCGAAAGACCCCGATGTTGTTAAAATTGATCTTGATAAAGGCTGATGAGATAAAGAAAATAATCAATATCTACAGATATAACCCCTGAAAGGTTATAAAAAAAATCAATGAAACAAGGCGTCTTTTCTTCAAGTGTCATTCAATCTATTTCTTTATCATTCTTTGTGTAACCTTCGGAAAAGCCTAAAATGTTAGACCTCAAACAATTTAAAGAAGCGTTTTACGCGAAATAAAATGCTTCCAAATATTTGGGGTTTTTAAGTATTTCAGCCAAGCAATCAAATTACACTGTTGGGTGGGTGGGTGGGGGACGGCTTTTGAATCACACCCACTTATCGTGCAATTTCCCTTTGGAGTCTCATGTAATTTCAGATGCCCGTCATAGGTTTAATTTACAGTGGAAGGTCTCACAAACATTTGATTTTTTTATTCAAGACTTGCGAGCCGTCACAATAAGGTTGGGCGCTTGGGTAAAGTTTAGGAAACTTTTTAAAAGTGGTAAAGATATCCAAGTAGCCCGCCTTAAGAATAGCTGTCTTGCAAGGGTAGTTTGTGGGCCATCCCATGCTATTGAAATAATATAATTCGACTGTTATCCCCTAAATTGTCTGTTTTGCAGCAATCCGTTTAAATCTTTTCGAGACTTCCCCTCGTGGTTCATTTAGCTGCCTCTTTAGAAACTTTGTTTGATCACCCAGTGGTTCAATTACTCGATTCAAGAACGTGTGTTTTTCTTCATTTTCTGGAGGTCTAAAAGTCCCCTTTCGGGACACTGAGGCATCAATGGATTTTCCTGACAGTTCAGTTGCTTGAGTTGTTTTCATCATCTAGCAGTTAATTAACGTAGTTTAAAGCCCCACAGGTTACTCAGATTAATTTCGTACGACTTGGAGGCAATTGCCACTTGAGTCAGTATTACTCACTTGAAATAGAATGAAAAAGACTATTAGCAAAGGCCTTATGTTAAAGAGTAAAAAAAAGTCGAAAGAAAGTTTTGCTCCGTATCTGCAAGGGTATGAAAATGTAAATTTATTTTGGTGGCTTTTTGAAAATCGTTCTTGGACAGTCAGTGGAAAAATTTTCTTCTTTGCTCAGGCATATAAAGTAGAAGGGAAAACTGTAGAGGACTGCCATCACACAGGTAGAAATGATTCTCGTGGCTTTATTAGTAATGTACTTATCTTTTTTCACTTTTATTACATGGTGTTTTACATACTGAAAGTTTTCATTCCAGGAGTGGGTGCCTCTTGGAGTCTCTCAGTGTATGATAGTCTTAGTGCTTAACCAATGCAGTGTTGGTCATGAGCACTGAGCATGGTCTCCAGAACTTTTCATCTCAAAAAAATTCTAGTATAGTTGAAGCAGCTCACCAAAGTACTTATGCATTGTTTGCATTGTTTGTCCATGAATCCATAATTTATCCATAAAATATTATTTAGCATTCTACATAAGAGACTGACTCTTCTTTCAGATGCTCAAGTACATGTACATGGTTCTTAGTCTCATACACGGAGCCCAGTACAACATAAATGCAGATGCTGGGATGTGGTCTAGTGCCTTATTGCAATAAACTGCATTCTTTTCTCCCCAGACTTTCTTGCAATTGTGGTGTTCCTCTGTGAAGATGCAGGTTAGCATGATCTTTAGCACCACCTTCACAGTTTTTCACTAGTTATGAATGAAGAACTTCAGTCCCATCCAGTTGAAATACATGAAGAACACAAACACTGGTATGGAGGTTGGCACAAGAAGACCAAAGTAGCATGGTGAATACTGATTAAGACATGATTCTGGAAAATCCTGTAACAATAAAAAATGTACTGCAACTAACTGAAAAGAACTTCAGCTTAATATAAGAGCCAGTATATTGCTAAAAACCTGACATTATTTTGTTAGTTATTGCTATGTGTGGTTATGAAGCTTAATTGCAGAAAGTCTACACAAAATGGAGTTTTAAAATCTTGGAATGTTAACTAAAAACTTCCAGGCCATTTCAATTAGTCCTTTGACAAGCAGTTCTTAGCAAATCTTAGTTGAAGCACTGACGACTTTCTGAATTTTACAAGAACAACTATTTATTTCATATGAGCAAAGGGTAAAAGTTTCTAAAGAAACTGTGGTGCTACGTCGGTGAGGTTAACAAGGTAATTTGGTTATATCAACTAAGTTGAAAATGTAAATTGTAACCGTAAAGAGTTAAAAAGCTTATGTTTTGAGTGTTCGCCCTGCGTCCGATTTGCTCTGTATTTCCCAGGTTGTCAAAAATTATGTCACAATCAGTTGCTAAGCAACCTCGAGATGAAAATTGTAGCCTAGAGACTGTAGCTTGCAATAATAATAATAGTGGTAGTTTTTCCCTTATTGAACACACACTTTTAATGCAAGAACTGTGCTAGTGTTAGGATCAACTTTGGAACAACAGTGTTACTGATGCTGTGGGTATTGTTACAAATGTATGAGCTGTTATGAGTAATAAAACTACCTTAAAATCCCTGCTATTGTTAAATTTGATCGAATGAGAGTCATATAATATGTTGTGCATGGTCGAAGATGAACTTCGGCAAAAGATTCTAAGGTTAAAATAACCGTCTGTAAAAAATGCGCACTCAGTGCTACATACTGTAAGCTTACATAAACTTATGAATGCAAAGTTACATAAACGCTCGGCATGAACTGCAGCTTTTTACTGCAACATTAAATTGTAAGGGATGTTTTTCAATTCGTTTTTTAACCCCTACCCACGAAAATAATCAACATATTTCCTTACCTCTGTAGTTAAATAGGTAAAAAATATTCCGAAAAGGCAAAAAATTACGAAGATTGGAGAGAAGATCAGCAAGAAATACGGGGCCAAATTGTCGGCAAAAGTGCAATGAACTTCACCGCGTTTGTCCTCCATTACATTTACGGGGCTGACCGCTGATCGACAGGTATGGAAGTCCTCAGGTTTTCGTGAATATTTGCTGGGCACAAAAGTCTTTGATCGCGGTCTCATTCAAATTCAAGATGGCGGGAGATTCAGTTCATTCTGTGTATCGAAGCCCTCTTACAAGTCGTTATGCTAGTCCGGAAATGGCGTTTAACTTCTCCGAGGACAAGAAATTCTCTACATGGAGAAAGTTATGGCTTTTTCTAGCGAAATCTGAGAAGGTAAAGCTTGTTCATTTGTTGCCCTTTCGAAGCACAGTTGATACACTTTCGTAAGGCACCAGGATTTCGACAGAGCAAAACGATTTTAATTTGCAGATACTGGGATTGGATATCACTGATGAACAAATACAAGAAATGGAAACTAACTTGACAAATATAGACTACAAGCTTGCGGCTTCAGAGGAGAAGAAGCGTAGACATGACGTCATGGCCCACGTGCACACATTTGGTGTATGCTGTCCCAAAGCGGCTCCCATAATACATTTGGGAGCCACCTCTTGTTATGTTGGCGATAACACTGTAAGTCATTTTTATATTGCTTGCTTTGTCTGCGTGATGAATCAAATCCTGTGCTGTGATTGGCTACCTGAGTGGCAAGATGGAGCTATCTTGTCCGCTTGGACTACCTGCCATGTGCCGCAAGAAAAATTTCCCTGGAAGCCATATAACGAATCCTTTATTGACCAAGCTGGTTTGGTCAAGATGGATTGATATTGGCTTGTTCTTTGCAAGTTAATGGACCTTGACTTTGTCTTATAGTTCACAAGCATGCAAAAAAGGATGAGGCCAATATCCAACCATCTTGACTGAACAAGCTTGGTCAATAACCCATATATACAAAAGAGGTTTAAGGGCCTTGGGCCATGGGTCAAAAAGGGAGCAACAGTGATAGGAGATTGGGGAGCGAGAAGTCTTTGGTGGAGAGGGAGTTAGGGGTTCTGAACTTCCCACATCCAACTTCCTACACCCGTTCACTACTGGTTCCTGCCAGTGTATTGCAAAACATCATTCTCTTTCCCAGAGGCTGTTCTCCGCTTGGTAAGCACCAAGGAACTATTGTTGAAAAAGCCAACCAGGACTGCAATCCTCACCAAGATGAGAATGGCAAAACAACAATAAATCATGCAATTTCGTAAAATGTTTCCAATTTCTCTTGGCTCCTGCCAGTTACTGACTATACTTTCTACCTATAGTATAAAAGGGGAAAAAGGGGAACTTATAGTCATCTTTATAATTAAGAGGCATTACACTTTGGAGATGACTTTCTCTCAGACTGCATGATTTTGTTAGACCAACTTCTGATACTGTTGTGGAGCTGTCATTAAGGGTTAATCAGCTAAAACTGCTGCCTTCTTCTCAAGAGAAATCATATTGTCATTAAAATTCCATTGAAAAAACTTCTAATGCACCCCTTATGCAGTTGAGACGGAACGTCAATGTATATTTAGACATGCAGAACGATTCGACTATGTCAGTGTTAGCTACAAGGTTTGTGAGCGAAGTTTGAAATATACACATTTCACTGAAAAGTTTTCGTTCTTGCATAGTGTTCTTGCTGAAAATTATCTTTACCATTGGCAGGAAATACCTCTTCCAGAAAGTAGAAATGATTTTTCAGGGACTCAAAATTTGTAGGGTTGGGCTGGGACTTCAGACTTGCACTTCACTTGTGTCTGAATACCTTATTAACTATAGAAAACTTAACTTTGATTCCTTAAGACATTTCATATTTTATAGGACTTGATTGTAATAAAGGATGCTTTCAACATCTTGCTTCCAAAGGTAACCAAGATACCCTTGTGTGTAATTTAACTATACACTGAGCACTTCAATACTAAATTTGGTTCTTTCAACTTTGGAATTCTTCTTACTGTATTGCTTAATTTCCTGTACATGTACATTGAAGGAAATTAGACCTAGATTACAATTAGGGACAGCAGGCTTAAATGTTGCTGTTCTGGGATCATTTTCATTATCTGGTTTTGATATTTGAACATTGAAAAGTGACTTGCACTTTACATAGTGAAGAGTCTTGTTGGGTTCCTTTTTATTTAAGCTTTGAAGGGCTTCCCTGACCTTCCCAGTGTACATAGTACAGACAAGATTTATATAGTTTTTGTCATCGTAATGAACTGACTGTAGTACATTGAGAATACTTGTTTGCACACTAGAGCTTATTTTGAAATTGTTTAGCTCCTGACTCAACACAATAGATTTATAGAGAGTCAACTTAAATGTGTTTTCTCCTGTTCATGTTCAGTACAAATTAAATCTACGTGTAATTGGTTGCCTTGGTTTATTTATCTCTATCAATTCAAATCTGGTTTTACTTGAAGCTTGCCAGGTGTATAGAAAGGCTATCAGGCTTTGCAGAGAAGTACAAGTCAATTCCCACTCTTGGCTACACACATTTTCAGTAAGTAAAATTCTCAAGCTACAGTACGTATATTTTTCGACTTCAAGAATGCAAGTCTAACCTGTCCAATAGTTTGGCTAGTTGGCATCATAACCATGGAATGCTTGTAGTGGGTCATACAGCTGTGACCTTTACATGAATTGCATGGGCCTATCTGCAGGATTTTCTGATGACTTTTAGAGTCACATTGGAGAACTTAAGAGTTGGGTACAAGATCAACTGCGAGAATGACTTTCAGCTCTAGTTTGCAGATCCACATTACATACTCATGTCATATGCGCGTCTCATCTCATGAGCTGCCCTCTCTACCTAAAACCAACTGGGAGAGTGAGGGCTCTGGAAAGGCTACTAGTTTGAAGATGGAAAATCATACTCATTGTATTGTCTTTTGTTTTTCAACAATAAAAAATCTTAGAATATTATCAAAAGATTAAATATTGAAATGTATGGCCTGGGAATAAAGGCCTAAATTATATAGATTTTTTGTAGGATATATCTTTGTAAAAAAGTAGAATATACTGAAAATGATATTATTTCAATTGGTAATTTGGCAATACTGTGGCTTGTTACAATGTATGTCTTTTATTTGTACCAGATGCAACTATTGTTAGCTACATGTATATTTGTCTCCATGTTTGCATAATCCTCCACAAATGCCATTTGAACTGTGCAACTGATCATGGTATGCCCTTTTCTCTACAGACCTGCTCAGTTGACAACAGTTGGAAAGAGAGCTTGTCTTTGGCTCTCAGATCTCCTTATGGATCTAAGAAATCTTACCAGAGCTCGGGATGATTTACGATTCAGAGGAGTGAAAGGCACAACTGGTACCCAGGCTAGTTTCCTTGCTCTTTTTGATGGAGATCATGAAAAGGTAATGATGTTTGTCTCGCATGCACTTTAGAAACTTAGTAGTGGTGTTCTTTGTTCTAGGCAGTGGGTCCTGATTAAGCAGTCTAGGTTTACATTCTGGCTGGCATACATGTAGCTGTGTTTCATTTTTTGGCAACTATTAGACACTTTAGCTTCACAGTGCTTCTTATTGTAGTATATTTGGTGTAAGTCTACACGATGTAGTATGTTTGGTGTAAGTCTACATGACGGGGGAGTTATTAGAGATGGCGGCTACGTTCTGGAGTTGCTATTAAAGTGTTGTGTTCAATCTGTTTGCATCGAGTCTGTGTTTCATTGTGAACACTACACTTATCACCCAGTTGTAAAAGTAAATACCAAGGAATGTAATGCTGGGAGGTACATGTAACCCTGGGGTTGAACGGCATCTGTTCCAAGGGGGAGGCAGTGGAAGTATGCATACTCCTACAGTAGCTACTGAATTGTGGGAGGGGCAGTGGCCTATGGTTAGTGCGCTTATCTGGAGCGAGTGGTCCGGGACCATTACCCTGGTTGGAGACATTGTGCTGTGTTCTCGGGCAAGACACTTTACTCTCACAATGTTTCTCTTCACCCAGGTGTATAAATGGGTTACTGAAACCGTTACTGAAACCGGGATAAGCTCCGGCCTGATTAGCCACTTGGCTCGTATGCAGACTTTACCCTTTACCTTTTACATGTAGCTACTGAATACCACTGAAACTGGGATGGGCTCTGGTAAGATACTCTTCTCTTTTCTCTAGGCCTAGGGATTGAAGATTGACTGTTGTCTTTGTGGCTGAACACTGAGTACATGTAGCTAAATGGCCAATTACAACTTTCTTTTCCTGTTTGTCTTGTTACAGGTGGAAAGACTGGACCAACTTGTGACCGAATTGGCTGGTTTTCAAAGCCATTACATTGTCACAGGGCAAACATATAGCCGGAAAGTAGACCTGGATTGTCTCTCAGCTCTGGGCAGTCTTGGGGCTTCTGTACACAAGGTAATGTTGATATCAATAGCTGGTACTGTAGTCAAATAGTTTTTTGCTAAGAAATGCATAGAAACAAAGCAAAAGGGTCAATACAAAGCATTACTGCACCCAAATTTGCAACTACTGTCCTAAAATCCGGGGATGTCAAGTCACTGATCTGATATGGGTATGCCATGTTCAGTTGGCTGAATTTGATATGGTAAATACTTAATTGTACCTTTTTGGTATGCTTTGGCGGCATATCAGGCTCGTTTGATATACTGCGCGAAGTACACATGTACCAAAAAGGTAGGATAAGGTATAAGTATTGACTCTTCCGCTTCACTTGTATGTATGTCAAACCACTGATAACTGCAATAACAACTATTTTTAAAAGCTAACAAAATCTGCTTTAATCTTTAGATTGGTGGCCTGGTGGTTAAGAGGTTAGGGCAGTGTTTTGATCTTGATATTCAAGCCAGTGGGCTCATGTCTTTTTCACAGCAAAGCACTGTTACCCACACTGCATCCCTCCTTCTCAGATGAATAAAATGAATTATTTCCAGTGTTTGAATTGCTCATGGGCCTAATGCATAAGAAATGATACACCGGTGGTCTCTCTTTATAAGCTCCTGATTATCCAGTGTAGTGCCTGTTTTGTATTCAATGAATAATTCATATATGTTTATGGTTACAATAAAAAAGTAAAAAACACAAGCACAGTAGAGTAATATTAAACATGCAACTCCACAGTGCTTGCATTTTATTTTTTTCATGTTGTTACATTCAGATTTTGTATCATGCAATTTCTGTTACAGATTTTTTTCTGTTTCTAGATATGTACAGATATCAGACTTTTAGCCAATCAAAAAGAAATTGAGGAACCCTTTGAGAAAGATCAAATAGGTATGTACCATGTAGACTACATTTGCTGAGCTAAATCAGCCAAGATTTGTTCTTTGTATTATGAAAAGAAGAGTTCAGCTTGAAAATGAGAATTTAACCTTGCATAATCAGGGACAAATCACATGGATATATAGTTACAGGAAGGTACCTACATGTATAATATATTCATTTATTTGTTAGGTAAGGGGGTGCTTTTGAACTCAATTTCCCAAAAGTTCACTTTCCTATTTTGTGGGAATGGAATTTCAATTTCTCCGATATAGTTTGGAGTCCAAGAAAAGACTGAACTCGCCACTGACACAGACTTTATAGGAGTAATATCAAAAAGTTTTCAAATACACATTTTCCTTCTTTCGCGAATTGCTTCTGGATAATTGTACTTAGTATATTCACATGATTTCGGTCAAGGTCAAATTAATCATGGATTAGTGCTGAGAGTTGGAAGGAAATAGATAACAGGAGGGAGTTGAAAAGGAAAATGGATTCCACCAGGTCAGAAAGGGTCAGGGAACAGCTTAGAAACGCATATTCAGCCAAAAACAAGGAGGTGAAGAAATACATTGTAACTAAAGGAAGACACGAATGACTGGGCAGAGAAGGTCGCCGAGCCGCAGAGCAGGGCCTCCTCAAAACAAGTTATGATGCTACCAGAAACTGTCAACTAAGAAGGGCAAGACCATAGACATGATAAAGAGCAAAGATGAAGTGCTGCTGACAAAACAAGATGAAATTCAAAAACGATGGAAGGAGCATTTCCTTGAAGTTTTGAATCGTCCAGCACCTGAAGATACAAGAGAGTTTGATGAGGATGATGAGATCTCTGAATCGGAAATTGATGTTGATGCACCAACAAAGGCTGAAATCTACGCAGCTCTCAAAGAGATAAAGAACGGAACGCTGGGGGAGTTGATAGTCTGGCCGTTGAGATTCTAAAGGCAGACTTAACGACATCCATGGATGTCTTACATTACGTCTTGCATAAGGCGTGGGAGCAAGAGCAAATACCAGAGGACTGGCAGCGGGGATTGATAGTGAAACTTCCAAAGAAAGGCGATTTAACCGAATGCAACACTTGGAGGGGCGTAACGCTTATGGTGGTTGCAGCAAAAGTTCTGGGCAGAATCATAATCACAAGAATACGGGTTGGAATCGATAATAAACTGCGTCAATAACAGGCAGGCGGGGCCGCGGTACAACGGAGCAAATATTTATACTGCGCAATATCATTGAACAGTGTATTGAATGGAACACCACCCTTTGTGTGTGCTTCATCCACTTCGAGAAAGCATTTGATTCTGTAGATCGTTCTGCACTCTGGAGGATTATGAGGAGCTACAGCATTCCTGAGAAGATTGTGAAGATGGTGAAAGTGATGTACAGTGGAAGCGAGTGTGTGGTAATTGATGGGTCAGGTGTGTTTGATTGGTTCGTGATCAAGACCGGTGTTAAACAGGGTTGCTGTATGTCTGGGTTTCGTTTCCTGCTTGTTGTAGACTGGGTTATGAGACAGACCACCAAACATGGGAACACAGGCATCAGATGGAAGTTCAACAACTTCCTAGAAGATCTTGACTTTGCCGACGACCTAGCCCTGATCTCAAGCACTGAAAGGCATATCCAGACTAAAGTCAGCAACCTGGGACGATATGCAAAAATGACAGGCCTCAGAAACAATACAGCAAAGACCATGATGATGAACTGGAACAACCCCTCAGTCAGAGAGGTACAGGTCAATGGAGAAGAGTTAGAAACGGTGTCGAAATTTGTTTATCTGGGAGGAACAGTGACCCAGGAAGGGGGTTCAGACGAAGACATCAGAAGCAGATTTGGAAAAGCCAGAGCAGCATTCAGGAAGCTTAGAAACACATGGAAGAGCAGCCAGCTGAAATTGAAAACTAAGCTGAAGCTAAGATGTCCTGTTCTTGGCGTATGACGAAACAAGATGCGACCAAGCTGGATGTATTTCTGCTTAAAAGTCTGAGAAGGATTATGAAAATCGGGCTAACATCGGCACCATCAGTGAGCAAATCTCCCGCGGCGCTGGAAGTTTATCGGCCACATCCTCAGAATGGGTCCAAGCAAACATCCCAAGACGGCATTAACATGGGCCTAGGAGGGAAGGCGAAGTCATGGCAGACTCAAGGAGACCGTTGGCGCAGAACTGCGGAGAAAGAAAGAACAGGTTTAGGTTTTAGTTCGTGGAGCGAGGCAACGGTGACTGCTTGGGACCGTGCGGCATGGCGAAAGAGAGTGTCCGGCCATATACCCACCTAGGGTTATGGGCATAAGTCAAGTAAGTCATATTCACATAAAGCTTATGTCTTTTTTTGCAGCGAATTACTCTTTTAAGGATTGGTAGAAAAACTAAAGGTGTGAGCTTAACACCAGCTTTGTTTGCTGCGTGTGTAGCTGAGAATTCGTCTAAAGAAATTTCAAAGCGTACGTTGGCGTAAACCCTGCGCTAAAACCATTTTAACCTTTTTACAGACAGGTCTTATAGTTTTCTTTCTTTTTCTTACCTCGTTTGTCGTAATGTAACTTTACCAAGAGCTTTTTCGGAAATGTTTTTCGTTACCTCGGAACAAGTTCTTTGGTTTCCGAAAACTCTGCAGACAAGAGTACGAAAGGTTATGAAATGCATTTGTCGTCCAGTGTTAAGTCGATTGTTACGTCATAATTGAACTTAATGAAGTAAGCAGTTATAGCGCGCGCGAATTATGATGCAATCGGAAATTGAGTTCAAAAGCTGAGGTGTCAGTTGAAGTGTTTATTAATATCCTTAATAAACACTTCATACCCTCCAGGCCTTGCATTTCAGGTTCTTTTTCCCTTGTCGTTTTTAAATTGTTTTTTTTAATGCGTTTCTGTTTGTGTGTTCAAGGCTCCAGTGCAATGCCATACAAGCGTAATCCAATGAGAAGTGAAAGATGCTGCAGTCTTGCACGTCATTTAATGGTGCTTGTAGGTGATGCACAGCAGACTGCTTCAACACAGTGGCTGGAACGGACACTGGATGACAGCGCCAACAGGTGATATGCAAGATCTCGTGTTAAGACGGAAAAGTTTGAAAACATGCATAAAACGAAGACGGGGTTAGTTCAACACACTTCCCCCCCACCCGGTCCCTGGGCTACTCTTATAGTCTGGCTTTATAGGTATGTGCCGCAGGATAGGTTATGGTTTTTGAGGTTCCAGATCCTTGTGATTGTTAGATAGGGTACCTAAATTGGATCAGCCACAATTCCAATGTACAGAAACGAAATAAAGTTGTCCAGTTGATTTTGTTTTACCCTTGAACATGCCGTCATTTTTCCTGTTTGTGCCTTAAAATGAGTTTGTTTCATCGTTATGTAGCTCAGGGCTTAACACTCACAAGTCCACTCCTCTCTACCTCCCGGGCGCACTGTTGAGCTTCTGAAGGAACCTTGGTCTTAGAGTAGTCGTGCAGGACTTGGGGCTGAGCTCTGGTCAAGGGGCCTCTAAGTGTGCTGCCGAACTCGCTAACGAGTGTTAAATAAAACACAAATTAGCCATTTAGTCTTATTTCTGTCCACGAGAGTTGAGGACATGACTGGGATTTTTAATTCCTTCGAGGGTGGTAACCATGTCGCATAGAACTGTAATTTGTACACAGAATGAGCTGTTGGATAAGCAAACTTACCTGTCGATCAGTGCTTAAATCTCGTAAAGGAACAAAGCAGCATTTTCTTGAAACAAAATTGTGTAAAATTGGGGGTTCGCGCCAGTCCCTGTGGTCGGAGGGAGGTCGTGCCATGACCTTGCAGTAACGTTATGGAGCCATTTACACTTTTGGAGATAAAACTAGCAGAAATATAACTGTAAATAATTACTAAGAAATCTCTGTTTGGCAGGAGAATAAGCCTGGCAGAGGCTTTCCTTACAGCTGACATTATACTCAGCACTTTACAGAACGTTTCAGAAGGTTTGGTTGTTTACCCTAAGGTAAG
>OMLO01000474.1_pt1 | contig 26062 bp, 41 predicted proteins | sample 1674811 | NCBI WGS metagenome assembly OMLO01 (sample SAMN06265003, study PRJEB25207) | coral metagenome | isolation source: Coral host | place: Mexico:La Bocana,Puerto Morelos, Mexico | collected 2008-11-13
ACCTGAAACTTGTTATCAAAAGGCTTTCAGATCTGAAGCTGCCAGCTTTCAACCTTTGCAAATAATATAGAAATAGACAGTGATGATATGATGAGAAAGTCACGTAAATGAAAAATCCATTCAAGGAACAACAACAGCCCTTCATGGACTGCATACACTCTCTGCAGGCCACCATGGTGCGATTGCAGCTGTAGTTGTGGCAATTCCACACATCTTCGCAGGGCTTTCCGCATATGTAGCATCTTCCCACAACTGAAGCTTCATCATAGTTGCCCACAGCAATGTTGTCTCGACGATCAAAAACAAACAAACGTCCTTGCCAATGCTGAGCACCCAAGGAGTTCCCATAATACTGGACACCACCACGCAACTTGCACACATTTTCAAACCCTTCCTTCTTGAGCATAGCACCAACAAACTCACCTCAGTGGCGAGTTTGAAACAGAATAGCCGAAGCCTTGTTGATTTATGCTGGTGATGGTTCTATCCTTCCAAGAAACATGAGCGAATAGCGAATGAAGCAAATGCTTTTTTTGATATTTCTTTCAAGGGACAGCGAATGCCACCAGTGCAATAAATCATCACTGGTTCCTCTTTGTTCGCATCACCCAAACCCAAAGTCTCGGGTGTCATCTCGGCAAAGGTCTCACACTTTGGACGCTCTGCACCTTCGAAATGACCCACATCCCATTCCTGGCAGGGGAAACACGGCACATGTTGCCCTGACTTTGGGTTTTGAAGCGAAAAAATCCTTGTCCAGTTGAAGCTCAATCACCCGAGTCAAACATGACTTGTAACAAGGAGTTTGCATATTATGTACTGCATACTCTTTGTCTTTCTTGTCTGCAATTCAAGGGCATCTTTAAATTTCTCCCTGTCTTTCTGCATCCAGCTGTTGCAAAGAACATAAGTACATGCAGGAAATATTCATGGTGCAAGCATGGTGGACTGCCACATCTGAGAATGCCCCCGGCAGTTTGAGTCTAGAGTCATAAGGACTGCGGATATCCAAAAGCCGCCCAGATCTTCCAGACGACAACTCGTTCAAACGATCAGCCCATCTCGGCACAAAGTCACTCGAGACGATGTTCAACCCGTGACCAAATGTTAATTCAACTCCATCTTTGGGGGCATCCTCCTATATTGACACTTGCACTTTCGTCGTACAAATTTATGTCGCATATACATATACTGGGTGGCTCTTAGCAAGGTTCCCTTTGGTTCCCTTTGTATAGGTTGGTTCTGGGTTGGTTCCATTCCCTTTTTGTCAGTGTCCGGTTTTTCAGTACAAAAGTTTAGAATGTTTAGTTTGTAAGTCTTATTAATGAGCCACCCAAAGAATTCACTTTGTATAGCTTGTGGTATTTTACTGTCTTGACTTCCCTTTTCAAAAGTTTGGAGGGTTTAGTTTGTAAGTCTTATCAATGAGCCACCCAGAGAATTTGCTTTGTACAGCTTGGTATTTTACTTGACTTCCTTTGTCATATTCCCTTTTAGTCAGTTTAATAGCTTCACTTCCCACTTATATATGTGAATTCCCCCAGCTTGTCAATTAATTATAAGTTCAACTTCTATTTTTGATAGTCATTTCAGGTTCCCTTAAGTCCCTTCGTTTAGTCAGTTCAAGGTTCCTGTACTTGAATACTTGTATCTGCATAATAATAATCTATCTTTGCGTCTTTTGGGTTCTAGTCTAGTTTCTCTTTGGTATCGTGCTAACCCTTTGATCTTTAGCTTGGCCCCTTTCAGAACCAATGAACAAGTGCATCATTGTCATCACTCATCGCCTATTATTTTTAGGAAGTCATCCCATCACGAAAATGCACATAGCATAAGACCATGAGATCTCAGAGCCCTCATTGTCACATTTTCTACGAAACCCGCAAAGGACAAAGTACAGCTTAAAGTTCAAAGAGTATACCAGCAAGTGATGACGACAGTTTTGAATTGTCAAGGTCACGACCATGGTTTGATGACGACAATGATTTGAATTTTAAACATATCTTAATTATCTTATTATTCATTATTTCAATCTCTTCATCATTGTCATCCACCAAATGTCAGCCTCAGCAGGCCAGGGGACACATGAGTGCAGCCAAGGTATGATTTAAATCAGGCACTGGTCACACAGTTCAATCATTGTCAATCATTGTCAATGACACTTGAATTGAGCCAATCATTGTCAATGCTAGTTCATTCATTCACCGTAGGAATTTAAGATATGAATACTGAGAAATTCGCAGTGACAATTCTGAGATATTATCGAGAGTCATCATCACCACCATCATCACACAATCATCAAAAGCTTTCATCGACAGCAACATCAAGCCAACATCATCAACATTGCCATCATCAACATCACAAAAGCATCATCACCATCACCAAGTCACATGCTATCCATTGTCACTGTAGGAGGCACACCCAAGCTCCAAGAAAAACAAACAGCACTAATGACATTGACAATGAAATTGCAACACAGGTGGGCATTAACACTGAGGCTGAGGTAATGACAACAGCAGTGACAATGAAGCTGCCTCAAACACCACATTGGGAAGACACACCAAAGCAGAGTGCATGAGAACATGACACGGAATTTCACAGCACAATCCACTTCACTTTAAACTTTTCCACCCGCACACACCATCATTTGAGCAAACAAGGTCAAAACTTCTCAATCCAAAGCCCAGGATGAGATCAGCTGAGATGGTCAGTTGTTGATGACAATGACGATGACAATGATGGGGACAAAGACAATTCCGTTTCAATGTCAAAAGTCAGGATCCGAATCATCAATCAGTAGATCACAGCCACAAAGTCCATCACTTGGTAGCTTGACCCCTGCACTTTGCACAGCCCCTCTTCGACCAACGGCATTTTGAACACCCAGAGCTCTTATCCACTTCAACTTTGGGGTCCTTCGGCTTGCGGCCCTTTGGCTTGTTGGAGTCACGCTCGCTTTGCAAAGTTCCGGCCCTCGGGGTCAAAGGCAGTGTTGTAGCAGTAGCATCACTTCCATATCCTGAAATCTCCTGAATCTCCTCACTACTCTCAGCATCCACCGCCTTTTCATGTTCACTGCTGGCCTCCAAATCGTCAACTGCAGCAGGCCTTTTCACTTGCTTGCTCTTCCTCTTGGGTGCAGCCTTGGCCTTCCTCTTGGGATCAACCCTTTTTTTGGGCGCAGCCTTCGTCTTGGAAGATGCAGCCTTGGCCTTGGCCTTGGACGAAGCAGCTTTGGGCTTGGCATTGAGCAACTCAGCCCCCTTTTTGGAATTCCTAGGAGGCTTCTTATTTTCAACTTCAGGTGTTTCTTCACCTTCAGGCTCTTCAACTTCAGGTGTTTCATTCTCACTCTGGCCTTCAGCATTTTCAAAGAGTTCCTCAGACTTTTGGGTTGCAACTGCCATGTCATCAGCCTCACTTTTATCATCCTCCTTCTTCGGGGCGAAGTTTGGCCAAAAGGATCCCTGACCACAGCCTCCTGACATGCTTGTAGCAGGAAGACGTATGCAAAAAACCTTTGAATCGGTCTGACTGAAAACGCTGCAGCCAAAACAAACACCATGCAATGACTGAAGCTGACAGTGCTGACAATGACCCACGTCCCTGCCAAAGATCAATAACCACAATGATACTATGACAGACATCTATGTTGAAAGATTTCACACCTTTTTCAACTGCATGTTATACATCTCATCCCGAAATTGAAGAGCCCTGTGAAACTAAGCCTAGGGTAGAGGTGCAATGCTTGCACGGCTTCAAAATTTGCCTGGATCCTGTTTGAACATGTTGGCACTCTGACTTCAAATGCCAGCACTTGCCATGCTTCGTGACAATGATCATCATGTTCTCCTTCACCGCCCAATGCTGTTCTTGTTTGTGCTCAATCTTTTGCAACTCCAGTCTACGTTTTAATGCTTCAATCTCATCCTTGAGTTGGCTGGTTTCATCACCTCCATAGGCACCTACTGACCAGAAAACCAGTTTGATCACCAAGACAATGACAATGAAGATGATCACAATTATGGAAGATGATCCACCAAAGATCACCACAATCCCCAGGATGGCAATGGCCACACACAGCAACCAGTCCCAAAGCATTGCCCTCATCAGCCACAAACACCAATTAGTGACTAGAATGTCCCAACTAAATAGGACACAAGTTGAACACTCATGGCGGAAAAAGGGTAAAACAAAACATATCATTCAAATGCATGTGGCACTTAAGTTCCACACTATGACCACAAACAAAGCAGTTGCACCTAAGCATTTTTCGTCAGTTTTTCGCCAATTGTCACAAGCAGTCTGCCGGCTGTGAGTTGAAGATGGACTAGTCTAAGACTAAGACATAGACACTGACACATCAACTGCTGGCAATGTTTGCTGAGGCGGTCATCGTCAACACTTGCTTGCCAACATCCCCACCAGAGCTTGCCCATACAACCAAAGGCAATTAAGCCATTGATGGATAATCATTGTCAAAAACTCTTTAAATTAACTATCCTTTTTTGATGGGGGTGTCATGGTCACAGCTAAATTTTGTTTATGGTTGTGCTTTTTTGCTGGAAAGTTAGTTGAGGTTAAATGAAAATTATTGCTATCACTATTATCATTGTTCATGGACATGGTGATATTGGATGTAGAAAACATGTTATCAACAGTGACAGTGAAAGTGTTTATTTGTCCTACATTGCTAGCCTTGAAAATGTTTGTGATGATGTTCTTAGTTAGAAGCACTTGTGTTTCTAGATGTGGATCTTGACAATCATTTCATGGACAGGGACAGTGGCCAACAAAGCCCCAAAGTGTCACAGCATCCTAAATGACACCCTGTATGCTTAGCATCAAAATCCAAATCATCACGATTTGACTTCTTATGTTCTCAAACTAGCGGAATCAATCACTCAGAATCCTCTTCTTCTTCATCAGTATCTTCGTCTCCACCTTCATCATCACTCTTCTCCTCACCACCTTCTTTGCCCTCAGCTCCACGGCCACGGCCACCACGTCCACGGCCGCGACCTCCACGTCCACGGCCACGTCCACGCTTGTTGTTGGGACCAGGGTTTGTGGGCCTGAAGGCATTGGAATTGTTATCTAACAAATTACTCAAAGACTGAACATGACAATGAAAGTACATCTAGTAACACTCTAACCAGGCAAGATTCAGATCCACTGGCTCAGGCTCTCCTGTACCAGGCACATCCTTCAAGACTTTGGCAAGTTCAGGCTTGTACAACTTCGATGTCACTTTCAAAAAGGCCTTCAGAGCCACCACCTCCGCCATCTTCAAGTACCACTGCTTGTGCTCATCTGAGTAGCACAAAGCAACAGTTGGCAGTCCCTGGGACAACACTGGGAGAATCGTCCAAGGGTCAGCTGCGGTCAAGTTCACAACCAATTTGGTCTTGAATCGGTGGATAAGTTCTGACCTGAAAAAAGGCAAGCAACCAACAAAAACTATTTGATGTCAGGATCTCTTGTTCTCAAATTCAATTGACACAGGTCACTGTAATTACATCATCATGACCATCATTATCATCAACATCATCATTGTCATCATTGTCAGTCATCATCATCATCATCATCATCATCATCATCATCATCATCATCATCATTGTCATCACTGTCAATCATTGTCATTGCTTGAAAAATATCAACACGTACTTGCTGGGAACTAATACTAACAAAATGACTAGAGCGTAGAGCCAAGGGACATCAATTCATGAGACATCACATGATAACTCATGGGTTCCATGGCTTCTCCACCCACACCCAACTTTCCATCTTCACTTTTGCTCCTTGAAGGGTCTTTCACCAGGGCTTCGCCAAGGAAGGTTCGTTTGGTTGCAAAGTCAACCTTGTTCATCTCCTTGAAGTCAGGCTTTGACACTTGCATCAGCACATTTGAAGCTGTGGAGCCTTGATGAAGTTTGTTGGGCCGTTGTCCTACAATTGTGGGCAAGTGTTTGCCAGCTGCCACGCAAACCGTTTCCAATTGGGACAAGTTCAAGCATCCCCTTTCCTGAGCAAGGCCAGTAGCATTCCGTGCCTGCTTGGCTGCCTTCACCGAATTCTCAGAGAAAACCACATGGAACCTCTTCTGGAACGGTTTGGGGGTGTTGAGGAAGGAACCCCAGAAGCTCGTTTGGTGGCCATCTCTCCCACCATCAAAGAACAGGAACCTCAATCAAATAAAACAAAACCCAGCCTCAGCACAACAAAATATTACATTGCAGTGACATTGCTTGACAATGATAGAGTTCAGAAGGTCATTGCTACCAGAGGGGCACATCACTGTCATCCATACTCGGCAACTTTAAAGGACTCGCTGTCCAGTCAACCTCTTCACCAGGTTCAGCACGGGTGCTCAAAGAGGCACGGATGACCATGTTCAGATGATCTTTGCGAAAAGGTACAGGACTGGCAGCAGACAGAGCACCCAAACAATGATCTGACTAGCTCTGTCTACACCTACTATGATTACTACGACTACTACTACTACTACTACTACTATTACTACTACTACTCTACTACAGCTACTGCTACTGACTACTGACTACTGACTACTATTAGTACTACTGCTACTATAGTATTAGTAGTAGTAGTAGTAGTAGTAGTAGTAGTAGTAGTAGTAGTAGTACTACTGCTACTGCTACTGCTAAGTTCCTAGTTAGCTAAGTCATTGGTTGACAATGAATGACCCTTTTCAACATTAAAGGAACTACAACACTGAGATCATCATCATACCAATGAGAGTGATGACAGCGACAATGATGATCCATTTTTCAATAAGATTACGACGACGACAATGATTATTAATATCATGGAAAAAGACTTTAAAAGTAATTAGCTGCGCCATTGCCATCAAGAGGCAAATGACAATGACACAGTGAAACTACTTCCCACCAGCCCAGTTCCCACACCTCTTCCTGTTGCAGTTCTCACCACTCACATCAAGTTCATAAATAAACATGATGCCTTGTTCAGAATCCCCCCGCAACTTCATGAAAGAGCAGTCTTTGAGATGTTCCGCCAACTCTGACACTGAGTCTGCGTTGCCATTCAAAGCTTTCACAGATGCAGCAACCAGGCGGCGGGCATCCTACAATCATATCAATAAAAAGAGTGATTTGAGAATTAAAGTTAGACAAAACATCATTGTCACAACATCACTGTCAAATGTTTCGATGAAGACTAAGCATGTCCTTTTGTGCTTCTTGAAGGACAGACTTTTCCTCAACTGACATGTTGCCAATCATCTCAGCCGCCTTCTCCGGTGCAATCTGTGATTGCAAGACAGCCACAAAGCCTTTGCAGCAAGGGCGCCTAAATCTATAAGTTTTTGACTGACTATTTAAAGTGTATCAAAGAAACAGCAAATCAAAGGTTTGACAATGATTTAAAAACAAACCATTTTAGCCTGGTTTCTTTCTTCCATTGCAGCATCATTTTTTTCTTGACCATCATCCTGGGCATTCTTCTTGTTCTTATCATCAGTGGATCCACCTGCAAGGACTTTCTCCCATAGTTCCTTGATGTCAGCATGCTGCAGGAGTTCAGCCACACTTTGGTTGTGCCGAAGCCCACTGCGAATTTGGCCATCAAATTTTCCCTTGTAAACGAAATCCTCCAAAAAGGCAAACAAGGCCTGAGGTTGCAAGTTGCATAGGGCCACCAAGTTATTATTTAAAGTGCATCAAGGAAAAAGATGAAGGGAAAACACACAAGCCTGGGAAGCTGGGGAAAGAGCACCAAGCCATGTGAGATCACCTTCTGCTTCAGCATGCTCTGAGACATCCAATTCTCCATCAGCTAAACCCTTCCGAAGCTCCAGCAATTCAGGAGAAAATGGCTTTCCTCCAGTGGCCTTTCTGTACTCCACCGGGTCAGCGATCACCTTTAGAAAAATCACAACTTCAACCAGTCAGCACATCGACACTCCAAACTGAAAACCTTATGATGATTTTCACTCATTATTATGAGAAGTCTTATCGAATCATGAAAAAGTCCTATCAACCCCCAGTCCTTCTTGATGATTAGCACCATCAATATCATCCCCTGCCTTTTCAGTGTCAGTGTCAATCATTTAGTCCACTTACGCTCTACCAATCTATCTTTCCCGGTGACATCAGCATCAGTCCCCCTCCTGCTCCCTGTCATCATCAGCACCCACTGGCCCTCACCATGACCTATTTTTTCAATGATAATTAAAATTCATAATTTCAAAACCACCAATGAAAACTACCAATAACAACAACATCAGTAATCTAACACACCTAGCACCACCACCAGAATCACCATAGAGAAAAAACAACAACCAAACAAGAAGTGAATAGAAACATGAACCATTAACAATTTGATCAGAACTCATTTCAAGAAAATCAGCAACTTGACATCAAAGGTTTTTTTTTGCCAAGTGGCTTGTCGCAGCTTTTCCAAATCCTCTCGAGGTAAGATGTTTGCATCATCCACCTTCACAAACATACGGGACTGGGCCTCGTGCTTGAACAGCCAAATGTGAAGCAACCTAAGTCACTTGAATTCTAACTAAACCCCAACCACCCCAAATACTTGATTTGAAAGTTGGGCTGAATGCAGGTGAGGGTCCCCTTTGAGGCTTTATTCCCTGCAAGATTGACCACTGACATGTCTTGGGCCCGCAATGTGCCATTCAACATTGCGTCTCCAGCAAATTGGATCAGCCACTGGAGATGCTCCTGCTTGTTCTTCGCAATCTGCATGAAAGCTTCCAATTTATAGATGCTGTTAAATGCAGATGCTTTTTTCCCAAACACTTCGTCAGAAAGAAGTAGGAGGTCTCGGAGAACCTTCTTTCCCAGCACATTGTCCCACAATCGAACAGCCAATGAGACATATGTCTTGCTCAGGGTCTCCCCAGCAGTGACAATCAGCTTCGCTGAAAAGGCCTGATACAGCTCCTCTGCAGTCAGACTTTTGCCTGAAGCCGCTGCCTCTTGATCTTGTTTAAACTGCCCCAGCTGATAAAGCCGTTGGATCTTGGTGGAATCCAGGGGCTGTGTGACAATGATTCGACATTGAATTCAATTTGGTTTGATGATTTTCATCCTCATTGTCAGTCAGTTTTAATGTTTTGCCACACCACCACCACCAACAACAGCACCAGCAAAACAATGATGATGATTGATAACAACTAAAAAAATAAAATAGAATATAAACTAAAAACACATTCAGTGGCAGCACCCCCGCTCCCCCCAACACCACCTACAACAATGACCCAAGCAAAAACATCAAACCCACTGCGATAACAACAACAACAACAACAACAACAACAACAGCAACAACAACAACAGCAACAACAGCAACAACATTGACACTAACATTGACAATGATGAGAAGTTTGTTTTTCCAAACACAGGCTGACAATGCAATGACATTGAGGGCAAGGCAGTAACAGCTGAGGGCCCTGCTGTCGTGTAATACATGGTGTCGAAGTTGGCACCTATGAGCTCTCGCTCTTTTCCAGCACGCCAAAAGGCGTCTTCATGACGCTCCAGTCGGACGAATGTGGCGACACTTGAACGCCATGCATTTTTCCACTCAATCTCAGATTTGTTTTGGGCTAGATCACGTGCTGTGGCCATCACAAAAGCGTGGTGAGATTCATCCGGTGAAATTCGCTTCATACTTCCAATGTCTTTGGGGAACCAAGAGGAAGCTTGGTCTGCCATGACCACCACCTTGAGTTGAGCTGGCTCCGCATAGGTGTAGTTCATCAGGTAATTCACCTCAATCATTGTCAGTCAGTTGGTAAGTCACTAGTCTCAAATAATAATACAATTTATCTAATTTATCTAATTTTGAAGGATTATTGATTATTACTTCATCTTAAATTTAATTAAAGTCTAAAGATTATATAATTCAAATATTTGTTGTTATTATTATATGATAAATTTGATACTGCTATCATCAACATGTCAATCAAGACGCTGAAGTCCTGACAATGGGAACCTTGGGAACCACAGTCCAAGACCAGGAAACCCATGCTGCATTGATTCCACAGGTGTACTCTTCAGACTTCCCCAACTTGAAGTCAAAGTCTTCCTGGTTCAGCGGGTTCAGTGAAGCTCCCTCTCTCAAACCCATAGGTGCCTCCCCGAGAATGCCGCTGAACTCCGGGTGCCTGGGTCACAAAGCATGACGACGATGACCAAAACTAGAAAAACAAATCTTTGGCCATTAGAATTTCATAGCAGGCAAGGCTCTTCAAGATGAAGTTCCATGCATCCAGGACCTCTTTATAGTGCGTTGCATTCACTGAGAAGTCATCCTTGGGAGCAGGAACTAGAGTTTCTTTCTTCGCCTTCGCTTTGCCACCTGGGGTATCCTCACTTGCCCTCTTCCTCCCCATGGCTCTGGCTTTGACAATGACAATTTTGACAATGATGAACTGAGCTTTAAGCTTGATCCACTGCAATCAGCACAATGACAGCTGGAACTTTTCAAATGGACAATGAAAAAGTGACAGTGACATCCATGCAGCAAACACTGCATTTTCATAACCTTTCGCAAGCCTTCATGACAATCATCCACCATGACATCATGTCACAGCCAACTGCAGCATCCTCATCGTGGCATTCCTGACTAGAATTGTAAGCTAAGTATCTTAATTTAATAACAAATGACATGCCCCCATCACTGTCATCATTGTCATTGATGATTCGATAGCATTCACATGAGGTCAGCTGCTTGAAGGGCATGTTTCAGTACCCACTTCAGGACAGGAAAACTCATAGCATTGCCAATCATTTCCCCCTGCTTTGTTTTTGGAATCTTCGGATTGAAGACCAAATTTTTGAATCCCTGAAGTTGTGCCATTTCATTCGTGGAGAGAAACCGGCTTTGCGATGTGAGCCAGTAGGCATGGCTAGATCCTCTGCTTTTGGTGATTGTTGGGCAAAATCCCACTTGGACTTGTCTCTGGCCTTTCCCAGCCATAGTGTCTATGATTGCATGATTCGTAGTTGGATCAACAGCCATCTTCTTGAGCTTTCGCACACCCCACTTGATGTTTTGCCGCTGGGTTTTGCTCAGGGTGGCCACCTAGCATCCCCAACACAACAATTACATTCAAATCATTTTAAACAGTTTTGACATTGTTCTGTACTAAAAAAGCCAAGGCACATCAATAGGAGGTGAACCAATCTTGTCAAGAAACCTCCCCAACGACACTGAATTCTTCTTCTTTGACCGTTTCTTCTTCATCAGGTTCTCTAAGTTTGGTGCTTTGACATGCTTCTTCGATTTCAACTTCTTGACCCCAACAATGTAGAGCCTTTCTCGGCTTTGAGGTAAGCCAAAGTACTGGGAGTTTAGCAAGGCTGATTCCACAGAATATATCTTCTTGAATTTTTTCATGAACTTCTGGTAGTGTTCCTGACAGTGACAATGACTTACAGTAACTCAAAGGTGGCTTGAAAAACATCAGTTCAGCTGAACACACAACCAAGGCTGGATAAGGCTTGGCCAACACAATAAGATTAGTTGCTTTGTCAGGCACTGAGGCATTGATGCGATACTAATGACAATGATGGTTGATGGGTACTATTAAATTAACAATCATTTTCACCAATCATCTTGTCATCAAGAACATTTATCACAGCCATCACTCACCAACAATAACATTGAACAACTTGAGCCACCATCATCATCATCATCATCACCAATGAAGAATTATGAACACTATTATCATCATCATCATCATAATAATCATTTCAAAACATCACCATCCAAAGAACTTGTAACATCAGCACTTGCAACATCAGCACCCCAAAAAACAAAACCTCAGCACCACACCTTAAACTCTCCTCGGCAAAAACCTGGAACATTTTCCAGAACAAAAATTCTTGGCTGTTGTTCCAGGATATAGCCCTGTACTGTTGCGCTCAAGTCACGGTCGTCCTCCTTGCCTTTCCTTTTTCCAGCCATTGAATAGGGCTGACATGGGAACCCGGCGGTGTAGATATCGACAACATCTTTTGCTTTTCCTGCCCTGTTATATAATTTCTGCGGTCGTAAGCAGCCAGACTTCAAATGAAGCCTAACATGCTTGTTTATTTCACTTCCTGAGAGTTGAGTTGAAAAGGGAAATCACCACTAAGACTAAGACCATCATGTAATTATTGAGTTGTTTAATGAAGGTATAAATAGATTATTATTTTTCTAACTAAGGGTTTTTAAACAAAAGACTGTGTTGATGATGTTGAACCAAGCAGCCAAACACCTTCACAAAATTCAGCTTCAAATCTTCCGCCACCATCACATCAGTGCCAAGCCCTGTGCAATCACTCCCCAAACGGAGTGGGGGCATGACCCTGAATCACACACTAAGATCATCTAAGATCACTTTGAGCCTTTGACAGAGTTGTAAGGTATTTTGTTGACAATGACATTCGACAATGGCTAACAGTGACAGCAAATCATTCCCACTAAAAGGGAACCAAAGGGAACCCTGACACTTTTGCAAAAAAAAACAGATATACAGCGTATGGTTTGCAGCTGGGCGGGGCTGGGACACCCACAGAGCTGCAAATCGGCGACACGGCCCACTTGCAGCCCCCACATCTTCCATTTTCAGCCCCCACATGTATCATTTTCAGATTGGTGGGGGTTAGGACCCCCTCTTAGCCCCAAATCATACACTATGTTTTTTTGTGGGGGCTCCAAATCGGCGACGCGGCCCATTTGCAGCTGGATGGGTCTCCCAACCCCACCCAGCTCACAGGTCATACAAAATTTGAAGTGGATTTTAAGAGGGTTCCCCTGGGGGCTGCAAATCGTTTTTCTGGGGGCTGCAAATCGGCGACGCGGCCCATTTGCAGCAAATATATTTTAATTTAATGGGGGCTGCAAATCGGCGACACGGCCCATTTGGAGCACCCAGGTTATTTGATTCAAAAATACTAAGTAAGGGGGCACACAGCCCATTTGGAGCACCCAGGTTTTATAAAAATAATACTTTAAAGAAGTAGAAGAAGAATTTAATTTCTCTTTGTATAATCCTAAGTTCTGAGCGCCCCAATTTTTTTGCCCATGAAGATGTGCTCAATCCCCAGCACACACACAATGACCATGTGAAGCTTAAGAGCTTTGCTTGACTTCAATTGCATTTAATTGAGTGAGACTCACGTAGATGACAAAGCACCCCAACTTCGGACAATGCTTGGCTTCCACCGCCAGGCCACAAAGCTCCGAGTTGTGTAGGCATTATTTTTTCTTCGATAGTCATCCTTTTTTTCCTTTTCAGTCACCAATGCAACAGTATACCGTGGGAACCTTTGGCCAGTCCTAGATTGGCCTCTTCTGTTGAACTCATCATAGTCAACCAAACGCCAACGGTTTGAGGAATCTCTTTGGTTTGGGATGAGGCTGGTGAGGGTCCTCATGATGGACGGATGTTGAGCCTTGAAAGCATCAGAACAAAACAAGAAGTGTGGGGTGCTCAGCAAAGGCTGCAAATCAATCCACGGACCATTCCCACAACAGATCATATCTTTGGAGACAATCAGTGCCTTAGCTGTATCTCATCAATTTTGTTTTGATTGACTACTTTTGACAATAAGACTTGAACTAAACTAATAAAAAAATAATTGTAAAAGCAAAGATGCTGGACGGAACAAACTCACCCATGTCACCCTTGTCCCTGGAGCCACCACATCACGAACAACAAAACAGGTTGCATCATCCATGTTTCTGGTCCTTTTGCTTTGGCATTTGTGCAAGCAATCCTCAAACCAATCCTCATCATCACCCACAATCTCGCTATACACCAAGTGCCCTTTCAACAGTTGCTCCAAGGGAACATGTTTGGCCTTGGTTGCTAGCAGGCAGCATGCTGGTGCAACAAATATTTTCCTAGACAACTAAATTAAATTTGGCTGAGTCACTCCAAGCACCTGGGAAACCATAGCATTCTTGCGTTTGGTAGCCTTGTCGTTCGCAAACTGTTTCTCTTCCATTTCCTGGTATTTATTACTTGATATCTTTTTCTCACCTTCAACAAGGTGCCCAGACCGTTGGGCTTCAAAGCGACGTGATGTGGCCAAATCCCTCAATTTGTTTTCATGTTTCTCATGTTTGTCAGTCCATGATGAGCCAGCAGCTCTCTTTGCCTTCTTTCGTAGAGGTTCATGTTCTTCAACCAGGTCAGCTGTTTTTTCTTTGTTTTGTGACAGTGATTTCTCCTTCACACTTTGACGGCGTCTCTGAAGCCAACTGGAAATGGATGGCTTGGAGCTCTGAAGTCGCAACTGTTTTTTCTTTTCTGCCTTCAACCCTGAAGAGAACCTCAGTGGCTTTGACTTTCGGGGTGGCTTGAACCCCTGCACCCATAGCTTCATTGCCCTTTTTGCAATCGTCCTTTTCCACTCCATTGATTTCCTGAGATCATTGTCCATTGATTTTCTGAAAAAGATTTGTCAATCATCATTGTCATCATTGTCATTAACCCCCAAGCATTTACAAATTGAATCCTTGATTAGGCCAACCCCCTGCCATAACTAAGACTTCATAAACTGCCAGTAAAGACTTTAGTGTTTATTTCAAAATGCCATTGAACAAAGACCAAAAGTCTTGACACTTGCCTCATGCAGCTGTCTCTCAGCACTACGCCAAACGTTTTTGAGGAGGCCCCTGTTGGACTTCTTGGTGTAGCTCTTGACATTGAAAGCAAAGTCCCTCTCATTGTTTGCTGTGCTGCCACCATTCATGAGTGCGAGTCCACGGGCAACTACACTGAGCAACTCTTTATGGGGGTAGGAAGGTCTTGCCTTCATAACTGAAAGCTTCCATGCCTCCATGTCCTCACAATCAAGCTGGCTCTTGATTTGACCTGCTGTCCTCGCAAAGTCTTTGAATTGGCTTGACAAGTCATTCAGGGGAAGCTTGAAGGTTGATGCAATCTTGCGTAAATGATGCTGCACAGCCTCTGGGCTTGGCCCAGGCTTGAGGCCAAACACCTGAAAGGAATTAATGACCTCAAACCCTGGCATTTCACATGCCAAGGTGGAGGCCACCAAGGAAACCCATGCCTTCATGCGCTGAAAGCAGCGATCAACAGCTCCTTGATCCAGAGTCAATTGACGATGCCCCTGAGGATCAGGGATGAGGTGTGAACGTTGGCACCATCGATAAACAAGCTGTGTGTAGCCTGCACATTCCAAGGCCCCACGGCTCAAAAACAGGTATTCAATCCTACCAGTAAATTCTCTGATCATCTCAGGGATTGAAGCAACATTGATGACACCATCATGGGCCCTGATGAGAAGTGACTCTTCATCACCTGCATCTGCCAAAAGTGCTAATTGAAATAAAGCTTCACCATCCAGTCGGGTAAGGAAGGCTCGAGCTGTTTCCTTTGGCTTGTTCTGTTGTTTCAGGAATACCTCCTATCATCAGGGTTTGGCCCATCACTGTCAGATCAAGTTTTACTGTCAAGATGGCAATGTTTAAAACATGAGCATTCAATACCCCAAGATGGATTGACTAGTCACTTCCAAATCAACATTGTCATACTTGTCAAATCTACGTAGTTTACTTGTCTCATGATGATATCAAAATCTGTTTGAATCAACTCTATCAGCACTCCTGGGCACAGTTGATCAAGGCGTCAATAAACAAACAAAATCTTCCGAGTGGAAGTTGTGTGGATGAATGACGGTGTTTGGCCGACTGGAGGTCCCTCACCCTTTGCGCCACCACTGGTTTTATCAAACTTTTGCGAACCTCAGTTGGCAGCAGTGTTTGGAAGAAAATTTGGCTACTTTATATTAATATATTTATTTATTATCCATTATTTTTACCAAGGTACATACTTCCGGAATGTGTTCTTGATGGCTGGGCTGTGCCACACTGTGCTGACAAAGCTGCTCTTGTTCCTAATGAAGAATCCAAACACATCCTTCAAGTAGGGATCCACATTCCAATTCTTTCTCGTCAGCCTTCAAAGGCTAGAGCTTCAGGAACTGATGCAAAACAAGCATTACTGACTTTGAAAATCATTGTCATTTGTAGTTTAAACCAAAACCTGGCCTTGACACTGCATGACATCGGTCTCTGAGACGAACCACCAAGTTTCTGAAGTATGGGTCTTCTCCACCATGAGTATGGCCTGAAAGGATACGGGCAACTTTCAGTTCATCAGCTGCAGCATCAGTAGTGAAGATCTCCTGGGGTGAGGGCTGACAATGAGAAGACAATGAAAGGGCCAAAGAGATGATGACAATGAAAAACTTCAAACTAACTAGTCGAAGCAGAGATTCCACCTTTGTTCGAAACATCTGCAGGTCAGACTCATCAAGCAAATTGGTAGGTCCCGTCCACCCTTCAGGTGGTTTCACCCGTCTCAGGACAAATTTTTGCACCAAGCCTTTGGTCGTTTTGGCTTCTTCCAAGGCTCCCAGCTTGGTTGTTTTGAAGCCTATGAGACCACCTGTTACTAGGAGTTCCTTACCAGAAACACAGCTATACCGAAGGCTCATCTTGTTTCCTTGAAGATCCTGGCTTAGTGCAATGACATGAGACTGTTTCAATGCCTTGAGCTCAAGGTCATGGATTGCTTCGTGAAGAACCCACAGCATTTTCTTCTCCCTGGACCTTGATGGGGAACTCCTGTAGGAGGAAGCTTTGCACCTGCGGTTCAAAGCATCTAGAAAGTCCTCCTCAGTGGGGGTCAGCTGTTTGTCTCGCTTGATCTTGATTACAGCTGGTGCAATCTTCAACACAGCTGCTTGGTGGGCATCAGAGCTGGCATGTTTCCTGATCCTGCATGGCTTGACGCTGGAAGGCCAAGACCTGATTCAACAACAACCAACCCCACAAAATCAAACAATCTATTATCAATAATAATTAGAAGTTTATTTGAGACAGCAACTTCTTAAATAAACAAATCAAAATTAGTTTTGATGGCGCATCCAAGTATCAATTCACAAGCTGAACATTTGAAGCCACCATCAGCTTCCCTGACCAACCAATGCCCCAATTCTTCCCTCAGCTTCTTCAGCTTTCGGCCATTCCTGCCCTCCTTTTCATCATCATTTCCACAATGTTTTTGCAATGGTCTTGCTGGCAGCCGGCCACCCAGAAGAAGATCTAACGGTTCAAGCATGGCAACAAGTTTTATCTAAATGTTGGTCACTGTCACTGTCACTTTGACTGAGGATCTACCTTCCAAGTTCTAAGCATGTGGGCCTAAAGTTAAACGGATGTTTTTTTGAAAGAGGGTGATTGATCTATTTGATTTTTTGGTCAATTGAACGTTAATGACACTGTTCAAGCTGGTAAAGTAACAAATCTCTGAGCTTGAAACAACAGTGAGATGGACACTGGGTGATGACAATGATGACAATGATGCACACCAAATGATAGTGCTAAACTCACTGACTTGAAATCCAAACCCCACAACTGTCAGTGCTACATGTAGACCACGAAGCAGCTTTTCTTGCCTTCAGCCTTCCTGTTCGCAATTGAATTTGCCAAGTGTCCATCAACACTGTAGCATTCACTGTTGTAATTTGAAATTAATTAGGTTCACTCACAACTTCACCCCCAGCTTCCTCACTTGTTTCTTGACTTGATTCTTGACTTGTTTCTTGACTTCTAGGCTCAGCAAACTCACCAATCTTCAGGCACCGCCTAGCATCAGATGGCACTGCCTTCCAAAGGTGCAGTGTCTCACTAGGTACCCAAACTTGAGAGTCTTCGTCCTCCAAAAGCGTCAGGCCATCCTTCCTAGACCAATCTTTGAAGTCCAGAACTTGCGAGGTGAAGTCTTCCAAGCGTGTGCGCTTGGCTGGTGGGGCTTCTGCAGCCATGACAAAGACCCAAAACTAAATACAAAGACTTGTGAGCCAATCAGCTGGCAAACCGTGAGTAAATCAAAGTGCTTCATACTAAAAAACATGTCTAAGAATGACTAAGAAACTTTTCATTGAAAAATAGCAAGTCTAGTCCTCATCTGATTTCATGTGAGAGCATGCCATTGAACCTGCATCACTCAACTGAAGTGCATAACCTAAAGAGTTTGAGTCTGAGGTGCCAGCATTTTTTTTTGACAGTGAAGGGTTTGAGACAACCTAAACTCCAGCAAAAGTCTGAAAGCATCCATTGACAGTGATTGACAGTGGTTGAGAGTTCAGTGATTGACAATGATTGAAAGTTCAGTGATTGACAATGATTGAGAGTTCAGTGGTTGACAATGAGGGTTCAGTGGTCAATGTCATCACTAATTTTGGACTGGGTGGCCAGCTAAAATCATAGCCACCAGCTGCCTCACAATGCAGCAACAACAGGAATGTCAAGTTATTAAACATGACAGTATAATTGCAGAGTTGGCACCTTTTGACAGTGACACTTTGGCAATTGCCAATTTTATTTTCACACTCCTTTTTTACACTTCCATTGCAAGCCGGCCACTGAGTCTTCCAATGCATTTTCTGCAGAATTTGAATTGCAAAGTTAACTGAGGCAGCCTTCGCAAAATATGACATTGCATTTTGCATGCCACGGCTTGGGCACACCCACATTCTCTTATAGCATAATTAAAGTGAAGACATGGCCAATCGTCAACTCTTATCCGAACATTTTTTTTATGCAGTACTCAAGCGCTTTTTTATCTTCAATCTCAACACCAAAGAGGACGACAGTGACATGACAGTGATTGATTGGTCAGGCCAAACTCACTTTCTACCACCTCTGTAGTGCTGCACTTCTTCTTCCACTTCCCCAGATTGCATTGAGCTAAGGAGACGGATGTCTTCACCTAAGTAGATGAATTTCAAAATAAGACGCACCTGTATTATTTCAAAAGATGCACTTGTATGTCAAAAAGATGCACCTGATGTATTTCAAAAGGATCTTTGTCACAGCAATGTAAGGCTGGCCAAGAGACAAATTGATCGAACAAGAAACCCAATTGGATTGACCAGCTGCTTGGTCGGGTTGATGATCTTGTACCTAAGTAAGGATTGTTGCCACAGCATGGTGGGCATCAACATCCATGATCATCACCAATATGCTTTAAAATTCAAGTCATGCTTTACTACTACCATTGGTCACCTTAACCCATATCATGTTGATACTGTGGCGGCAACTGGCTGAGCCAAGACTCAACAAGCGCAATGCACGCAACTTTGACATCCCATAGAGGCTGAAGTAGAAATCCACAACACCAGCTGGGACTTGCTGGTCATTCAAAATTTCAAGCCTCAAGAAAGAGAGATACCCCATAGGCAAACATCTAGAGTTGATGACAGCCATTGACAATGATTGACAGTGACAGTGAATGACAGTGAGTTGACAGTGGAGTCAATAAGAATTTTTATTATTATAACATCATCATCATTAAACCCTGAATCCAACAGCAACTTTCAAAGCTGAGCATCAAAACAGGGTCACGGCTGCTCCAAGCATTCCAGTCATCACTGCTGCCACCTGCACCACCTTCAGCTTCATCAGCATGTTCTTCAACATCATCATCTTGAGCTACTTCCTCCTCCTCCTTCTCCGCTTGATCCTCCTCCTCCTCCACCTTCTGCTCTTCTTCAACTTCACCAGCTTGAGCATCCCCCTCCTCCTGCTCCACCACCTCCTGCTCATCTAGAGCCTCCTCCTCCTCCTCCTGACAGTGGCCCTCTTTGTGACCAAGCTGTGGAAATTCCTCTGGAAGTTCATCATCAGCTGTTTCAACCACCGCCTCCTCCTCAACCACCTCCTCAACCTCCCCCTCCTTAACCTCTTCTTCAGCTTCATTCCGCTCCCCTGATTGCGGTGGGGGCAGCGTTCGTCGCCGCTTTGGCTGAGGAAAGTGCTGTTGGATCCTTGGCAAGCACACCATGTTAAATACTGAATCACATTGACTTGAAATTGGATAGCAACACAGTCAGTGACAACAATGATGACAATATCTCTAACCAGACAAGTTGCAGATCAAGCCCATGCATCGACTTCCACGTTTTCAAGCACTCGTTTGCAATCTCAAGCAAACCAGCAGGAGGACAAGGATGCCATGCATTGCGCTGTTCCATTTGCATCTCCCACCTGGGCAAACCCCCATGCAAAAAACATAGAACATCAACTATCAGAATATCAGTTTCTTAAGCCAAGCAGCAAATCATTCGGATCGACGTCGATGGTCTCTAAGACATCTTTTGCTTTAGCGCAAAGTTGTTGCCATGAGTATGACTGTGTCAATGTCGGGAGGTACAGAATCGCGTCATATCCCAGAGCCTGACAGATTAACAGCCAGGACTCATTGTCATCATGGTGATCAATCATCATCATCATCATCATCATCATCATCGTCATCATCATCATCATCATCATCATCATCACCAGCAGCAGCATCATCATCATCACCAGCAGCAGCAGCATCAATGACATCATTGTCAGTCATTCTCACATCATCATTTTGACATGTTTTTGCCATTAAGTCACAGTGAGAAATGACCAAAGGAGAAGGGCCATAGAAGGTGCTCGGTGGAATCCACTTGCACAGTTCACAAGCACCAAACCAGCACTTTGATTGAGCATGTGAGCCATTGTGCGAACAGCGTTCCTGTGTTTGAACACCTGTCCCAGGTTGACAATGATTGACAATGATTGGGTCAACAATAATAATTGAGCAGAACAAGCAAAACAACTCACAGCCAAGGGACAGATTTCTGCACCTCAGGGAATAGACCAGGGTTCCTACCTCCACGTTCTCCGCTCCTTACACTTCAAGCAGGCATCATCAAACAAACCAGCATCATTCATTGACATCATTGTCATGATGAGATCATTGTCAAATTGTCACCAACAACCTGCCAGGCCACTAAGACTAAGCCTAAGTGTCTCAGCCAAGAAAAAAAGGAGATTATGAACCGCTGCTTGCCCATAGAAAGCCAATTCTGCAGGAGAATGTAAAGACGGACAACCGCCGCCTTTGCCTTTTCCTTTGCCCTTAGTCATGGCTTTGGGAGGCTTGTCAATGACAATGATGGGTCTTTTCACTGACAATGACGCAAGACAATGACAGCTGGAGGTCAAAATCGAAAGCCTTGAGGCAAGGAACTTTGCACTTGTTAACTCCCCAACCCATGATGACAATCGTCTTTGGCCATTTCCGAGAATGATCAGGTGGATAGGTGCTGAGGTTTTCTAGCGCCTGCCGGGCAGGAACCATGACAATTTGACAACTAGTGGTGGCAATGATGGGAGGCCATAACAGGCTTGGCGCCTCATCCCGGATCTCCTCAATGAGCATCTTTGATGGTCGTCTGGCAGTCATTTTCCCTTGTAGTTGGGGAATCCGGCTTCAAGATTGGCCCTTGGACAAACTGCAACTTGTGGGTCATTTCAAAAAAGAATTGAAAAAGCAAAGGCAATTGAACTCTAGCACATGTTCAGGCAAGCATCTTTTCGATGATTGAGCTGCAAGCTCTGTAGATCCAGCCACTGGGGTTTTGGACTTTCCCAGCCCGATGGGAACTTTCAAATCTAGACCTCAGCAATGACAATGATACCTGGATGAGTCTCATTACATTCAACTAAATTCAATCAATATCTTTCAAAAAATAGACTTTAGATGAATGCGAATATGGCATGCAACCAAGTTTCCTCACACCCTCAGCCTCTTTTTCGTCCCAAAGGTAAAGTAAGTACAGACTTTGTTTGCCTGTACGGTCTAGATGAGACAGTGTGTACTGGTAGTCAGAGGGCAAAGCGTCGTCCACAGTGCTGGCCATAAAAGTGGTGATGATGTGTGCAATGTTAAGCTGCAATGTGTTGCTGCTGCTTGAACAAAATTGGATGAGTTAAATAATATAATATGTTTTAAACTGCTAATTTTAATAGTTGAATTTAAATATTGCAAGAGACAACTGGTCAAATGCTCCAGAAGAGAAACAGCCGCAGCATCATGACAATGACAAGCATCACCACTGCCAGTTGCAGCTGAGTTTAAACTATTCATCTGACTGTTGACTGATGAGAGTGGCAAATCTGCAGCAGGCCTGACTGACAGCAGAATGACAGTGAGAGTCCATTGACAGTGATCTCTGCAGCACTCCTGGTGGAAGCACACACACACACACTAACCGTAAACTGACTTGTTCAATGGTTCAAAGATGAGATTGACAATGATGAGTGACAGTGACGAGTGACAGTGCCACAAAAATAGCAAGGCTATTCATTCACGCAACCTTGTTTTCAAAAACCGTTGCCAATCTGTTGTTGCTGCTTCAAAGACAATGATGCTGGGATCAGACCTGTCGAAAGCGCTTGAGCGTTGGCATGGGCTGACCAGCTCTTGGGTCCATGCCACATTCCTCCAGCGGGAGACCTTCTTGACCAGGCCATGGGGCTTGCTCAAGGGTCCTGTCTAGAATCCATCCCTGGATGCCTGCAAGTGATTCAAACTCATAAGCTGCTGGTTCTCCACCATCATCGCCACCTGGCTGCGAAACTACAAACATTCCAGAAGGCATTCCAGGGGAAAAACAATGCACAATCAGCTGCATCATCAACAGCATTCAACAGCAGAACACACACAAGAAGAAATGAATACCTTGCCTACCGCCTTGAATACAGGGTTGAATGGATGGAGCACCCACAGGTGCCCATCTAGTGGAAGGGTAAGACCATAATCCCACGTAGGTACCTGGTAACAACAACAAAACAAGTAAAGCCATACTGCTAACTGACATATGCAAGCCTTGTGTGGTTTGTTCGTCGCAGTCTTGACAGCATCTTTTTTGAACAAGATGGCTGCAAACCTGACTCAAAAAAAAAAGAGGTCAAATCAAAGTAAATACTTGACACTGTCTGACAGTGATGCTACTTGACAATGATGTTAGGCAACCGGAGCTGTGGATTTCGCACCCAGTGCTTGTCCTCGAACTTCCAAATGTGGGCCCCATCGCTCCTGGCTAGTAGGGCAATGTTGCAAATTTACCCATTTCACGTTCCAGTGTTTCAATGACAATGATTAAATTCACAGCTATGATTTCAAATTTCAGCAGTGACCCAGTAAACAAAATTGATGGGACAATGAATTCAAAGTAGGTCACACTTCACTTGGCGGTGGAAATCCGAAGTAGCGGCTCATCCCAAGGGTTTGATGTTCCAGCCTTGGCATTGAAAAGCTGGCCAGCAATGCCAACAAGTAATTTGAGGCTCAGCAAGCAAATAATATTTTTGTCAACCAAGAAACACTTCAAGCCGTGGTATGATTGTCATAGCCCTAATCATCCGTTCGTGAGTTGATATTAACAATTCATCTGATTTTTCCCACGGGTCGGCATCATCGTCTGACTGGCCACTATAGTGAGCAGTTGGGTCAAAACCATCATCAGAACTGGAGCCAGCAGCCACCACCTCGGAACCAGGACCAGCAGCTTCCACATCAGAAGTGGAGCCAGCAGCAGCCATGGTTGAGAACAACCACAAATGACAATGATTGACTCAGAGAGTCAAACAAATCAACCTTTTCAACTTGGGCCATTGGGCAGAAACAGCAAAAAAAACTATGTTCATAGTGACAGTGCTGGACAGAGCCTTTGACATCCCAATGTCTGACAATGACTGTAACTTCAACTGCACAAACCTGTGTCCTTGTCATCACAAGGCCCGGCCTGAGACAAATCCAAATCAATGACTTGACCACTCAATTTCAATATGGCTTGACTCTTCAATCTTGGATTCCTGCAGATCTATCAGGTAGATGGCGCCACGAATGCACATAAGCAACGCAGCCGGTCCAAGCAAACACGACAAGTAAGAGGAGGAATAAAAATCACACACAAAGGCACGGCTCAGCTTCAAAACCTTTCCACAAGCAAAGAGACCCACTAATGACAATGATATTTCACTTAAAGTAGGGTCAGTCATTAGTCTCATGAAAGTCATGAAAGTCATCATCAGTTATTCTTCAAAAATTCAGAGGGAACCAACTAAGTTGAACCTGGTGTCAGTTACTATTTTTCAACTTAGGGGGCAGTATTCAGAGGGAACCAAAGGGAACCTTCAACTTAGGGGGCAGTATTCAGAGGGAACCAAAGGGAACCTTGCTAAGATCCACCCAGTATGTTCATGGCATATGAAATGTAAAAGGCGCAATGACAAATTCCTGCAAAACACACTTCCGCGAAGCTTAAAAATTGCTTCCGCGAGCTTCCGCGACTGCAGTACGGTGCAAGTTTTTGATTGATATGTCCAAATCCTGCATAGCGAAGATGACAGCAAAAAAAAACGAAACATTACATTTCTGTGCCAGGCTTTCAATGGCTTTTACGTACCTTCTGATTGGAACTTGAGATTTTTGATAAGCTCAAGGGTTCAACCCACATCAATCTACGGCTCTGCTGAGCTTTCTACGCGATTCTGAAGATTCCACTGCGCTGAGAACTTTGTTTTGTTCCTCTCCGACTCATCAAAGTCGCAAGAAATTCTTGGAATAATTTGAAGGGCTGACAAGTGCTCCTCACAATAGGCTTCCAAGACGGCTTCTCTGCGTGCCTGCAACGTTGGAAAAGAGTGGACGTGAAATGCGATGAAGTTGAGGTTTCAAGGCAATCCAAGGCAAGAGCAAGACGGACGTTTCTTCCAATGGCATCATGTAACTCCTGACGGATCCAAAAAATCAAACAGAAACGATGTAAAAAAACATACAAATCCATACGTTACAAATAGAATTCACAGAATATAATATGATATACACACGTCATACAAAGAATCGAATGTACGACTACCATGGTATTGTGGAAATAACATTAACTTTTGGAATCATGTGTACTGTATGTGTGTGTGTGTGTGCCTGTTGCTAAATTGAATTGCAAGCAAAGACCGGCACACTCACAAACACACAATACGCATATCACATGAAGTACGCACACCGTGTACAGATCTCGGATCTCGGATCGCTTGCTGTACAAATCTGTGGCGTTGGTTTTCCTTACAGTAATTCCTTTCTGACACTGCACTTTCTGCCACTGCATCCTATAGTATGAACATGTATGAACGCTGCCCCAGCTTAACAAGCAAATAAAATGAATGGGTCAATTGCAAAGATTGAGCGACCAGCAAACAATCCGGGCCGCGCAGGAAGTAGGATGAACGCACTGTTTGGACAACCCTGGTGCCTACAGTAATAGACAGTATGGTTTTTGTTTGGCCTTCAAGGTACATACTAATACGAATACATACAAAGTGCATGAAAATCTGAGGATGTTTCAAATTTATTATAATAACTTCGTGAATCCTCCATGATTCATCGCTAAGCCGCTAGAGACACTGCGGCTGCATGCAGTACATCTCCTGGACGACACCCTCCAGAGCGTCAGGCACAGCTAGTTCGTGTTTACCGTTGCTTCGGATTGAACTGGAGGCGCTGGAGGCGAGAATCTGCCGCATCTCGTCCGGAGTCGTTTCTCGAACCTTGGCACTAAAGCCACACAAAGCCGTGCATATACAACTTTCCATTCAACATCATTCAACCGTACCCAGCCACTGAGATATGTAGGGTTCGGGCATCATCGAGCATCTGTTGCAATTGTTGCAGTTGAGCCTAGACGTGTTCTTTGCCTTTCTTTCCGTCAAATGTGTCTGCACCCATGTCAGGAATTTGGAACTTGTTTGGCATGGAGAGCAGGCCTGCCGACTTTCCACAGTTTGACAGCCTCACAGCCAATCGCTGGGTATCATACACATTTGATGCCATTTTGGGAAGTAAAGAAATTGAGTCGATCACGATCTCGCCAGCCATCAGACCCTGGTGATCCTGAAGGACAACAAGTTCTGGATTCTAACCGTGCTCCTTTTCAGCCCTTAGCCCCTAAAACCTCCTGTAGGTTCATGTCATTTCACAATGCTTCAAGTGGTTGTGTCAACATTGTCAACTACAGTTTTCTCATGTTACCTCAGTGCTTTCAAAGCTCCCACCTGAGTCCAAGTCGCGACGCCTTAGATGGCAATGTGCATCTCTGACATGAGATTTATCCAGACAAAAGACGGGAAGTTAGGAAGTTGATGGAATTCGTGACTAGAC
>OMLO01000475.1_pt1 | contig 26014 bp, 27 predicted proteins | sample 1674811 | NCBI WGS metagenome assembly OMLO01 (sample SAMN06265003, study PRJEB25207) | coral metagenome | isolation source: Coral host | place: Mexico:La Bocana,Puerto Morelos, Mexico | collected 2008-11-13
ACTTAAAATAAGTTCCATAAAGATAAAGATATAAGTCTTGTAAGTAGGTTTGTATGTCCTTTAAGTCTGTAAACTTCCCTAACTTCAAAACCACAGTCTCAGTTGACTCTACTAATACTAAACGATTCTATTACTTGACTCTACTCTATTACTTGACTCTACTATGACTAAGCGATTCGATTACTTGATTCTTCTATGACTAAACGATTCTATTACTTGACTCTACTATGACTAAGCGATTCTATTACTTGACTCTACTATTACTAAGCGATTCTATTACTTGACTCTACTACTACTGACTCTACTATTACTAAACTCTGCGATGTCGTTCGTATATCGGAAGTTTCTCAACCTAAACTTCCTTTGAGAATAAGAACACTTCAAAACCTTGAAGTTCTGTTTTGTTGCTTCTGGCTGGCAATTTACCCCTATAAGGAAATATCAATCCATACCTTTTCTTCATGGTACATAGCTGCATATTTACTGAAGCCAGGACCTCCATATATAGATATTATGTATACAGATCCCAAAAATCCTTGATGTTACTACAGTGATGTACATCCTGCAAAAACACCTGGGCTAGAAGGAAATGATTCAATGGTAAGCTAGAAGGAAATGATTCAATCTTATTTGAATCCTGCAATTTTGGGAAAGAATCTATAGAAGCTAGGTGTCGTGAACCAACTTGTTTGATAGCTGGCCCTGTAAATCCTATTGGCCTTTTGAAGTGTTTAAGCAGCACCTTAAACCCCTGTGGCAAAACAATCCCCTAATTGTCTTGGTTGATTTGTATTCTGAAAGCCAATCCCAATCAAGGGTTTCCAAACATCGGTTTTAGGCACTGGCCAAAACCAGTGCCTAAAACCCCAAGATATGCGTTCCTAGCCAAACATCAAATTTAGGCACTGGTTTATGCCAGTGCCTAAAACATCCTAATATGTACCTGGCCAATCAAATTTAGGCACTGGTTTTGGCCAGCGCCTAATACCTCATGATATGTGAACCTAGCCAAACATCAATGAGAATGTTCTGGTATATACTTGGATCCAAACATAGGGTGGCATATTCTTTGGCCAACACGACTCCAAGATCAGGGTGGTAACCCATCCTAAACAGCTGTTTGGTCAGTTCTGGCAACCTTTTGCCCTATGAAACAATGAAAGACCATCATATCTGATATTGTGCTATTATAGCCTGATTCTGAAGTTTAAAGGGACTTTTTTGGCAACAAAAAATATATGGGTTTCTGGTGTTTAATATAAGGGAACGCATTTTTTTGGGAATGAATGAATGAATGAATGAATGAATGAATGAATGAATGAATGAATGAATGAATGAATGATCACTATCCTTAAGTTAGGGTGCAGATACTAGGGGTGCAGATCTGGATCATTTCCATCAAGTAAATCATTTTAAATCATTTTAAAGCATTTTTATATCATTTTTTTTTATTTGTTTCTATTTGTTTTTATTTGCTTTTATATGATTTTATATGATTTTATTTGATTTTATTTGTTTTTTTTGTTTTTTTTGTTTTTTTTGCTGTCTACCTACGCTGGAAAAGCGTTCAAACATATCTCACTACTTGTGAGCAACACGCAAAATTGTTCTCCAACAGCCGCTGAAGCTTGCCAATTGAAGGCCCCCAACACCTGCGCAACAGGCAATGGTCAGATACAATATAAGTCAACTGTATCCATTTGATGCCGTGTAAGTCAAGTGTTTCCATCTAATTCCAACTGTTGACATCAGCAAGTCAAGTGTTTCCATCTAATTCCAACTGTTGACATCTGTAAGTCAAGTGTTTCCATTTGATGCCGTGCAAGTCAAGTGATTGAATTCCAACTATTGCCATGTACGTCAACTGTTTCCATTTGTTGCCTATTAGTAACTCTATTGTTTCCATCTAACTCCAAAAACTTGTAGCTTGCAAAACAGTCAATCTTTTTCTCGGCTGCAAGTCGCTCCAAGCTTGATCTTAGCTGCAAACACCTGACACAATTGTTTCATCCAAACTGCTACCATGCCTGCATTAATTTGACCAGTGTGGAAAGTTGCAAACACATAAATTTCATTCTTGACATGACTTGAACTGAAGACACACTAGTCTAAATTTTTTAAATTAAATTACACTCACCTCCACTCTGTTTCACAGAGCCTAGTCACTGCCCGACCAAAAGCAGCAGTATATTCCTGACTGTCGTGGAGCAAGTCCTTCTTACCTGTGAACCCCCCCCGGTCATCTCGGGTGACTAAACTGTCAGCATCTGGCATAAATGGGCGCTCCCGCTGCATCTCACTAATCCTTTGCCAAGTGCTCCATAGTTGCAGTGGCTTGGGTGATGGACCACCAAAAGAGCCTTGACTTTTGAATCTGGCAATGGGAAATTGCATTTGGTCCAACAACAGAAAAAATACCCCCAAAAAAAAACAAAATAAAAAATGGACCAAATCATTGCATCCACCAAGGTGCCCATGTATGTGACATACCGCCTGCTGCTAGTGAAGTATAGTACCAGCTTCATAGACCCAAACAGTGGAAGGCAAGAGCACAATGGCTGTTCAATGGTCACATAAACCCGCAAACAAAATGCCACAAAGAACAGTATGCTTGAAAGCTCTGCCAAATCGTTGCCCGTTCTCACAAAGCTTCGTCCCTCATCACCTTGGCTGCAGGTATCATGACAATAACCAAACCCCTCATTGTTGACAAAGCGTTTAATTCAAGTAAATTTCAAGTCAAACCAAAAACACAAAAAATTCAAATAAATACTAGCGAGGCTCCAATGTATCCATTGCCTTGAGCTCGAGCTGATTGATATCTGCATAAGACAGTGAAACTGCTACATGGCGTTCCAAGCCATAGCAATCCGTTCTTTTTGAGGCTGCAAAGAGCATCCATAAACAAACTGAATCCTGCTGAATCCAACGCGTTCTGATCGGAGCTGCTGTAGACTATGTCAAACGCTGATCCGTCAAAACCTGCACGTAGGAGCTCCATTGACAAGCGCCCGGCACCAGAAAACACTTCGCAGAAATCTTTCAGTCTATTTAATGTTTGGTGTTGGTTCCTGACTCCCCTGAGAATGATGCACAGCAGCTTTTGGCAAAGGTTCATGGTAGCAATGGCAGGGTAGCAAAGCCCCAAAATGCCAGGCCACAATTTTGCCGCCCGGCAATTGTTCATAGCAGCATCACATTGGAGGAAACGATTGATCATTTGGTCATAGTAAGCAACAACTGCATCTTCAGTAGATTGGAATGACCTTGCGTTGCAGCGAGAAACAATCTCTTCAACATAAAACTGAAATGTGAAGAGCATACTAGATATCGATTGACATGAAGTTAAACAGTTACATGATTTTCAACAAAAAACCAACATGAATCAAATGAATCAAAGTACCTCGGGAGTGGAGCCAAATGGACAAAGTCAGCCCTTGTGCGGTGCGAAGCTTCATGAAATGCAGTGTTCAGCAAGGCCTCCATCGGGTCGCTGACCGAAGGCGAAGATTCACTGACTGAAGGTTCACTTTCCAAAGGCACAGCCACAATCTCATTGGAACTTGCTCCAGCAGCAGTTTCAGAAGAGCTGGCAGCCAAAACCTGAGTAGTAGGTTCACCACTGCTAACCCTGACCTTAGTCTTCCTGACCTTAGTCTTTTTGACCTTAGTCTTCGAAGAGGCACACTGGGGCATCATGGCCATCGCAATCGCCAACAACGGAAACCACGCTGGGTTGGGAGTGGACACAGAAGCAAGCTGGAATTTTTGCTTCTTCGCCATAGCAATCAATTGAGTGAGCAGTAACAATTGACACCTTGCTGACAAGCCAAACTGGCGAACAAATGAATGAAGTCTACTTAAGTCTGGTTCTCAAACAACTTGACATTCCAAATTGAGATCAGTCTGAAACATTCTGGAACAAATGACACGTAAGTACAATAATCCGATTCAAGATGAATAAAAACAGTTGACTATTTCCAATATTGAAATCAACCTGATTCTGATTCTGCTGTGTTGGCATTTGAAACAATTGACTTGACATCTGAAACAATGATGACAGAGTGACTAATTCTGCTGTTTCAATTAATTGACATTTGACAACAAGACATCGGATATGAAAAGACCTGATTCTGATTCTGCTTTCTGAAACACTTGACATGACACAATTCAATATCAACAACCACAGGCTTTCAATCTGACATTCAAACAAAATGCACAATTGACAAGCAGTCTCAACACCGCTGACGACACTACTCCACCAAAGACCTGACACTGACGATTCTTTTGATTTTGCACGGACCACGCAATTTCACAAGTACTTTGCTACTAGATTAGATCTTTCTTGTATTGTATGCCTTTTTGGGAGACAGTCTGTCAACCTCAGACTTTAAGCTGTCAAAGGCTGTTTGAGGGATATCTCCTGGACGCTGAATCTTGTCTTCGCTCAGGTCAAAGCCTGATTGACAACTCAGAGAAGATGAAATGTCAAAAGAGCCAGAATAAACATATGATCTGACAAGTCAAGAAATTATATCGAATACTACTATCTCGTTTAATTTATTACTATCAATTTGGGGCAGAATCAACATAAAAAAACTTGACTCGGAACCGATTTGCTGAGCAACTGGGATTGTCATTTTTGTACTTCTGCCACCTTTCCCACGAAACCTTGTGCACATGTTTCAGTGCTGCCTCCCAACTCGGTCTTGAAATCTTAGTAAAGGTCTTTGAAGAGTTTGACAAGCGCAGTCTCTTCGAAAACGAGGCACACCATCGATGAGCGTTGCCTCGCAAACTTTTGAGTTGACATCTTGAATCATGAGAAAACAAACCAGTGCGAAGACAGTCATTGACAACAAAGAATAAAAGTAAATCAATCAAAACAAAACCTGCTTGGTCACGTCAAAATGCAGTCGAGCAAAATGGAGCACCCTGGTGGAGACAAAGTTATCAAAGTCCCTGGTGAAGAATGCACATTGGGTCCTCGTGGGCCAAGACTGCCAACACCATGTGAAGCTGAAGCACCGCCCTGTGAAGCAGCGTCATCTGGAGCAGCTGGAACAACAGCGACATCTTCTGGAAAGGCTGGAGCAGCTGGAACAACAGCGACATCTTCTGGAAAGGCTGGAACAGCTGGAACAACAGCGACATCTTCTGGAAAGGCTGGAACAGCTGGAGCACCAGGACTGTCATGTTTTGACAAAGAGGCTGGGACAGCTTCCGCAGCTGAAACAACATCCTCAACAGCACCATTCTCAGGAGCAACGACTGAAACAGCTGAAGGCCTGGAAGGGGCTGAAGATGAAGAGGCTTCAGGACCACCTGCAAATTCAAGCTCCGCGATTGCCTTCAATATCTCAAGAGATTCCTGAGTAGGGAGTTGACTGAAGGGGTTGACTGAAGAAGCCACCTCCGCCTTGGGGTTGACTGAAGAAGCAGCAGCCTCAGGCTCAGTTGCCCCATCATTAAACGATAGCTTCCTCTTAAGGCTTGGCTCACCAGAATCATCAAGTCTTCTCTTTTTTCCTTTTCCTCGGCCTTTCACTCGACCCTTCCCTTTGCCCTTTCCTTTTCGTTTTTTGACTCCCTTGGCTTTGGCCCGAGCAAGTCTAGCCAGCTTCTTTTTCTTTCTTTCCTGAGTCATGACGAGCTGAACAGTTAAACAATGCTGACAAACATGCAAACATACTGATTAGATTGCAGACTTTACAACATTAAAGAAAAGGAAACGTTAAAAAAACACAAAGTAACTTAACTATCACAAACAAACAAACTTTACTAAATTTAAACATCAAAAATGCCTCATCACTGTTTTTCCTCCACTCTTCCCATTGTTTTTTCTTCTTTACAGCATGTCGGTTTTGAAGACGGTGTTTCATCTCCCTGAAATCTTCGGCATCAGCACCCATCTCACCAAGTATGAGCTCAGCCAAGTCATCCATTCCTTCATCCTCTTCTTCAAGATCGTCATCGCCCCCATTGCCAGGACAACCTCTCTTCGTGGCCTTCTCTTCCTTCTCCATGACACATGTTGCAAACATTTCGCCCCCCACCTGAACTGCAAGTAGCCGAACAAGGTCTTCTCTGGTCCTCCACTGTCGGTCTAAGTTCATGGTTTTAGCCAGAAGCGCAAGTTCTTGCATGACAACTTCTGACGAACGTGTGCGAAGCATGGACCGGACCATAGGCTCCCATAAAGCTGAATCAACATCAACACCAAGGCCACAATTGCTTTTCAATGAGGGCTGTGGGTCAAACGATTCCTGGTTAGCGGTTGAAACCCAGTTGAAAAATATTAGTCACCTTATTGTTATTTTCCCAAGTGGGGCTGAAAGTAAAAAACTGGTTGAAATGAACCACAGCCTAGCTTCATATTGATCAGGGCGAACAGCAAAATGCCATGAAAGAGCACCATTCGGATCCAACATCCAAAGATCAGAACACAAAACGACTGGCCAAGCGAGAACCGCCCATTTGAGATTTGTCACCACCATGAAGACGTTGAAGGTCGTAGCATCACTCCCATCCATCTCAAGCAGGGGCCTGAAAAAGAATCCAGGCCGGAGAGCCAGGCACATACGACCATCCTTAGTTGGATTGGTTGGCGCTGGGGTGCAGTGTGAAGTGATGGTTTCTTTGTTTGACTGATTAGCCATTTGATAATATAATCTTAACTTAAGTTAGTTTCTGAACCTTTCAGAATCAGTCAGTCACTCAATCAGTCAGTATTTTTTATTTCAACAACCAAGTGGCACGCAAAGCAATCCTGGAAGCCTTCAAGTTCTGGCCCACAAAGTACCGTAACCACGACCATGCAGCACTTGATCGAGCAAGGACATCCTCACTTAAAGTAGGCCACGTCTTTGGTCCCATGATCTTTGAAAAAATGGCCGGCATTCTTTCATTTGATGCATGGAATAGCCGTCTCCCAATCAGATTTGCATTGGTTTTCTTCCATCTAGACATGAAAGAAACCTTGTCCACCTCTGCAGTGTGTGGAACCCCTCTCTGGGCTAACACTCCTGAGTTTAATATGACATTCTGGATCTCTTCCCTTGACTGCTTCGCATTGCTATTTTGCCTGGACGCCAACCTGACTTCCTTGTGAATGTCTTCAATCACTTTGGTGTCAGGCATGGTGGTCAGCAGATTGCGAAGTAGCTCAGTGCCAGCGTGTTGGTGTCCCTGCTCAAACAGCTGGTACATCCACCTTACCGGTTTTGATACCGTTGATCTCAGGTCCTCGGCAATATCCTGAGCATTTGGTGATTGCTCAACCAAACTGAGCAATTTCCAATCACGAAGAAGTGATTGCAGGGCTTCGTCTGAGTCATTCAAAATTGTGCTGTATGCTTCAGGAGGAGTTTGATGTTTGGAGAGGCTGCCGCTCCGCTTCTTCAAAAGTGACGTCACATAGTTCCACAGCCCACTGACAAAGCGATCCAACAGGTCAGCGGATACTTGTGCATCAAGATGCCGCTTCGCAATCTCATGATAACGAAGGATCCTCTCAAACTCAGACCACTGGCCAAAGACCTGCACAAGCCTGGGCTTGCTGACTGACAACACAAGAAGTCAAATGTGATCAATGTCGTCAATTGTTGCGGATTGTTGTAAATCTATTCAATTATTTCTTACTTAATTAGACTTACAATTACTTACTTACTTTGATTTCTCCTGAACTTTGCTACTTTTTTGCTCCTCCTATTGCTTCTTTTGATAATTTCCTATTGATTCTTTCGAGAAACTCTTTAAGCTGCTGATCCGACATCCAATGCTGTGACATCTCAAAGGACTTCAGCAGCCCTTGCTGTGGGCTCCTCACTGCTTCCACGGTGCGAGTGTACCAGTCATAGAGTGGCTTGCCCCCAAGCCGCAAGATTTGCACATTGAACCATGTTGGCCATTTGAGACACTGAAGAGCAAGTTTCAGCCCCCCAATGCCATTACGAAGCTCATTGAAGGTTGTGGTGGCATCATTATCATCCGGTTTCCCATACTTGAACTCTAACAGCATACGTGATGCCCAAAACTCAGCAAACTGGTCATCACAAACTTGATTCCAGCTGAACCACCGGCCACTTTTGACCGGAGACATTTTCCGATTCCAAGATGGGAGATCTGCCACCCTTTGAAACAACTCCTGAAGATCATGCTCAGTCTCAGTTGGATGGTTGAAGTCCAGCCCAATCAGCTCTGCAAACTCTCGAAAGACTGGTGAATCCTGAAAACATCATCAGGTGGTGAATTTTGAAAACATCATCAGGGCAAAACTTATGAATGAACAGTGTAACAGTCGATTGACAGTGCTGGCTGACTTGAACTGAACTTGAAGCACTACTGGACACTCAAACAACTGATGCAATTTTGAAACACTTGACTTGAAAATAGCTTAAAACGATGAAAAATCCACACTTGTTTTCTGAAAGTCCTGTCCTCCAGAGATGACTGCATGAAGGTCTCCAGCAAATCCTTTTTGTCAGCGTGAAATCCTCCCTGGTGGAAAGGCTTCTCATTGATTGACCACACATAGGAGCTTGCGAGAATTGCTTGCTGCAAGGGTTTCGGCATAGAAAGGCGCATGTCTCTGATGACTCTGTGAAAACCATCCCAGGTGCAGTGTAGTAATGCGAATGACTCCCCTCCAAAGTTTGACATCATGTAAGACACAGCTGACATGCCAACAGGGCCTTGGTCCATTTGAAGGGTCAAAAACTTTGCCTCACGCAATCCTGCAAGAGCATCCACTACTGTCGCTACACCACTTCTCTTGTTTCGCAGAAGCACTCTCGACACATTGTCCCGCTGATCCCGCTGGACAATACGTAGAACATCCGGGGACATAGGTTTCAGAATCAGTCCTGAGGGCGAAGACTCATCAACCAAAAAAGATGCTAATGTGACATTGTTGTTGGTGACGTGCTTGAGCTGGTTCGACAGAGCTTGTAACAGCCTGTAGCTTGCAAGACGGTCCACCCGCCTCTCTGCAGCAAGTCTCTCGATTCCAGGCTCCATTGGGAACTCATTCGGATGCATGATCTCTTTGCCACCACCCTTGACCTTCTGATTGTTCAAGAACACTGCAAAGTCTGACTCAGGGCTGTAAACAATTGACACAATTGTTTCATCTGTGGAAAACCTGGCAGCGTCTGTCAGCAAATTGAAGTGAGTCAAACCTGTACATGCAAGGGATGCACGGGCCATGTACATGGCCTGCATTTTTCGACTCCAGTAGTCCACAGTTGCTTCGCTGGATCCTCCCCCAACTTCCTTTTTCTTGGTCCTTAAGAGAACAGCAAGGGACACTTTACATTCTCGAGCTTCAGCTAGCAAGTTCCAGATTGTGTTCAAGTCTGCCATCACTGTTTTTTTCTTCTTGTTCTTTCGTTCCTGATTTGCTGGTCCAACTTGCAATGGCCCTGGATCAACTGTAGGCACAAGTTGATTGTCCATTTGACGCTGTCTCTTCCTTGATGGAATTTGACGATCTTCAATGCCTGGATTGTTTCGGATAATGCGGCGAATTTCACCTCGTAGAACAGCTGCAAGAAAAGTAACTACGCCATGCCGCAGCTTTTCCAACAGGTCAGCTAAACGGCCTGTAAATGGAGCGGCAAATCTGCTTCGCCTGTGCTTTCTCACAAACACAACAAAGACAACAAAGTTCATCAGTGATGCAGCACCAAACTGATCTGAAAGCAACCCAGACTCCACCATTTGTTTCCAAGACGTCTCAACTCCATTCAGAACTTGGCGATTGACAAATCGAGAAAGAGATGACTTCAAGTCGACCACTGAAGAAGCAGAGAACGGAAGTGAGTTGCCACATCTGAGGTACATTTGCCCACCATCACCACCTGACTGCATCAGATGGCCTGCTGCTTGCAAAGCAATCTTCTTCAGGTACTTCTCCGCAAATTCAACTTTTTCTTTTGTCCTTGATGTCTCTGCCATGTCAATCAAAACGTACAGCATTGCAGGTGTGGTACATGCTGTGGCTTCCAAAGAATCATGCCTGCAAGGCAGTGAAATCCCTCACCAACCCCCCCAAAAATAATCATCCTAACTTTCTTGAATCGAAAAGCCTAATTAATACCATTTCATTTTTCATCTCGTCATTCTTTAAAACAGTTCATTTTTCATCTCGTAGTTTGCGCCTGGAAACTGGTTGCGTATACAATGAATCCTCGGCTAACCATCCACCCTCTTGAGATTTACCTATGATCTTCTTCACTTCTTTCATGAAGGCCTTCATAGTCAAATTTTCCAGGCATTCAGAAGAGCTTGCAACAGCATCACAAAAATGCCCCAGGTTCCACCAAAACTCATCTCTCCCTTGAACCCTGAAGTCATAAACCACAAGGGATGGAGCTATGCCGCTGAACTCTTCGACAAAGAAGACCGGGACATTGGCTGGAAGAGACACCACCATTCCACAATTGACTAAAGTAAATTTTAAATGGCAACATCTGAGTGAAACGCACGATTTGACATGACATTCTCAAACAAGTGATGAGCTGAAAACAGTTGATTGAATGACTGATGGATGATTGGGTATTGATGATTGTCTAATCTATTATTATGTCTATTACTATTATCAATGATTAGTTTTTGGTTTTCTTCTTGACAAATGAAATAAGACAAGATCCTTTGCTGAGAGAAGACAACATTTGACACACATTCACATGACATTTGCAAACCAAGGTGCATCCAATGACAATTGCAAAAACCAAGGTGCAATTCCAAAAGCCACATTGACTTGACTGACTAAAGTTTCAGCTGACATCCGTTTTTTTCCCACATTGAAACAGATGACTCACGATTGACCACAGGAGTGCACAAAAGCAGCAGGCCAACATTGATCCAGGAAGCACGTCTTCCCTACGCCCTCAACCCACAATGTTTCAATTGACTGGGCATGAAGGCAACCAAAGATATCTAATTACCCACTATTGTAGCAGGGTAAATTTCAACATCGCCAAACAATTGAAATGTCCAACAAATGACAACAGTGGTGATTTGGCTGACAACAAGCTACCCTCTTAGCAAGTGCAACCGACCACTCATGGCCACTGCCACAAAACTGGAACTAGAAAATATCAAACAAATTGAAACACTTGACTTGGAAAACAAATGACATCAGTACTTGGCAGATTGGCTGGACATGCTTGGCACAACTGATCAAAATGTCTCTCGACGCATCAATCAACAGTGGCAATGTGACTTACATCAAATCAAATCCAAATATGAGTAGACAAGTTTAACATCAATATGAACATTCAACAGTTGAAACAGTTGTCACATCAGGTTGATTGCCAAATTGCCTACTCAAAATGCATTGTTCACCTCCATCTGTGCCTCAACTTCCTCACGTGCAACTTCATCTGGAACGGCATTTGCAGCAGGTGGCTCAGGCTCAGCAGGCACATCGGGTTCAGCACGAGCAGCACCAAACCTGAGCAGTCTAGTGATAACATACAGTTGTCAACTGTTGTGTGGTTGCAGTTGTTGAAGATGATGTTGTTGTCAAGTGTTACCAGTGTTGTTATCATCATTGGTTGTTATTACCATTTGTTGTTGTTGTTGTTGTCAGTTGTTAACTTTTCACCAAATTTAGTCCAAGTTTCAAAGGATCCGGGATGCGGCCCCGAAGATGGCAACGCCCGACCGGGCATTCATTGTGAGGACGGCGACCAACTCGATGCCATTCACCAATACAGTATGCATGGTAAGTGTGACCACATTCCAGCGTATGCAATTCTTCAGCACGAGGGCGCATGGGTTCATGACAAATCGAACAGATCGGGAGCTCGTCTTCATTTGGTGCATTCGCATCTGCTGCTTCTGGTTCATTCGCATTTGGCACAGCCACCACGACGCCAGCATCAACAGGCACAGCCTAAGTTGAATCCACAAGACTGCAGTCTAACAAAACACATGAATCACATGACATTAAATTTGACAACATCTGACAACAAACAGTAACAGGATTAATCAAGGCCAGAGCAACAGGTTCAGGCTGAGGGCGAGGTGGATCCACCATTCCTTCATGACGAGGTGCGCCAAGCACAGGTGCATGCATCACAGCTGCGGCGTTGCTGTTGCTTGCGTTGCTGTTGCTTGAAGCTGCTGCTCTCATCATTGCCTGAATGTTACCACTCTCTGGCACAGGGGGAGGAGGGGTTCTTGCTGGACCCATCTTCAACCACGATTGCTGCCATCCCAAGCCCGTTGCCAAGCCAACCACAGACTCATCAGTAAGTGTCAATGGAAGGTGCGATCTGACACTGTTCTGAAACCCTGCTGGAGTCACGCCATTGACAATCCTTTTGTGTGCTCCTGCCAACTTCTGATTCAGCTCGTAGTAGCGACCCACCCCTGGGCACAGTGATGTTCAATTCAACTTCTTACTGACTGATGTCAATTGATGTCAAGTGTTTACAACTATTGTCAGTTGACACCAAGTGTTTTCAGTTAAGTGCTTTTGTTGCCCTAGAATCTCATTATGTTACTTCAAGATCATGTTGCTTTACTAGTTTACACTTGTTATTTTTGGCTAACGTTTTTTGTTTATCATTGCAGCCGAGTGACTCAAGTCACTGACTTTCACACCAGGCTTCATACGTGTCCATACCCACAACAGGGCCAGCAATCCATTGCTGCTTAACTCCGCAGTGTATGTCGCTTCTAAGGATGCATCCATTCGCTCCAAACAATCCGAGAGCCTGTTTCTTGGAACATTCTTGAGATAAGTGCAGCTGCGACTGATCGCAGCATCACTCAGCAAGGTCGAGTGAAAATCTTCTGGCGCCCCAACTTCTCCAGCTGGAGCTGCTGGAGCTGGTTGAGCTGCTGGAGCTGCTGCCATTGACATGGCTGCCACAGAGGGAGCATGGTTAGAACCATTCGAACCTGTGTTCTCTTCCTGCTCACTCTCACTCGCATCATCCTGCTGCTGCTGGACCCCAGGCATCATACCAGGCATCCCAGGCATCCCAGGCATTTGCTGGCTACCTTGCATCCCAGACATCATCCCCGGAAACATTGAGGCCATAAGAGGATTCATTCCCATCGCCATCATTGGGTTCACACCCGCAGCATTATTAGCTGCCGCCAAGCGGGCCCTTTTGGCTGCACGATGACCAAGCATTTGACCTAGACTATTTTTTGGCAAATTTCTTTTTTGCCAAAGTAACAATTGATACACCAGACGGCTGCATGGTGCATATATATGCATTTTTTCATCAGAAATGAGATGCAATGAGATGAAATGAGAAAAAATGAGATGAAATGAGAAAAAATGAGATGAAATGAGAAAAAATGAGAAAAAATGAGAAAAAATGAGAAAACCCAACCTTCTACAATACTACACAATACAACAACTGATAAGATGCAATGAGAAAAAAGAGAAAAAATGAGAAAAAATGAGAAAACCTGACGCTGACCAAACGATTAATAGAATTGAAAAAGTTGAGATCATTTGATCCACCTTGGGCCCCCCCACCACTGAGTAAAGTGACAACATTTGAGAACATTTCCAGACACTGCGTATACATGAAATCATTTGAGTATCCCCTCAAAGTCAAATGAGATGATATGAACACATTTCAAGCAATTTGCTATCCCCAAACAATGCCTAACATGACATGATTTGAAAGCATTGGGAGTTCACCAAACACTGGCATCACACAACACTTGAGACACAAACTGTATCGACTCAAAGCTCACACATAGCAAATGAAACAGTCAGCAGCAAATGAAACAACTGTAACAGTTGACTTGTCAAAAACACTTGCAATTGCAACAAGGCCATCAGCACTCCCATTTTGAATGTTACATTGTGAATACATTTGACATTTGACCAATCCCGATTTCCTGACAAGAAGCAATTGGCACGGTTTTACACTCTGTCACAGCTGACTTCAACCACAGACTTCCACTTGAATTTCAATGGTTTCAATTCAAAACCAAAACAAGGGCAACAATTGACCTATCAATAATATGAGGCCAAAATCAAGTCGCTGAGCCTACACTTTCAATGCCATGCATGTGCAGGAGTTAAAACCTCTGCAATTAATTGACCTCATGTCCATTTCACTGCCTTTTAAGTGGACGACGTCTGAGCTCATCTTCAGCTTTCTTAATACGTATCTCGATGGTCTTGTTGATGGCTCTCTGCAGCTCAGACGTGTTCTCCCATTTCTGAGTTCAGCTTTTTTTGAAGTTTCTAAAAAAAACAAGAATCCACATGTTCGATTTCAATATTGTTTCAAAGCTCCCCTTGCATAAATCACAGAAAGTAGTAAGAGTCTCAGAGTGCACACTTTGATAGAACATCAGGCCCAAGCATCAGACAGCACCTGTAACTCTCTCAGCTTCTTCTGCAAATGCGCCAAAGGCAAGCGCTGAAGCAATCTGATTTGCCTACGATATACTTCATCAGGATCCACCTTCACATCATCTGTGGCAACAGGCTTCTTGAGAGGTGGCTTCGGTACCAGGAACTGTGCAACCATGGCAGACTACAACGTCTCGACAAAATGACTCCGTAAAAACAAATGAGGACAGTTGATCTGAACATTGAGATGAAACACCACGGATGCGGCCACATGAAATGTTTGTCCAAGCCACACATCAACAGACATGTCGCAAGTTAATCAAGCAACCTTCATCACATGACATGTCAAACATCAACAGAATTCTCAGACAGTTCAAAATGTCTCTCCAAGTCTCAAGTTTGAACAACTGTGATAATTACAATTGAAACAGCTGTATTACTAAATGATCACGACTCCTAATGTCAAGATTCACACTAATAAATGATTTCTGCTCACCCAGTTCCATAAATCATAATATATAATCCCTTGCAACCCAGTGCAACTGCATCAAAGCACCTGATCCACTTGCATGGCTGGAGACTTGGGCCTGGGAGAAAATGGACAACTTACAGTACAACTGACATCATTTCTTGTTTTCATTCCCGAAACCTGACACAATCAACCAATCAATGACCACTGAAACCATCCAAATGTGTTGTCAGAGATCTTTAAACTCATTGTCATATGTTGTCAGATGCTGTTGAATGTGGCCATCTGTTTCTCTCACACTGTTTTAGTTTTAGCTGTTTCAGCCCAAATCAGGTTGAGGGCCACACAAGAACGTGCCTCTGTGGGGTGCTTTCAAGTCCTGCAGCCACACATCGGATAGCAGCAAAACTCAAATGAAATGATATGAAAACCATTCAATCTTCTTCCCATGTCCCTTGCCCCTAGCTTAGCAACGCTTTTTTTTTGGCACTTCACCTTGCACATATGTCACAATTTCAGCGGCTTGGATGCTTGGCTACTCCTCATGATTCATTTCGTTTTGCGACTCTATCATTATCAATGAATTAACTCTATCATCAATGAATTAAGTTTTTTCACCAGCCATCCCGCCTTTGACAGCAAAACTCAGTTGTCACAATTGACCAATTGACAACATCAAACCTTTATAAGTCATCAGACATCAGACTTTTTCTTGGAAGGCTTCTTTTTGGCCGCCTTTTTCTTGGGCTTCTTCTCTTTCTTCTCATCACTCTTCTTCTCAACCAAGCCCTCAGGAATATTGAATTGCACTGGGCACGGTTGCCCAAACATTGCCTGTCAGCACAGCGTGGAATCGAGGTCTGATGCTTCTCAAATTTATTCAACTTCTGAAATTGACATGAATCCTTAATTGGCAATTTATCGAGCAATCAAATTCCAGACCAAATCAAACTAGCACAAATCCCACAAATGAACTTGTCAAAATTCAAAAGCTGATACAACAGTGAATCTCACTTTAGGACCTGCCTCCTGCTCAACCTTTTGGAAAAACAGGCCACTGTTGACGTACTTCAATACACCATCAACTTGGTGGTCACCAATCAAATCAAATTGCTGGAATTCAAACTGCTCTCACTCCCATGTTCAACTGTTGACTTCAATGTCTACTGTCAGTCCAGCATCCAATGGATTCTCTTACCTGTTTTTGACTTTGATTAGTTAATGCAATTGATGTTTTTGACTTTGATTAAGTGGTGTTGCAGACTGAGCCCCAGACAGACATTGAAGTATTCCCCACCCACATCACTGTTGACAGAGGGAACCACATCGTACAAACATCCGTCGATGGGAACACGAAGGCCAGGAAATGGCAAATCTCCCTGGCGGCAGTCATGAATTGTCATTGAGTCATTGTGATGTCTCAGTTTGGGAATGTTTCAACTTCTCAAATCGAACAAATGAATTGAGGTGACATGAATGAAGCAGGAATCTATTTTTTAATTTTAAGAATCACATCAATCAATGAATTTGTCAATGTCGAATTCTGAACTTTGAAGGTTCCTCAACATCAATACGATCACTGTCACTACCACCACGCCAGTCAAACAAATTGAACAAACCCTGACTCAAACAACAACAAGAATGACAAGAGCCTTTTCGCGGATCTTTTGCAAGATCTTGCGAGGACCCAGTTTGGGGTGTTTCTTCTGCAACTCAATCACCGTCTGCTCCGCAATCTCATCAAAGAATTCCAAGATCACCCTCGGGCGATTCTACATTGACAGAACTCTCGAAAACTGGCAACCTTGCTAGATCAGTCACATACAAATTTGTTTCCCGATTCCTGCATCACTTTTGGGTATGTTACATTAGTCAGTCAGTTGTTTTACGAACAAACCACACTTCTCTGTCCAACACAATTTGAAGTCTCCAATCACAACAACAGTGAGTCAGTGAACGTCCAACCTACATATCAGCAGTCGCTTGAACCACCTACCATTATCATTGTTTAAATCTATGAATAATCATCAATGAATGATAATCAATGAATTATACTTGGAAAACAACTGTAGTCAGAGTACACAAATTCACACGGCACCTGCAAGTAGGGTGCGCCAAAGCATGATCCAGCTGGACTTTGTACCCGCCATCCTGCCTGAGTAGTCAAAGTCACTCGGAATGATAACATTTCAGTGGACATTGACAATTTTAGATTATTAGTGCGAATAATTGAATATACTTTGTGGATATTGTTTATCAGCAAAAGTGATTTATTCAATAATAAAGATTCAGCTGTGTGCTAGAAACAGAGGCTGAGGCTGGAGCTCATTATATTCAGGGAACCTCACATGGCGGCTGGTGAACCACGCCAGCTTCGCCCACCTAAGTCAAGATTCGTGACCGGTTCAACAAGGAGCCAAACCAACTACTAGCGACAACAGCACCCAAACCACAACAACAACAACAACAACAACAACAACAACAACAACCAACTCAACTTCAATTCGAAAAGAATTGGACCAAACCATAGCATAACTAACTTGTTCAGTCAGTTCACCAACTAGCTAACCATTTGACCAAACAAACAAACAAACAAACAAACAAACACCCATTCCACTGAAAGCCAAACAAGCCAAAAAAACAAATATCAAAGTACAAACAAGACATCCAATCAAATAACCCATTCATGAAATTGAACCTACAAAACAGAAAACCAAAACACCAACGAAGTTTGAATAACCACCAAAACTCTCAACTGCTAATCAAAGGGAAAAGCACCTGAAACTCTTGTCAGCTTCTTGCAAACTTACCCTGACTTGTGCCTAGCGTTACCACATGGCTTTGCACCAAACTTCCAACTATTCAATTCATTTTGTTTAGTAGTGTTTGACTTTGTTTGACTTTGAGCTTCGGACTGCCTGAACTGCTCATCGACACTTTTCTGCTCCACATTGGCACTGATCAGATTCTGGCACAGTTCAATGCCACCAAGCGCAGCTCCCTCCATGAATGAATCCATGACGAAAACAAAGGGAAGAGTGAGAAACACTTGACGAGATCTCTCAGCAATGACAATCTGACAACAAATGACTAAAGGTTTGAGCCAATGAGTCAGCAAGAATGTCATACAGTAGTATTACAGTATGCAAATGTATTGTTAAAGTTAATGAATATTCCATGCTTCTTAGCCTTTGCATTCTAGAAGTCAATAATTCATTGATGACCTATTCTGCAACAACTGACATCAACAGACAATTGCTCCACAGGACAACACTTGGCTGAAACACTCCTCAATAAATGCAGCTGGTGACAAATGATTTCAACAAACAATTCTCAATCAATCAAAGCAACGCAAAGAAACGTCAACGAATTGACACGCAATCACTGACAACATGACATGAACACAACTACTTTTTGCCTTGGCCCCTTGAATCAAAGCAACTCAACACATTCACAAACTGAAAAATATTCTGAAACTTTAAGAAGAAACATTATTTAAGGCCAAAGAAAGTGCATCCTCCAAACCAGTGCTGGCACATTCAATTGGGGCAGGTCACAAACGATCTCAACAAATTATTCTCAATCAATCAAGGCATTGCAAAGAAACGTCAATGAATTGACACATGATCACTGACAACATCAACACAAATACTTATGCCTTGGCCCCTTGCAGCAACTCAACACATTGACGACAAACTGAAAACGATGATACTTCAAGGGTTCTGCAAATTAAAGAAGTAACATTATTAGCCAATCAGTGCCCAAAGAAAGTGAATTCTCCAAACCAGCGCTGGCAAAATCGACAGAGGGGGCACAGACCTGGCACACGCAAGTGCGGAATAGCAAATTGAATAAAACATTCACCTGTTTGATTGTCAACAACTGACAATACATGGTGTCCATGACTGTGAATGTCATCAGTCAAAAACAATGAAAACTAGTTTGATGAACAACTGAAAGCAATGGATCACAGCTGACTTAGCCTTTTTGGCTACCACCCCTTTTGACATCCTCATTAACTCACAGTGATGAATCATCCATCAAAACACAGATTGAAATTTGCCTTGGCCAAAACAATCTCACCATGGCATCCCCTCTAAATCAAACAATCAAACGTAACAACAGTGACTTGACTCAGACACAAAGCTGATCTTGTTATTGATTCTTCATGAAAGAAACCCCGCCGCCCCTTGGAAGAGAATGACAACAATTGACATCGCTAGGCACAGAGAACTTGAGGCCTCCAAAGCGGGGTCGGCTTCCAGTACTGCAGCTTTGACCTGCGAGTGAGATTGAAATGACAGGGTGCTTCGCAAACACATTTGACATGACAGCAACAGTTGACATCTGGAAGTGCATTGTTCAAGGAGAGCGAGACTAAGTCAGTCAAAGTTTACAAAACATTTTATAATTTCAAGAATATTAGAAACAACCAGGCAACAGCTGAACACGAAAGCCAGCCCCATCAACAGTTGTTCAGAGTCTCCTTTGAATATTGATCTAGCTACATTTAATTATGAATACAGTTTACTACCGCTCAACTTAGAACTGCTGTCACCACTTCTCCTGGAATATTGCAACCCACCGTGTCCTCCAAAAAGAGCAGCCGCTCCCAGCGCAGCATCGCCTGGCAACGAAGGGACAACAACTGACAACAACTGACAACAATCATTCTGACAACAACTGACAACAATCATTCTGAATGACATCAACAACTGACGACAATCATTCGACAACAGCAGCTCAACATCAATCAAAACAGAAACTACTTAGCTGACATGACTCAAATGCAACAACCACAGTTTCTGGCAGCACCTTTTTTCTGTTCAGTTCAACTGTAACAGGTTCCTGTACAAGGCTTTTATCCATATATCATACGTCTGTCTGAATTAAATTTTCATGCTTGCACTGTACTTTAGACCTTGTAGGTCACTCACTCGGCGGTTTTTTTCACCAGGGCTTTGATATCCTCTCCTTGGGTAAGGGGCGGCATGGGGGGAGCACTAAACTAAACTATTGAGTGAGCGCAGAAACAAAACACATCAAACAAGGCAAAACCAAGTCTTGACAAATAATTGGATTCAAAGACACTGACAGCCAGTTGGAGCCACCAGCAGTTGTCCGCAGGGGTTTTGTCCAGCCGGAACAGGAGCTTGTTCCTTGGTTGACTGCAGCCAGGAATGACAATGAACCTTGAAACAGTCTTGCAACAAACAAAGGTTCACTCAGACTCAATGAATTTCATTTGATGAATTGAACACTTGACAGCAACAATTGATGAATTGAACACTTGACAGCAACAATTGATGAATTGAACACTTGACAGCAACGTGTTGACAATGCTAGCAAGTCGCAACAAACGACATTGGCGACATCGTCCCAAAAAGCCGAAGCGTTCTGAGAGCGAGAAAAACAAGATAGTCGTTCGCATGTCCACGCCAAAATCCCCCAGCACTTCAAGCCTCAGTTCTTTGCTCTGATCAACAGCCAGCTGGGAAAGAACAATAAGTAAAGTTAGTTGACTTGACCCAAACCCCTGGGGAACAATACAAGACAAATCGAATAAGGCAAATCAAACAACATTCATTGCTGCAAGACACATAACTGGGTCATGAGATTGCTTTTGGAACTCCTCCTTCTGCAACCGCATCATCTCTGATTCTGGCTCATCCAAGACAATCACCTCCGGTGGTGCAGGGGGCTCAGGTCCAGCTTCATCAGGAGGAGGTGGATAGGGCGGAGGCTTTGGCACCACATTGTCGCGGGTTTGTGGCCTGGCCTCAGCAAAATGGCAATGTTCAGACGCAAGAAATTGAAAGTCCGTCTTCAGGCAGCTTCATTCACAGGATTTGACGAAACAGCCAATGCAAACATTTGACAAAACAAGCATTTGATTCAAGAAATGGAAGACTGACAACGAAACAGCTAACACAAACATTTGACTCGGTGTGAGTCATTCATCAATCTCAAAAGAATTATGAGCTGAATCATTTTTGAATGTTGCATATTGTTGAAATTCTAAAGTCAGTTGTCAGTTGTCCAAAGTCAGTTGTTGAAATTCTTATCAATAGTAAATTTTGAAAACTATAAAAAATAAAAGGGTCAATGTGATCTCTAATATCCTGAATTCTAAACCTCATTCATGTCATTTCGACAAAAGTCAATCTCACTGTCAATGAACTGCTCTATTATTGACTTAAAAGAAACCAATTGAAACCAACCAAAGTGTCACACACAGTCAGACATCAACTAAAAATGCAATTTAGACACTTTTTTTGCTGGTGGCAATCCGCAAGAGGCCGCTGACTCTCCAGTGGAAGATGTAGCCGCACCACCAGGGTTCACATGACCAGGAGTAGGATCGCCATCACGAGAGCCAAGCCAATTGTTGAAGAGACGGATCCTCAATGTCATGAAGCAGGGACAGGCAGTGGGAAAGCGTGTTCACAGTTGAACAGACAAAAAAGATTTAACACACCAGGCCAAGTAGCATCTGGTGCTCTTCAAACCGATCCAGCGCAACCTCCATGGCCCTCCTGCCACACTGATACCACTGGTCTGGCCAAAACCCATGGTTGCCACAAACCTCTTCGTGGGCTTCATTCCTTGGGCAAGCGCCAGCAAACAAAACCGAACTCACAGAATTACATTCACCAACTTGCCAACATTTATTAAACATTAAGGACATCCTGCAACCACCCTAGAAGACTAGCTTCCAGCTGCAATCATTGGCGATGAATCTCTGCATCAGCGCAATGTCCCGGCGTGCATTGCTGGTGACGGACTCAATGGACAAAATCACTCTGCACCCACAAGCCTCAAAGTCTAGCATGAGACCAGTCATCAAATATGAACACAATGATTCAATGTCATGACATTTCAATTTCAGAAGAGTCAGGTCTAACCAAACAGCGAAAACAATTACGATAGTTAACTGGTTCATTGGGGCACGAGCGATTCATGCAGGCAAAGCACAGTAAGAATTGCCCAGAGCAAGATGCCAACTGCAGCTGTCCGATGGTAGCCACGGGTGCATGACAGCCTTGGCTGGAAAACAAACATCAATCAATGAATGAAATGAATAATGCAGACAAAATGAATAATTCACACTTTGACTCTGCTAAACTCCGAGTTTGATTGATTCAACTTACTGCTGTCACAAGTTAGGCTAAGCTGCTTCACAAGCACTGCTGGCGTAGATAGGATTGATTGCAGCACTGCTTTGAATCTCGGATGCTTGAAGACCTGAGTCAGGGAGCCCAAAAACAACGAAACATTTGAATTAAAACTTCAAAGTCGTCCTCCAACAACCAGGCAGACTGATAAACCAAATTTAATTTCAATCTCAGTCACCTCATACTGCACCGAATCGCAAAGCCCACTTTGATCTCCAAAACCACCCTTGCCATGGCCCTTTTTATCTCTCAGCCTTAGTTTTGCCAAGAAATTGGAAACATACGCAAACAAACTTCAATGAAGGCAACTGTTTCAAAGCGGCATGGAGCAAAGAAGAAGAAAGACTAACTTAAGTTTTCTTTAAATTCAATCCAGAAACGAGGTGTGCAGCAAATCGCAGAGGTCATAGTGCACCATCTGCACCTTATGCCACCTCTGCTCCTGGACCCAGTTGCTTTGGCCATGAATGATGACCGTACGAGGCCAACTTTGGTGGATCCAGCTGCCCGGCACAAACACTTGAACAGTGTCACTTCCAGCTGCCTCGTTTGAAAGGCATGGATGAATGAAAGTAAATTTCAAGATTGATTGATAGCAAACTTCTGACGTTACTTATTTCTCCAATGAATCACACACGACAACTGAAACATGAAACTATGATTCACAGCTGACTTAATTCTAAAGAAAAAAACGTCTGACTGACTGATCAATTGTCAATAATGATTACATTTGTTGAATCAGCCCAGGCACTGGATGACTGGCCGTGGGCTCGCGGGTACTGCGAGTCATCAATGAAACCCAGGCTTAGATTGTACCTCAAGACCGGCTGCAGAAATGAACGAATGAATGATTTGAATCATGCATGCATTCATCACTCACTCACATTGTTTTAACTGAACAAACCCAACCTGGCCAATCATATTCATAATCTCATTGCAAATTTAAGACTCTCAAACACAGACTAAGCTTTTTTACCTCTTGCAGTCCAGATGCGTCTCTATCTCCTTTTTGCAAGTTTTGAGGATCCAAGCCGACTTGTTTTTGATGCTCGGATTGTCCACCAAATGGTTCCTTACAAAGTCAAGTGTCAACCAGAGATGAACAATTGACAACATATAAAAATAATTGACGACAAGGAAACATTTGATTGATCCTACAAAAACATTTGATCCTACAAAAACATTTGATCCTACAAAAACATTTGATCCTAGACTAGAGTTCAACAATTGACAATGAATCATGATGGCTCCAGCAGGACAGATGACAACAGTCGACCATGAATTGTCAAGACACCAGCGTTCTTCTGCGGTTGTCTTCTCCAAGACCCACAGAAGATACAATGCCTGGGTATTGAAAAGCAACTGATCATCAAATTGAATCAGTTCACCGACACACATCATCTTTCATGCGCAGTGAATCAAGTAATAAATTAATTCAAGCCCCAGGTGCTTGCTGAGCTGGCCTCAAGTCAATTGAAGGAAGAGGCCATTTCATTTGATGAACACTGTAATTTGAACAAAAATAAGAATTAATAAAAAGAAATTCGGCACAATGGATTCAATCACTTAAAGAACTATTGTTGCGACAAAGGCACTTTTCAAGTACCTCCACCCCTGCAAACTTGTCAGCCGGGAGCAGATCGCACGCTTTAGAGCGACCAACAGCCCGAGGCATGAATGAGGTACCACTATTGCACATTCAAATGAATTGTGAAATTGAATTGCTGGCTAATTCATGCCAATCTTCATTGAATTTCGTTGATGAAATTATTGATGCATTAAATATTGCGAATTTAGAGTTTTGAGTTGCTGAATGAACAATATCAATGAAATGCGAATCATTCTTGATTCGAGCCACCCATAGCATCCATGCGGGCAATGGTTGGCAATGCAGTGCAAAAAAGGGAAAACATTTGACAAGTGACAAACAATCGCATGAGAAACAAAGTACGTTTTTGACTACAGTATTATTGATCAAAACTGTGGGACAACACTTGACAACATCTGACAACATTTGACAATCATTCCACAGTTAATAGCAACTTCTTCACCTCCACTTCAAATTCAAAACGTGGCAACCCTACCTTCTTCAGCTTTGGCTGCAGCACACCAGCATATGTCAGAACCTGCAGTCGCAGAGACGCAGGATCTATTCTTATGTGTTTCCCACTCTGACATCCAAAGCCTACAGTACAGCCAATCAAATGATTATTTACTCTTTTGACTTACTTTACAAATTTAATTTTCTGTTTTTGTCGGCAGTGAATGTCTATGATCTTGAAAACAATCAGGCAAACCAATAACATGAAGCCTACTCAAATGACGTAATAAACAGTCAAACCCAAACCCACTCTCTCAGGATATGTCCAGGAACCAGGCAGACTCCAACATTAGTGGATACACATTTGACTCTACAGCTAAACCGTAACATTACTAGAATTATACTAGAATTAAAAAAACAAAACCTTTGAAACCTTGTACCTCCTCAACCATTTCATGCACCCCAAATTTCAACATTGACAGTTGACAACTTAAAACAAAACCACAATGAAAACCTCCATGTCCATGTGGGTCTGGGAATCCCGCACAGAGAAAAGCTGCTGTCATCATCACCGAGCGCACCCGACCGAAACCACAGCCAACAGATGACAACAGTTGACAACAGTTGACAAAACAGTTGACAACAAATGGCAACACTTGACAAAATAATAGTTGACTAAGTTAGGAATCATTCATATGACAGATAAATATTTTTGTTAGTTGTCAATCATGATATCAATCACAAAGTCTTGACACAGGAACTTTGATTCACTTCGTTATAGTAACAATGATCAATGCAAGTTTCAAACATATTTACACTAACAAAAATAACAAAAACACTTTAATTGCACGCCCTGCCCCCCCCCAGTACTCCATCAGACACAAGCCACAAAATGATAGTCCACGCTGGGCTGAAGAAGTGGTGCATATGTTTTTTTAAAGATTTATTGTTTTTTTGTTTTTTTTGATTTTTTTTGTTTTTTTTGTTTTTTTTTGTTTTTTTTTGATTTTTTAAATCTGCCAATTTTGCCCCCTGATTTGGTACCCCCCAGATGTAGACCCTAACTTAAGGATAGTGAAATGAATGAATGAATGAATGAATGATTGAATGAATGAATGAATGAATGAATGAATGAATGAAATGAATGAATGAAATGAATGAATGAATGAATGAAAAAATGAATGCATGAATGAATGAATGAATGAATGAATGAACGAACGAATGAATGAATGAATGAATGAAATTGGCAAGGACATAGTGCTCGTAGACAACGCACCATGCCCGGGCTTGGCCGCACCACAGCAGCAGCGCCGTCAAGCTTTAAGCAAGGCATTCACCTTGCACCATTCAACCTTCTCGTGAGTACCTTGCAGCGAGCATTTTTTTCCTGACGCAAGACAACCACCTTAGAATGCACTCATGACTTTCGTCAACCAGCGAGATGCGACGCCCCAGCCACCCAAGACGTGTTTGCAGTTCTTCCCAGTTTTGTGTGTTAGCATAACAACCCAACACATGACAACGCGTAAGATCCCCATGACGAACGGGAAAATGCACATTCCTTAGGCTTTACTTTCGTCGGTTTCGCGCATCTGACACGCACGCCTCGCCCCAAAGCGTTGTATCCCGCTGATCCCACCCTGGGCAAAAAGAAAGACTTTTTCAAGAGAAGTCGGCAGCCTTCCTCACCTGCGTTCCTTCGCAACCTCCCTTACTTAGCAGCTATCCATCCTCGGCAATCCTCAGCAGCCATCCTCAGCATTCATCTTCAGCACCCTTCTCATGGTCATCTTTCTTCTGCGGGAGTGGTCACCTACCTGAAGCCATCTCATCGATGTGCTGCGCGTACCTTGCTGCACCTTCGAGAAAAAGAAGACTTCAAGAATCTAGAACAAGCCACTCCAATGACTCCGTGGCTTTGACCAAATTGCAGGAAGCAGAACTTTCCAGGAAAGTATCCCTGCAGTCTAGAGTCTAGAGTCTAGAGC
>OMLO01000478.1_pt1 | contig 25955 bp, 16 predicted proteins | sample 1674811 | NCBI WGS metagenome assembly OMLO01 (sample SAMN06265003, study PRJEB25207) | coral metagenome | isolation source: Coral host | place: Mexico:La Bocana,Puerto Morelos, Mexico | collected 2008-11-13
ACAGTGTACCAAATGCCATATTATAGCAAGCCATTAATTGAGCAATGGAATATTGAGTTGAAAAACGGAAAAGTGTAATGTACAGCATTCAGAAAGCTTGTGAATAGTCACCGCCAACTTTTATGAGCATGTATGTGAGCACTACTTTGTTTCAAAAATAGCATCAAACAGATACAGAAATTAAATCAAAAGAAAAAGAAATCTGCATTTAAAAGTCCAGCAAAATGGGGTATTGTATTTTGGGGTAAATTTTACAATTTATGCTAAGTAGTTTAGATTCTTAATTTCTATGGATTAAGGACAATTACATCTGTGTTTATAACCAAAACAATATATAAACTTGGGATTGGATTTTCTTTTAATTTAATTAAGTTTACAATCTTTAAGTCAAATTTCTACATGTAGGTAAAAATATTTGAGAGGGTCGTAGAGGTTTAGCACGGGCCACTTAACCACTTAGGACGTGCATCCATTTGGGTTTTTATTTAGCTTTAATTAATAAACCATTAACTCAATGCAGCACTTTCTCACAAATTTTAGAAAGAAGAACTCTTGACGTGCAAAGAGAAAGGAGAAGAAAACATGTGGGATGTTGTTGATTTAGACGATGAAGCCATTGAGGAGTATGCATCTAATGAGCTTCTTGGCCAATTTTTATCCAACACTGTGTTCAGAACTGGAATCCTCTGTGTTATTCTGTTTAATGGTCTACTGATTGCCGTGGAGACAGACCAAGAACTAGTAAGTGCAATGTTGTACATAGGGCCCTTCTTTTGTAACTTGAATACATCTATCACTCTCAGCTATCACTCTCTGTGTGGCCAGTGGCCTGGCACACCCTTTCTATTGGTTATTGTTAAATATTATAGGGACAAGTCAACAAATATTACAACTGTACAGGTTTCTAGGTGACTTGATGGTTCGCCAAAAGGCAGCACTCCTAAAATTAAAATTCAATTTTTTAAACTCTCGCTTTTTAATCAATTGATATGTAAAGTCTTTTTAACTTTTATTTTGCCAGTATTTTGAAACAAATAATTAAATAGGATAGCTGTATGCGATCTTGGTGCCGCGTTTATTGATAATTCGCATTAAGCCAGTTATAATCGTTACTGATTGCCCAATAGGAACGAAAGTACAGCCATCTGTTCTCAGTACTGGACCAGGGTTTGATGACAATCTTTGTGTGTGAGATCCTTGTGAAGTGGTATCACGGATTCTTTATGTTCTGGAAAAGGGGATGGAACGTTCTAGATTTCTTCATTGTGGTGGCTCTCCTCCTTGGACCGTGTGAGTTTAAAAACACCGAGAAATTAGTAATTTGATGTTAAGGGATCGAACTAGGCGAAAACGTTGTACAAAGAAGTTTCTTAACTCCTAACCAACCCAAGGTGCAATGCTCTCTTCTAAGCACTGTCCCCGAACAAGCGCCGCACTCAAGACTCGGCAAACTCGCGATTGGAAGCATTCTTGTTTATGAAGTCAGTCGTTATATTTAACAAATTAAGAAGCCTAAGCTGTCTATTACACTGTCATAAAACACGACGGGCATTTGAGGACAAGAGGGAAATGTCGGTAGTGTTTTATCACAGTGTAAATACACGATTAGGCTTCTTTATTTGCATTATGATATAGATTTTACACGCCGCGAGTAGAAACAACAAAGTTCTCAAATCGACAAACTGGCTCAATTTAATACCACTTTCTACTGCTTCGCAGAGAACTCTGTTACAAATTTCTTCAAAGAAAATGTTTTCCCCTTCCGGTTCTAACAAAAATGTTGACCTGATGTAAGGTGGCGAAAAACAATAAATCACGCATTTTAAGTTTTATATTCCTATAAAACATGGGTTTTTGACCAATCAGAGCGCGCGCAGAGTCCTATCTATATTAATGCATTACATGTTATTGTTTTTGTTGTTGTAATGCTATTTTATCAGTACTCAGTACAGGATCAGGAAGCAGAGGAATATTGAGAATTCTTAGAGTGTTGAGAGCTTTTCGCAGTCTTAGAAGGTAGAATTCTTGTTTACTCTTAGCATAAGCTAGAGTGGTTAGCTTACATGTTATTAAAGTTCGTATTACAAGTTAGAACTGCCTAGAGATTTCAATTATAATTCTAACAAGCCTATATGGTATCTTACATGTACGTTCAGATATATGATTGGTTCGTTTGCAATATTAAAATTTGTGAACCGATTGACTGGCTATCGCTCTGCGATTAACTTTGTTTTCTTCGCGCAACAGTTAAAGAAAGCCACCCGATATGATAGGAATCGTTTTTTTGGGGGGGACTAATATCTACGTTTTAATCAGGAGAAACCAAAACCTTACAAAACTGTACATGGGCGGTGTCGAAAAGCAAGACTTTTATAACCCCTTAGGTAGCTGTGAAACTTTGTAGCTGAGTTTGTAGGAAGATTCAGTATAGCTTTATTTGCAATATAAATCTCGTTTTTTAAGGGTCTTTTTTCACTATTGCTCGTCTGATTTAAATTTGCAGTATCAGTTCTCTGCCTGGGTTACAGATTGTTGTACAGACAATCCTGCAGTCAGTTCCTGGTGAGTGTTACCTGTTTTAAACTGGTCAATTTTCATGACTTCAGAAAATTTAGTTGCGCATCTTTGTTGAGTTACGAGGTACTAGAACATTAAGCACTTAATGACTGGCCCCGAGGGAGCCAGTGATTTTTGGTCCCACCGTGACCCTCAACATCGAGGGCTCAGGGAAAAAAAAAACTTTCCGTTACTCATCAAAAATAGAACAAACTGTGAAAACATTGTTTGCTTGTCGCAGGCTTCCAATGAAATTACAGCGGTTTCAAGGTGCTCGACGTGATCACGTGCTAGTCGAAAGTTCAAGTTGTTGTTTCCATGGGGGTTAGTGAGTTTTGACCCAGAACACGTGGTTCCTTTGCTGTCTTCCAATCGGTAAACGTGTTTGAGTTGGGAGGTATAACACTGTTTCTTTCCTCCATAGACATGGCCAACATTGTACTGTTGCTTGTTATTATCATGCTCGTGTTTTCTGTGATTGGAGTCACGCTATTCCGAGATATTGTACCGATGTATTTTGGAAATCTCTCCAGTTGTATCTTTCCATTACAATATTTAAAACTTATCCTAATTATTTATCACCTTCAGCATTCTTTGAATAAAAATGTTTTTTTTTTAAATTTTATTTTACCATTGGCAATATTGCTACTCCAGCGACAACCTTGCGTATTTCAGCTGGTTTTCTAATGCCCCGTCCCCACTGGCACCAGAGAAATTTGAAAAAAAAAGTTGGGAAATGATTTGTAAAATGAAAATGATTTCTGTTCACACTAAAACGCAAAGCCAGCGTTTTCAAATTCCTGGCCTACGAAATTGTGTGAAGTCGTTTATGAGAAGAGACACCAACCAACAAAATTTCGTAAGCCACAAAACGGTCTAAAATGGACACAACTTGGGCCCAAATTGCATCAATGACACACAAACAACCCTGTGTTGAGGTGAGTGAAGTTTATTTGCACATTCATAGCTTTATGTAAGTATATTTAGGCCTAAAGTTAATTTCCCATACAAATTCTATGCAAGCGTTCGTTGCGTATATGTCGTTTAGGAAGCGGTAAAGCTCGAAAGAAGTCGAAGCACAGTCGAGGCTTTTTTTATTTGTTAATGATCGGCTTTTCCTATTGACAAGCAATTGGAAAATCATTGCTTTGTAGAGCATTGCTGATTTGATTACTTGATGAACTGTTCATCCCTAGAACAGCCAGAAACGTGAAACATCCCGAAACAAGCTGAAACATGTGGAACACTAAAAAAATAATTAACTATTGATAACTTACAGTGGTATAAATCCACATGGTGTTAACCTGCGTAGCAAGCGTCCCCTTAAGAAGAACGTTTCTCGCATTCTGTGCTTGCCCTACCATCCCCGGATTCGTCGATGTTTTTGCTCTCTCTTCAATTTACGCACGGCCAGAATGCGGAAAAGGCTCTTTTTTACGGGAAGTCTTGCTACACTGCTACACAGGTAGGCACGGTGCTGCCCTTTCTAACAATTAAAATAAATTTCTCCTACACAACTCCTATTTTGAGCATAAAAACGCTAAATTGTTTTTGTACACTCATTTATTTCATCTTGGTTCAGTTTCTTACAATCCTTGACTTCAGCTAGCTATGTTCTATCTCTTTGTTTGTCTTACTCAAGATGGATGGATGCAAATTTTCAAAGCTTTTCAGGTAATAATTCCAAAAAAAGACAGAAAAATTATATCAAGCTGGGTAGAGGTACCTAGATATTGATAACAAGAAATATCAAACGAAGTACAAACTAGAACGAGTTAACGATCATTTGTAACAAAAAAATGTGAACTCATTACAAATACTTTGTATTCTTTTCTCATGTCACGCAGGATGTTGGAGAGACCTACTATGTGGGTGGAGGGCTGTTTCTCCTTGTCTTCATAGCTATCGGCGCATTTGTTTTTGCTAACCTTGTCGTTGCTGTTGTGGTTACAAATCTGGTGAGTGCCAGTATTTAAAAGTAATGTTTCAATATGAGGTGGTCGGTTTTACGCCCAACAGTAATAAATAAAATCATGAAATAAAAATAAAAATAAATAAAGCAAAATAAAATAAAAATATATAAATTAAAAGTTATATCGTGGCGCCTTAATGGCTAACGGTTAAAATCTTTGGAATTACATGCAATACCCATTGTTTTAAAAGGTTAAAAATTAATTGTAGTTGTTTATAAAAGGGTAAGAATTAGTTATGAGTACTGAGAAACATATTCACAGAGGGACGGACCGTTATATTTTTGACGGGTGTGGAGGAGTTAGGGAAATTTCAAAAAAACAATATTTCTGTGCAGCAGAAACCGCTGAAAAAAAAATGTGCAGGGAATTGTGCAAGAAAACCACGGGAAAAAAAAAAGAACGAGCTGCAATTGCTTTCTACTAAACAGATCCTGTGAATGACTTTTAAAAACCTCCTTTTACAAACTGTTGTTGTTGTAGTCATTCCAAGCATTTTTTCCAAATATTAAGTCTCTAAGCTTGTTCCAGTACTACAAAGCTTAGCGTACCAAACCACAAGAGAAGACACACAAAAAAAAACGTCTTGACGAGATCTGGAGACGTTCACTTTCCTAGCTAAAATCTTTGAAGGTTAGCAGTTTTTATGGCTAATGGTTAACCCCACTGAGACCCTCTAAAAGGCTTCCTGTAGACTGGTGCCGTGATTCTTACTTACGTGATTCTCGAGGTTCCTTTACACAGGACAATTTTTTTATGTCAGTTCTGAGAATTTGGCGGTATATCAAGAGAATGTCTCCCAGTTGATGACTTCTTTATTTTCACAAACTTTCTTGTTTGAAGTATATTGAAATTGTAATAAGAAGCTAAATGTTGATTTCTCTCGGGACTAAGAGAACACGTTGGAAGCCCTCAGGATAAACCTGCCGTTCCTGTTTTTTCTTTTTCTCGGTAATGTTAAATTTCCCTTGTTCTGCTCTGAGCACGCACTTCATTTCGTGTGTGTAGGAATTCGCTATGGATGATGTGAAGACTGAAGGCAAGGAGCGCGAAACAGATGATCTGAAAGCCAAACTCGAAGAAGAAGGTAAGTTGCTTGCGCATCTGCGAGTTACATACATGGACATTTTCACAAGACCCTTCCAGTTATTAGGTACCACTCTGCAAGATCCAATCTTGAACTCTTGCATTGTCCTTTCCAAGAAAGAGAACAGTATAAAACTACTGGATCTATTTGTATTTAGACACTCCAGTGGAGACAGTTGGAGTGGAAGATATACCCAGTTTTGTTTATCTGAAACAGATGCCGTTTCAGTTGCCGGTAAGTGAAGTATCCCGTGAACAGGCTCTTCCCTAGGACAAGTAGGTAAAGAAAGGGTAAAAAATGAGTAGTGGAAGGATCGAGGTGAGCGCACAGCCTAGTCGAGTGGAGTGGAGCCCAGCCGAGTCGAGCCGAACCGAGCCAAGCCAAACCGAGGGGAAGCTAGATTCGACCATTCATTAACGCTGCTTTATTCTCCCGTATTCATATCCTGTAGACATGCCAAGTTAATGTGATTAAACGAAAGGAGAAGACTTGACTTGCAAAATGGAAGGATAATTCCCTCGTAGCTTTTAAAAATCATGTCGCGTGCCTTTTTATTAGTCAGGGCTTTGATAATTGCAGTTTGAGTCTCTTTTTTTGTGAGGGATTGTTTCTAAGGTCATTTGAAGAAAAATGTTTGCATTAGTAGGGGACTAAAAATCTTAATGAGGGAAATGGGTAAACTGAAGGAAAGAGGCGAAATTCTTGGCGCATGTTTCTGTCCTTGCATTCACGAGACACTCTTTGCATAAGAACAGTGGTTACTTGGAACATAAGTACTGTGATGGAAAATTACACACATTTTGTGTTTCTTTGAGCAGGACTTGACAAATGTTTCTACTGAGAAACTGGAAGACTATTTCCTGATTCTGAGCGCCATTGAACAAAATCTCGTGGAATCTAAGAAGATTGAAACAGAAGTTCTTCAGGTAGGCTTGTTGAAATCTCATTTCTTACAAGGTCTATGGAGAGCGAACCTTTACTTAGAGTTGATTTAGAAACACATTTCTCATGAGATAGTGTGGTAAAGAATGAAATTCTGGAAATTGTGGAAGGAAAAGGACTAGTTTTTTTTAATTTCAACACCGCTTATCATATGCAGTCAAAGACGTCCATCCGAATTCGCTCTAGAGACAAGAAATTCGACCGTGACGGGTTCTCCGCGGCCATGTGAACATGGCATGGAACAGGTATTTACAGGAAATCTTGTCTAATTATCCGTCCAATTCTGAGTGGAAAAATGAAAACACCGGATATCAATTCACAACTGTACGGAAAGCAAACCTGAGTAGACAATATGTAAAACATAAACAGGATGTTTGGCCTCGAGCATACTTGGGTGATTCTACAGAAACAAATTACTCTTAAAAATTACCGGGCTGTCCCTTCAGGAGAAAACCTGTGACCTTCCGGCATTCGTGCCACATCTGATCCATATTGATAAGAAAAACCCTGGAACCAGGCAATATAACTGATTTGTTTCTTTTAATTTGTAAGATTTTTAGTGAGGTTTCCGATTTGCAAGAGAAAGCCAAGAAAGAAGGCATACTTAAGAATGAAGTTGAAGAAGGCCCAAGGATGAAAAGCGATGAGAACTTTACGGTAGGGAACTAGGCCACCTTGGTTGAGTAAAGAGCTATCTATATATCAATCGGCGTGCCCTGTTCACTCTCGATAGAGAGACTTTTTAAGGCTGGTTTTATGATCGCTACAAAAAAGGCTCAAGCCTATGTTCGTATGATTGATCGTTGCATTCTCTACAGAAAATAGCGAGTGATCCCACGACTACCAGTATCCATGTGACCGCTACAAGCTAAAGCCAATCTCAAGACAAGACTTGAGTCTAGAACTGAAGTCTCTCTCAGCGATCGTTGATCACGACACTCGTTGAACTATTGTGGTAGCGATGGCCTCGATGGTACCCATCATTTGTAAAACAGCATTTAGTTTTGACCCACAATGATGACGTAACTCTACAAGGATCCGTGCACTGAGTGTCTGTGATTGGTTGTTACTTACGCGCGCACAATACTGAGTAGCAACCAATCAGAAACACTACACCGAGTCCTTTGAAGACGTCACATAGCGGCCTTAGAGGACCGATATATATTCCCAAAATGAACTGAGCTAACAAGTTTAGTAGCATCTGTGATCATCTTATTTGCGCATAGCCCTAAGTTTACTAGTGTGTGTATGTGCCCCCTCCCCCACAGTTAACTGGTGGCGACTTGATGTCGAACCTGATGGAAATTGAGCACAGCAAACTGTTTGACTCACACAAAGACAATCTAGTGTCCATGATACGAGAGGGAGCGAGGTTAGTAAGCACGGCTACACAGAGCAAGCCTTCAGTGGAGGAACGGAGGAAGTCTTCGTTCTTAACTAAAATCTTCAAAAAAGGATAACATATTTTAACTATACACCTTTAAATCTCAGCGTGTATATTGTCTTCGTAAAGATCGTTGCATAGCAATGGTCGTGTTCACTTTCTCGAGAATTAAAGTCGTTAGCTTTTTTTGCCGGAGCTCTGATCGGCGAAGTTAATTCTTTGTTGTTTCAAGAAACTGTTTTTATGTTAGTTTTAATAAATGTTACATGATCTTGTAAATGTTGCATGCGTATTTGTTACATTCCGCGATTTAACAGAAGACTCGTGCTGATACTACACTCTTCGCATTTTACGTAGAAAAGGCTAAAAACTGTCCTCGAATTGTATAGAGCCATCAGGCTGATATTGATCAAGACACCCGTGGAATCCCTTGACGGGACATGAGCTAAACATCCCTGCTTCGTATGCGTCCCATCCAGACTGTTTTCCGGTTGACAGCCAGTGTTCAGCGTGTTTATAAACCTCTCTTCCGTAGCGATTCCTTATATAAAGCCCTGGATTGAAAGGCACGCTGAGCCAGCTTCCGCTGAAAAAGACCTTCGTGGGACGGTGTTCATTAGTAAGGGCTCTTCTGGAGCTCATCCTGTGTTGGCCGTACATCTGGATGGACCATCCGTCGGCGAATAACTCGATTTTTCCACCGGCTTTCCGACCTTCTACACAACACCATGGCTGTTCTAGAAAAGAAAGGGAAAAAACACAGACATAGAATCTATGACTTGAGTTGAAAACAAAAATAAAACGCTACTGTGGGAGAAAATATTTGCTTCGTTTTGGTTGAGACGAAAACAGATCCTTTTTTAGAAAGCGCACTCTAGTTTGGTGGGGGCCTGAGTTTCCATCATATATCGCTTGAGGACAAGAAACTTCCCAAAAAGCTAGAGTTTCTCGGCGAGCTAAGACGTGGTCGGTTCTCTCGTACAAACTTGTGCATCATTTACCAAAAGATGGTGTTCGTGTTCTCTAAGAAAGTACATGCACTTCTGCGTGCTATCGTACAAAATGACTATATTCTTCATGGTAAGACATTAGCAACGGCTGACTCAGCCAAATACCTCGGAGTTACTATAGCATCAGACCTGAGATGGAACAAACATATCGACACCATCACAAGTAAAGCAAATAGAACCCTTGGATTCCTGAAAAGGAATCTAAAGATTAACTCTACTGTACTCAAGTCCACTGCCTATAAAACATTGATCCGACCCTCCCTCGAGTATGCCTGCACCGTTTGTGATCCACACAGGGAAACATCTATAAGCTCGAGATGGTGCAGCGTCGGGCAGCGAGATTTGTTCTTGGCAGATACAACAACACATCCAGCGTAGGGGACATGTTCTATGAGCTCGGCTGGACTTCCCTTCAAACTAGGAGACAGACACTCAGACTCTGCATGATGTATAAAATTCATAAAGGCTTGATTGCCATGGACGCCCAAGAGTTGATGACTCCACTTCAAAGGAGATCACGGCACGTAAATTCAAATGCGTACAAAATTCCCCGCTCAAAGACGGACTACCACATGTACTCGTTTTTCCCGAGAACGATACGAGAGTGGAACAGCCTGAAACAGTAAATGCACCAAACTTGAAGGCCTTCAGGAAAAGCCTGCCGTCTGACCAAGGCCAAACCAAACGATGCTAACTTTGACTAATTTATTATTATTATTATTATTATTATTATTATTATTATTATTATTATTATTATTATTATTATTTTTATTATTATTATTATTTAGTTTTTATCATAGCATTTTAGCCTTATTTTAAATTGTAGTTTTTATTTATACGCTCACTAGAATCTTCAGAATTGAAGGAGGTGAGTCGCCCAGGAAGAAGAAGAAGAAGATTTGTAACTAAGTTCTTTTGTTTAGCAGATAAATGCGAAACAATTTGCATGATGGCTGTGGTGGCAACTCAACATCCGGGACATACCTGCTCCATAATTTCCAGCCGTGAACCTAGTTAACAAATATATATAGATTCCTCAAATGGTGCTGTGAAAATTCCACTTGTTCACTTTCGTTGATTGAACGGTCTTGCAATTAAAATATGTTCTCTGTTTAAAGGATCTTCACTACAATGCTATTTATAATACTTACGAATATCATTAATACCATATCCTTGTCTTGTGAATACGTTTTTTATCTTGACAAGCTTTGGAAAATCCACAGTTAAAAATGTGATGTCAGCATCCCTCTCCCAAGGCAGCACCTTGTTCAGTTTAACAGCGCCCAATAGCGTCCCCTCCTGGAGCTCACAAGTTATCTTATTCCTTACGCATTGCTCCATCACAAATTTAATCGCATCAGCTACGTTCTCCAAGCAACAAGGCGGAACGGCCAGTCCTGACTTCAAAGGACATTTCTCACCATTTCGATGTTTCAACCCTCTTCGGCAGCCAAACCATCGAATTGTCCCGTCCGCTTCAACGATCTTTTTAATGTTGTGTTTATTTGCAAAGTTTGTAAGTTCGTCGTCACGTTCTGGAGAATACTGCGTATGGAACATCACATCCGGGCATGTTACTACCGTAGTTCGACCGTGATCAACTCCCGGATGTGAGCTAGAGTAGCGTCCTTTCATCCTCAGAAATAAGTCTCTGAAAATACCATGTTCTCCACTCAATCGAAAACCAGTGTCTCGTAGTACGGACGTTTTTGCAAGAAATGGGCCTGGGATGTAGTCACAGGCCAAACATTCGGAGAAAGAGTGATAGTAACCCGCTTTATAAGATAGAGTGTAATTTTTGAGTTGCATTTGAAGACAACCATGTGACCAGTGACCTGTTAAATTCCTAAAACTGCCACCCACGTAAAATGTATTTTTACGGGTCGAGAGAATTCTTACGAGCCTCTCGAGATTGATATCGTTTGTGAAACTTGTCAAACGCGGCGCAATCAAGATATATTCTGTTTTTATTCCATTGATTATGCTTTGAAGTAATTCTCCCTTGTTAAACTCGTAGTTTTTCAGAGAATAAATTGAAGCTTTGGTTTGTAAGTTGTTTTGGCTTGTCCTAATCGTTAACGCTTCCAGTTGTCGCTGATTCCAGTTTATTCCTAACACGATATAGACCCTAATCCCAGGATATAAGCGGTATACGCTATCTATGAATGCTAACAACTTGTCAACGCGACCAGTTTGATTAAAAATCTTATTTTCAATACCCGTTGCTGTCGTTATAACGACTTCATCAAAAATTAATGTCACAAGGTCTTTTATCTCACGTTTGACTAAACAGTCTTCAGTTTCAAAACCCTTTGTATAAAACGGGTAGCCATAAATAGATCCTTTATAAACCTCGGGGCACACAACTTGCGACTCTTTTACCTCGTCGTCGCTGAGTCGTTTTCGTCCATCTTCGTCCACGTTAGTGCTCGTAATGAATTCGATTTCTCGAAGTAGCTTTCGGAGATTGTCGTAATGACCGTCGATAATCCTCGCCATGGCGACATCACGATCTACAGACATCCTAACATACGTGAGGTCTTTAGTCAATCGTCGTAGTCGCTGAATTGTTTCCTGGTGCGCTACGCAAAGAGGTTTGTTAAGAACTTTCTTTAACAGGGCTATCTGTGCCTCGTTTTGTAGAATGCTTCTCGATGTGTGATAAATGTTGATACACAAATACATAATAATCAAAATCATTAGAGCTGCCTTAAGCTTTCGTTGAACTCCTAGTATCCCGATCAGCCGACGCATTGATCGGTTCCGATACCTTTTACATGATAACCAAGTCCTGTCTTTGCTCTGAAAATCCCCATAATTTGAAAACAACATTTCACTACAGCTTAATGGCTCTTGTTTGCAATAACAGAGTTTAAAGGAAGTTTTGATTTGAGCACGTGGTGAAATAACCAGTTTCAATGCACGCTCCTGTTTGACCGTCCCAGCCTGGTGCCGAGTCGCATATTTTTGCTGACGTTTTCGGGCTTTCTATTGTTTGACTTGCCCTCTCCACTTCAATATCGAGGAAGAACTTTGCAAATATTTAAGAATGTCTTACACCTGTAAGAATAAATCCTAGACTGAGATTTTGAAAAGAAGACAATTTTGTGAGCGGAAATTACACGTTAACTAAACCGAACAAAATTGGTACTTTCCCTAGATGGCAAAACTACCCCCCCCCCTCTTCAAAAAAAAAAACAAAACAAAACAACAAAGTAGCACTTGCCGTATGTTCGATACTAATAACATTTTTATGAAAAATTATGTGTCCAGTATAATCTTTCTCTTCTATCTGCAGGATGTCTGATAGTTTGGGTCGGTCCAAATGAATTTTAATTAATATCCCCAGTACCCTTTGCTCACCGGTGGTTTACGTAATCGTATTTGAGCGGAAACATGCAGCAGAGGTTAGACAAGGGTTGAAAACCGTACAAGTTTCAGTACTCTGTTGACGGATGAGATAATAACAATAATAAAAACAAAGTTTAAAAGGCCACAAAAATTTCTGATTCATGACTCCAGTCTAAAACTTCGCATGAAAAACCCGATAGCCAGTGCTTCGGGTCTGTTATGAAGAAATCAGGACCCTGAACTTCAAGGATCTTTTCTGCTGAGGGATCCCAGAGCATATGTCCGGGATCGGGAATAGAAACCGACGGGCATGGGAGCCGTCGGGATTACGGGATTGAGAGAATATTCCGGTCGGGTTGGGTACCCTCGCCATTAAGGTTTACTACAGGATAAAAACAGAAGCAAATCGGTCAGAGTAAAACACAGACTGTGGACTGAAGACCAAGGCTACTTTTTAACTAAATCGTGTTACCATTTTCAGTACTGAAAGCTAATCGTAAACAGGCTATCGGGAACGTTATTTAGGCTAACCGAGTGATATTCAGGTTAACAGGACTCTGGGGAGTGATATCCTATAAAACCCTGTTGGCGGTCAGCTCTGGATAATGGAAGTAACACGATATATACTTAAGGTCTGTAGTCTGAAGTGTGCATTTTACTCTCAGTCTGAATTTTACCCTGACCGAGTAGCAAATATCAGTTGTTCTGAACATTCTGCCGTCAAATATGCCGGAGAAAATTACGCCATTGCAATACGTGGTCGAAGATGGATCACATCACTTAAAGAATAATGCACCCTATAGCATTTTAATAACTCCTCGGATAAATAACGAGATGTTTATTTCGTTAAATATTTATATTATTCGCAAACAGTTGCTTTTACAATTAAATCTCTATAAATGCTGTTAAATATGAAAGAAAACAGAACTTGTATAAAATATCAAAAAGAATGAAATATTCTAAAACAGCATTGATTAGAAGCATCTTCAGCTGTTCGAGGGACGAGCAATACTTTGTATTGGAATGTCTAAAATACCTTTATATTAATAGATCTCATTTAAAGCGGGTACGATATTGGAAACAAGTCCTTTAGAAAAAAAGTCTAATTCACAGAGGAACTCGGAAAAATGTTCACGAGAAATTAACAGTCTTACCCCATTAAGACCAACCTGGGCAAAAAATCGAAAATTCTTCTCCACGACTTTTCACACAATTGTAGAAAATTAACAAACTCCTTGGCCTGTCTACCTCGCAAACCATAGAACGATCGGAAAACCTTCGAGATCTACGCTCATCGGCTGCCAGCAGTCTGATTGTTCGCCTGGGCCAAAGACTAAACGCATGGAAGTACAGGCCCCGTTTCTAGTAGTTTCAACCCACGAACTAGTAGTAGACAAAAAAAGCAGTAGAACTTTGAAAAAGAACAATCTGGAATTGTATCGATATAATACATTAATTTCGGCAATACAAGATTAAACTTTGATTATGTGTTTCTCAATATATTCGGTAAGTGAACGATACGATCTGCATGGAAGACTTACTAACATGGGTTATGGCTGTCACCTTAGTGAATTTTACACGGAAACGTGATCGCTGGCTTATTACTATAAGCTACTCTTAGGGCAAAGCTGGTGCGTTTAAGAAACTGAGCGATCTTCGACAATCTTTTCGAGAATTTATGAAATATTTGCTAGCACTGAAAAGTCATGGGGGTCGAGTTCCTTTTTTCGCTAATCAGAACTATGCCCTCCATGTTATGATTAAAAACCTATTGCCTAATATAAATTCCGCTTTATAAACTCAGTTTTCTGTAATAAAATGATTCAGTTCTTGAAAAAGATATACACTTAAAAACTCTACTCTTAACTATGAATATATAAATGTGACCTAAATATTTCGGTCATAAACATTAACTAAATCTTAAACGTATCTTTGGTAAAAATTTGTTGTAATGTTAGAAGCATTTTCTGTGAACAATTTCTGGTCCCATTTCATCATATTCCTGCATGGAAATGCACATCTGAGGGAAAGTCGACAGTCCAGCGAGCACAGCACTTCCGCTCCACACAGCGTACTTCCGGTCATCCGGGCTTATGACCCGGACCCGGCCTGGATCACGTGGATTGAGAAGCGTTGTTATCTCCTTGTGAAGGCGTTCACCCAATCCAGGTAACAAAGTACTTCCGCCTGTAAAGATTGAAGCTGGTGTTGGTACAGTACAGCAGTATCGGGTGTCGTTAGAGCCGATTTCCATTTCCAGAATAGAGTTAAAAACAAACTAATAGCGCACGAATAGTTCTTCTTTGTTCTTTTGCGAAATCCTGGGGACGAAGACTTTGCGCAGCAGTATTTCCCGCAATTTTCTTTCGCGCCACGTCAAGGGCAAATCAATGACTTGCAAAACCTAGCATCCCACACAGGCATTTTCAGGGATTGGTCACGCAATTTAGGACTGGGAAATTCCTTGTCTCCATAGCCTTTCGATTCTCGTGCCAAGGCCGCGTGCACCGGCTAAGAGAAGCGAAAAGGGATATGGGGACGAGAATGGAAGGGCAACTCGTGGCCTGTAGCGCACGGTGCATACGGTTTGCGACCAGTCAACTTGTTTTCTAAAGAAAACAGATAGAGCCGCAAAAAGCAAGCAAACCCACCTGATAACAAAATATTTTCAAGTAAGTCCTTTCTGATGTCCACGTCACATTTCCTGATGCAGTTGTAGATGGATTCGTGTATTCCAACAATGTCCATGCCGAGCATGCTGGGATTGAATAAAACCTCTGGACAGCGGAATCGTTCATTTGCCACGCGTATGGATTGACCGTCAGGCAGCTGGGAAATAAACATTTCAACGTTAATCGAAAAAGGCATCTTTCAACTAGTAAATATAACGCTTTTCAATCATATAGTTTCACAGTTCCGTTCGATCTTGTTCTGACACAAAAACGCCACGCTCACTTTTCTTGTGACCTGACACCACATAACGCTATCGAAAAAAAAAAAAGAAAACATTACTCTATCGGCAGAAATATCTTTAGTAATAACGGGCAGCCATGACATTGTCTTTTGCCTCGAACCATGCAAGACTCATTTAAAATTGAATTTTACTCATCGTGTATCAGTTGTGATGTAAATGAAACAATTTTTTTTATATATCGCGAGTTTTTGCATAAGGCCTTTGTTTTGTTGCCTGGATAAAGGAAGGCGCTTTTTTAATGCTATGAGTTATTTCTGTCGCAGGATTTGATTAGCTGCTTAGTAATGATCATGTGAAGTTTTATTGAGCGAATACGCGACGTAAAAAGAATTATGAAACGTATGACACTACTGTGAAAATTCCTCTAGCATAAGAACAGGCGGTGCAACTTCTGGCAGACTTGTCTCTCGTTAAGCTGTAAAAAACGGAGATGAACTTTGTTTCTGACCCAGAAATGACCAACAGTTCGAAAGAAGAGATCGAAATATTTGACACTTTGATTAAATGAACTACTAGGGAGCTCCATAGAATACCCACCGTATACAACTTCTCGCACTTATCACTAGTCTCAGATTCCCGAAGTTCGCGATCGTAATCGAGCGCCACGTAAGAGAGCTTCTCCTTGATGTCCCGTATGATCTCTGTCTCGGCTGTGGTCTTAAATGAGTAGCCCCTCTCCATAAGGATCCTCATCATGTACTTGGTGAGGTCCCTTCCCGCCAGGTTCATTCTCTGGGTGGCGTGAGGGAGCCAGTATCCCTCGTACACTGGTACAGTGTGGCTTACTCCATCACCACAGTCGAAAACGGTGCCTGAGTAACGACAGAAAATTGATGTTATTTTACGTATTGTCTCGGTACTGAAACAAGGCAATTTAAATTACATGCTTGACTTTCGCCGATGGTCTTAGACACTACCCAGGAGAACTTTAAAAACGGCGTTTTCATTCCGTTTTCATTCCGAAAACGCTTTTAGATTTTTGGTTGAGGAAAACTAGGTTAACGAAATCACAAGGTTATCGTGACGCCATCGCTTAAGGAAAATGTTTTTCGTCCACACTAAAACGCAAAGCCAGCGTTTTCAAATTCCTCCGATTGGAAGAGCGTTTTGGAGAAGCTCCGTTTTCGTGACGGATTAGTGAGAACGGTAGGCCAAACTGTAGAAATATAGCTGGGCGTTCGATATTATCCGGAGTTCTGTAGACGGGGCCTAAAAGATGGCGTTTATCTTCACCACCATTTCCTCCACCCCCCCCCCCCCCCCCCCCCCCCCCCAACACAATAAACAGCTTCAAATGTAAACCAATTTCTCTTTAAATTCCCATAAATGAAAAATCATTACGGCTTATTTGAAAGGTTTTTCAAAAAATAAGAATGGCGTTTTCCTTTCTGGAAGATCTTTTTTCGTTTTAGAGATATTGACGTTTGCATGGTTATATATTGAAAAAAGAATATCTCTGGAAATATAAACGCAGTGTTCTTCAAACTTGGCACCAGAAATGTCATCACAAAAGAAACTAAATAAATACCCATAGTGTTGTTGGAAATTCTCTAGGGTCCAGCCTTTTTCTGTCGAAAACCAAATATCCTCATTTTCAAAACTTTAAAGCAGGACAGAGGGTCCTGTTTTGACCAGACACGGTAACCATATTGTGTTAACTCATCATTAGATTGGCTGGAGTAGATGGTCCTTGGTTAGAACAAAAAGTGGGAATTAAGACACGATCAGCGGGAGTACTGTTGTCATAAACATTTGTGGTAAACATTTCTGTTGCCAAGTTTGAAATCCACTGCTTCAATAATTCCAGAGATATTCTCTATTCAGTATGTTACGATTTTAGGCGCAAACCTTAGGACGTCATCACTTTCTTTATTTGCATAATCGTCAATATCTTTAAAACGAAAAAGATACTCCAAAAAGGAAAACGCCATTTTTATTGTTTTTTAAAAGTAATTCAAATAAACAGCAATTATTTTTCATTTCATAAGCACTTTAAATTCTAAACTTTAAATAGCAAGTGGCCCATCAGGCCGGAGCTTATCCAAGATTGTTCGCCGGTACCCATTTATACACCTGGGTGGAGAGAGGCAGTGTGAGAGTAAAGTGTCCTGCCCAAGAACATACCACAATGTCCCTGGCCATAGCTAGAATCCAGACCGCTCGATCCCGAGTCGAGCGCACTAACCACCGACCCTCCACATGATAGTCGTCCAAAAAAATAATTAATTACACGTAACCGTGATGTACCACCAAATTTCTCTAAATTTACATCTAAAGACGGAAGATATAGGAGTATCAGTAGGAAGAGTTGCTATGTTGATCAGGGTTTACCTGTGGTGCGTCCAGTAGAATACAAAGCCATTACAGCTTGCACAGCTACATAGAGACAGGGCACCTCAAAAGTCTCGAACATGATCTGTAACATGCGCTCTCTGTTGTACTTTGGGTTCAAGGGCGCCTCTGTCAACAAGGCAGGGAAGTCTTGGGACTGAACACGCAGCTGGTCGTATGTGTAAGTCCAAATCTAAATAATAAAAGACACGAAAGGAGCAGTGCAGAAGTATTAACAGCTTATTGAACAGTCAAGCACACAGATCGCCATACTATAGTACAAGTTCGTAGATTAATTCTGTCAAGTGCAAAAGTTATCATCTCTCGTCATATCAGTGGAAAACTGTTTTTGCTCGCTATAAGAGTGATACTCTTATACTTCTCTCGTGCTCTCCAAGCTCCCAAGCGCATTCAAACGCGCTCAACAGGCACTTAGCATAGGGACCTCTCTATTTCTCTCCAGCCGAAACCACCTCCCAACCGCCGCTGAGAGGAGCACCGTGCATAATATAGGTTAACAAGTTTCAAAACATACCGACTCCATGTCATCCCAGTTGAGTACAATCCCATGTTCCAACGGATACTTGAGAGTTAATACACCACGCATGCTCTGTGCATCATCACCAATATATTGGTCCCTGTACTCTTGCATCATGGCTTCCTGGGTAAGAGAAACGACACAAACACCGCTCTTAGACGTGTTAAACTAAAAATCTCCTTAAACTGATTGATCAACGATTTCAATTCAAGCCGAAGTTGAAAACATTTGGCCACCTCATTCATATTTGTCGAAGTGACATTCAATCGTGTAACATTTTCTGTGCAGACTTAAAAAACAAGCACCAAACTCCATTCCTAGTTCAAACAAATTTGTAAAGGCAATGTGAATATTTTTCGATTTCATTCTTTAAAAGGATTCATGGAAATTTCAATGCATAGAGTATAACTTCTCTTACAGTTGACTACTCAAAATATTGGAGAGTTGGAGGCCCCGTTCAAACTACACTCGAGAAAATTGGAAACGCAGATTTATTTCTACGGTCACGCTCACCATCCACAAGGATCATTAAAAGAACACACCAATCCGTCACGAAAACGGAGCTTTTACAAAACGCTCTTCAAATCAAAGGAATTATAAAATGCTAGCATTGCTTTTTAGTGTGTACGGGAAAAAAAATTAAAAACTGAGCTTTCCGAAGACGATGACAACACAATAATCATGTGATTTCCTTGCACGAGTATAGTTCGAACACAAATCCGGTGATTGTCGCGTTTCCGATGTTCTCCGGCGTAGTCACGGTGGACGGAAAACATTTGATTCGTTTTCAGAGTTAAATCGCCCGTCTTCTGTAATATCTCCTGCGTAGGACGGACGGGCCCTGAGCAAATCACAACGGGGACGAGACCGCCATCTAACAATTTTTTTTTTGAACAAAACAATAGCTATGCACTGGCGTTGAAAAATTTGTTGACACATTTCTTTGCGGTTCTCTACAAAACAACATGAAATGACCACATTTTGTTTGATCAACAGAATAGCCATTTTTTTTAAATTTCTTTTCCGATGTTCAACGTGCTATGGTACCTATTCAGTGAAGGATAGCTCTGTCATTATCCTTGGCGTTGCCGCCGCACGACAAAACCACTCCCAATTATCACAGGGGCCAACTTTCAGGAAAAAAAACCTTGGGCCCAGCTGGCCCGTAGTTCAAGTTTTGATATTTAATCACCAGCAAAAAAATTTAAATCAGTAAAATGGAGTATAAAAAATTCGGTCGCAACCTCGAGCTCTGTATCGCTAAGCTGCTGACCAAAAGTCTCACCTGATGGCGCGGTCTACCAACCACTGAGGGAAAAACTACTCGTGGATGTTTTTCGTTGGAGAAACCAGCTTTACAGAGACCCGAGCCATTATCGATTACTGCAACTACTCCCCCGCTACGCTCCTGAAAAGGAAAGCCTTGTTAGAATAAAATATTTCACTACATCAGTCAAATTTCTTGATCGATCGTTCGATGGTTCGTTCGTTCGTTCGTTTCAGTCGTTAGGTCCGTCTGTCGGTCGGTCAGTTGGTTGGTGGTCGATCGTTTGTTGTTTTATTAGCTGCATACTTACAAAGGCCACGTTGTATTCACTCGCCACAGGAGCCGTTACAGGTGGCGCGGGGGCACTGGTGCGAACTGACACACTATACATCACAGGATTTTTCTCCTCTACGTCAGAACCCAGTGTCTCTCGGTCATCAGACGATGTCTGAGCCACAATGAGTTTCTGTACCTCTTCCAAATCCTCTGAGCTATCTGAGATCTCGGAGTCACTAGTGCCAATAATATCAAGTAAATCGTCTTCCTCAGCCTTCCTCGAGGACACGGGAAGAATTGGCAGAGAGGAAAGTGGCTTCGAATCTAGTGCTTGGATCTCGATGTCGCTGCGTAGAGAGTCTAGTTCATCATCTTTCGTTACAAATTCGTCTGGCTGAGTTTGATTTGCGGCCTTTTCTTCGCGTGCCATCTTTTCTAGTTGTTCAAATTCCTCGTCCGAAGCTGTCTTCAGAAATTCTTCAGGGGACACATCATTTAAGTTTTCGGCAGCCTCGCCACGAGCTTTTTGCTCGTACAGCGCTTTCTCCAGCCGTTCAAACTCCTCATCAGATGAATTACCTGCAGGCTCGTGAGCTAACCGCTTACTCTTCTCCTCGGCTTCAATGAGTGCTTTTTCTTCATACAACAATCTTTCAATTTCCTCAAACTCTACGTCAGATCTTTTTCTCTCCGATTCTCTGGTACCCAATCCTCCCTCTTCACTTTCGCTTAACTCGTTTTCAATCTCTCCGAGCCTCGCGACAAATTTTTCGATGTTCGCGCTAGTTTCAGAAAGCGCAGTGTCTTCTAGTTCAACATGTTCGGATGCCTCATGTTCGGGTGCATCATCTTCGTCACTTGTTGTACTTTCTTGATCGTCCCCGTGAAGGTTTCCGTATGCTTCTAAATTATTACCAACGTTATTCATAAAATTTGGCCTCTCCTCCGGACTTAAACTTGCCTCAAACCTCTCGATAATATCGTCAGAACTGTCGGATTCAGCATCAGACTTAATTTCAGCTTTATTATCAGCAAAAGCATCTAATTCCACAGAGCTGTGTATCTTTTCTTCCTCTGGATAGCTCTGTACATCTGTTTCTAAAGATTCTCGTCCATCCTCTTCAGCCACATCAAAGCTGTCTCTTGAATATTCAGGCGATGATACGTCAATAGCTCCAGACTTTAACAACTCTATAAGCTCATCCTCGGGCGATACTTTGCTTTCTGCGCTCACAAAATCACACTGTTCAATGTCTATGTCCTCAAGTTGACTTTCCGTCGGAGGTAAATTCCGATCCAGGTTTACTCGATCAGGTTTAGGGCTCTCTCGTTCGAGGTCACCCGTCTGTTCATTCGATACAAACGCTGTTTGTTGCGGTGATTTTAGTTCATCTTCAGGTACCTCGATGTTATCATTAAAATCCTGCAATTCATCGTTGTGTACTTCTGTGCTAACTTTTTCCTCAGCTTCACTGAACTCAACAAGTGCTACAGAGTTTGTTTGAGATCGGAAGTACGATAATCTTTTCTCGCGGATTTCTTGCAGCTCTTTCTTAGTTTCAACAGGCTCCTAAAAAACAATAACAAAAAAAGCAATGTTTACGTTCTAGCCTAGGAGCCCATCAGGCCGGTGTTTATCCAAGGTTTACATAGCATGGACTAGTATCCCATCCAGGGTAGAGTAGAAATACTCCTAGTCGCTTCATGCTTGGAAAAGCTCCGGGATAAGCTTGGGCCTACAGGACTAAATTCACAACTCCTTATGTATACATTTGGGTGGAGAGGGGCACTGTGAGAGTACAGTGTCTTTCTTTCAGAAGGACACATCATAACAACCCAGGAAAGGGTTGGACATCTGGTGTCCAGTGCACAAACCATTAGGTCACCGCGCATTCCACAAATTTTGTGAAGGCTGAGCAGAGCATTTTTTAAAGTTAGTTTGTTTATCTTAGGCTGTGAGGATTAACCGAGGAATTACCCGAGGTTAAGCGTAACTTAGCTTCGAATGACAGAACTAACGCGTATCACTTTCTCACCTCGTCCACTGATCGTTCCTGTTCATCCCCCTGCTCCTCTCTTGCGCTGTTGGCCAAACGTTCACGCATGCGTTCTTGGTTTTCCTGCTCGGCCTTCTTTTGCTGCCTGATCCATTCATTCTGTCTCTCTTCTTCTTCCTTTAACCGCCGCTGTTCCTCTATAAATTTATTTTGTTCTCTCTCTAAGCTGGCCTTTAATTCTCTTTGTTCGTGTTCCAGCTTCTCCTTAAGTCTCACAACTTCGTGATCGTCAAAACTCGGCTGTTTAACAGAGGTAGGCCTTGGCCTGTTCTGCTCATTAGAATGAATTTGTTCGTTATTTGGTTCTTCGCGCGCACGACCTTCCCTGCTTTCATCCTCCTGCTGCCTAGGAACAGCTTGACTTAAAAGCTTTGCACCTTCTCGTTCTAAGGTTACACTGTCTGCAGAGTCGACTCGAGAATGAGTAGCCTCGCTTCTGAGCCCACTATCACCAGACTCTGGAGGCCGTCTGACCGTGACACTGTCAACCATATCAGGGGTTCTTGTGCCCAGGTCCCTCGAGTCCCTCTCTAGATTAGAGCTTTGCAGTTTCCCTGAGTTATAGTCAAATCTCTGAGCAGAGGAGACTCCATTTTGGACATGTAATCGATTAAATGTCTGCGTTTCCTTATCATTACTAGGAGGTTTCACAAGTGAAGGTGATGACGCATTTGCAATGTCTTGAAATTGACGAGAAACATTCCTGCTATTTGTACCTGTTTCCTGAAATCCAGGAGGAAACGTATTTCCAGCGCCATGTGATGAGAAGTTCGAAGTGTACTGGGGCTGAGAATTTGTTTGCTGGAACCCAAACCTCTGTGGTACATTCATACTGTTTACAAAGGAAGCGGAAGCTACAGGATAAGGCACCATCTGTAGCTGCTGTTGAGGAAGAAACTGCTGGTCGACCTGGTTGTAAGAAATCGACGGAGTCATGGCATTATGGGTTTGCAAAGCGTGCACATCGTAAGGCGAACGATTAAAATCTGGATTTGGGGGTGCCACACCGTTTTTCATTAACCACTGAACCTCCTGGGGAGATAACGATTGGAAGAGATCCGTGATAGCTTTTTCGACTCTACTTAGTTCCTCTTGCGCGTAAAAATACTGCTCTTCTACATCTTGTCTAACGATAAAGTCGAGCTTCTGCTCGAGAATGTGTCGCCTGCTCCGTATCTGATTCATCCAGTGTATTTCCTGCTTTTTTAACAAGCGGAACTGGTGTATTTTGTCTGTTTGCGATATAACGGGGATAGCTGTTTGATTTCTCTGCACAGATAGAAACTGTTGATTCATTTGAGGAGGTGTAGCATAACTCTGCTGCATGTAACCGTTCCAATCATTAGTCTGATGAACTAAGCTGGGATAGCCGTTTAAAAGCAACCCTGGTGAAGAACCTTGAGGAACCTTTCTCTGGGGCATATTTGTAGTTTCTGAGGAGAGATGATCTAACTTCATCGGCGAGGTGTCGTCCTCGCTATCCCTCAGCAACATTACCTCCCTGAGTAACCCTTCTACTTCACGATCCACTGACTCATCTGAAGTCAGTTCCGGTCTGGTGGACGAGTGCGCAGGACCGGAAATCAGACGACTGTTAGGAGACATCTTGCGGTTTTTTGAATTGGGAAATCGTTTACTTTGGCCATTTAGAGCTGGGTATTGCTCACCGTTGGTTTCCGTGCCGTTCACGTGGTTCGTGTTTAGCTCTCGCAGATCTAGCGGTGGAACAAGTTGTTCTCTTATCTCCTGAAGTTGTTTGAGTTCTCTTTCCAGTTTGATCTGTTCTTGTATCAAGTGATTCATGTCATTTGACGTTTCGTGTGCTTTCTTGAGCTTCTTTCGCTCAGGTTTTTTAGGTGCAATTTTTTTCGTCAACACCTGGGTGTCTGCCGATGAGGTCGATAGCACATCCTCACTTGGTGCCGCCTGCCGCACATGCTTGGGTCCTGTCGGCCAGTCCTGGTTCTCTCTTGGCTCCCTACCGTTAATCTGCCTAAAGTATCTCCCAGTGTCCCCTGGTGGACAAGTCTGGCTCAAAACGTCCTCTTCCGTAAATCGTTTCCCCAACGAACTTCTCGAGTACGGCTTGTACGTATCTAGTGTTTCAGACGTAAGCCTGCGCTCCGAGCCGCTGTACTGCTTTCGTTCCAAGTCCTTCACGGAACCGTTTCGCGCAGAGGCTGATCTGCTCGTGGGGGGTGTCGGGAGAATGAGATTTTCTTGCGATGCAGAGCGATCATGTGGCTTTGTGTACCGTGATCCACCCATATTGGTGATTCTAGCAGGACTGTCCTTGATTCTACTGTACTGATGTTCGGTTTCCGTTTGCCTGGGAGACCTCCTGAAATGTAAAAGTAACATAAAGGTATTTAATATTTCAAAACCAGGAATTTAAAACACTTCTTGCACAAGGGAAATTGTGCTTCAGTGCCCTAGCATCATGTTAAAGGAAGCGTTGTAAAAACAAAGCCAAAAATAAAATGCTCAAACCTTGGAGTTCCTCCAGGGCCATACGCTGACGGCTTGTGCTCAGTGCCTTCTTTTCCTCTACCAAACTCTTGTAAACGTGTCTCGCGGGCTCGTATAATTTTCTCGAGTTCCCTGCAACGATGCGTCAGCAATTTGGCCTGGTTCCTCTGCTCTGTATCCGGGACTTTATCAAGGAATGCTTCTAACAAGAGAAGTTCCTTTGGGGAGGGTGGAGGGTACTTAACAAGAAATCTTGAAAGTCTATCTTCGTTCTGCTGCAAGTAGCGATTAGACGCAGGAGATAAGGTGGAGCTGCTTGGAGCCGTCGCTTTTGAAGGCCAGAATTCGGCCGCTTTGCCATACCACGTCTCCGCCTGTAGATTAATAAATAGGAGTCTTTAAAAGTGACTACGACGACGACGCCGAGGAAAACGATGATTAAAAATTTACCTATAAATAATAATATATAATAATAGTTTACTAAGATAGAAAAAGGAAGAAGGGTGCGTAAGGATGCAATGTAGACCAGAAAAAGTTTCTTTTGAAAGTCTTAAATCGACATTAAGAAGTTCACATGGCTACAACAGGCTTTGCCTAAGCCTAAAACGGAATGCGGAAAGAGAGTGTCCTACTTCCGTTTTACAAATGACTGGATGTCTCTCCCAGTATTTTTAAGAAAGCCAATGCCATGCACAATTTTTAAGAAAAACCTTACAAGGTTCTTAATGGATAAACAATTTTTTTGATGACAAATAAATATTTTTAGATGTATGACGTATTGTTAATAGATAATTCCGTATAATTAGTTCTTTAGGACAGTAGGTAGTTTTCGTAGTTTTAATCATTGTATATTTTATATTTTAGATCTTGACATTTGGATTTCTTATTTTAGATTTTAATACTTTTTTTTATTTTTATGAGGACCTCCCTGAAAACCACGTAGTTACTTGACGGGCGCTTCCTCTTTAAATATTGTTTTCATTATTATTATTATTTATCTCCAATCATGTACATCATAGCAAGTAAATTAAAGACAACTCATGCAGAATAAAACCTGCAACTCAAATAGGATTAAAACAAGTTAATCTCAGCTTTTGTGAAACTTTACCTTCTTCAAAAGATTGTAAAAGTTCACAACATCTTCTAACCACCTCTTGGTATGTTCCACCGTACTGCTCAAGTTTGTCAGGTCCGACAAAAGAACTTTAGACGCAGTTTGAAGTGGCCTTTTGTCGCGCAGATTTCTCGTGCTCATCTCGTTGGCCCGCTCGGCTAGTTCTCTTCCTTGGGTAATCACTTCCTGCAAAGTGAAACGATTCCCGGAAATAGTTGAGTACAGGAAGTAGCCTACATGTAAAAACACCGCTGAACGTTAACATGTGGGCGCTTGTAAACTATTGCATGACAAGAGAAGCATAAAGTAGGATTTTGAGGTTGCTTTTCTCGTTTGCTCTGTTGTTCTTTTTCAAGTTCCTTACTTGTTGTTGTTGTTGTTGTTGCGGATGTTATTGAGCCTCTTCACACAAATAAATATTCTTAGTATTTGTAATCCGGAGGTCCCGAGTTCAAATTCTCTTCCCTACAACATCATAGCTTTTTGTTTGGTGATCTCAGATTCAGCTCCTCCACGCTTTGTAAATAGCCAACTGGTCAGCGTTCAGCCAGTTGAGATTTTTTAGATTCTCCTTAATTTTCAATATTTATTTGCTTATTTCAGTATCTTCAATTAGTGGTAGTGCTAAA
>OMLO01000479.1_pt1 | contig 25949 bp, 18 predicted proteins | sample 1674811 | NCBI WGS metagenome assembly OMLO01 (sample SAMN06265003, study PRJEB25207) | coral metagenome | isolation source: Coral host | place: Mexico:La Bocana,Puerto Morelos, Mexico | collected 2008-11-13
GTATAAGCAGAAAAGATGAAAATATTTTGGCTTTGTTACAAAAATAAATTTCTTTCTTCTGTCCCTTATTTAAACCTTTAAAATCACGCTTTAATCACTGTCCTGAATAATGCATAACGCTCTAGACACATACACGCTTTGCGGACCTATGTGTTAAGTTATTGGTATACTGTAATTGGAAAGCGTGAAGGGCGAGAGTTCAAGACTCGGGCGGGAAACGCACGCAATTTTTTTTTCTTTTCTTTTTTCCCTCCGACGTGATTTTTCTTCTTTTTCCCCCGAGAAGCTAATAAGTGTTTCTCATTTATAATAATTTATTATTTTGCTCGATATTCATGGTTTGTATGCATTATGTTATTGAAACCCATGCTTGCCAGGAGCCCGCGATCATTTCGTAACTAGGACAACAAATGCTTTCTAGGTTTTTTTTAAAACAATTCAAACAAGAAAATGCTCGCACCACATGCTGTTGACATAGTAGTAATTATCTCACCACTCATTGCTTCACTATGTTTCACATTTGCCGAATCATTCGACGACATTTTTCTCTTCGTCAAGTCAAGTTGTGCAGCGGAAATACAAACAAAAGCTTGACCAAGCGAGTGAATTCGCGCTCGCTCACTCAACTCCTATTTTGCATTCTGCAAAATAGTGGTAAAAATTGAAAGGAATGTTAAATATGCTAGACGAAGTGCGTCACTTGAAAATTCCAATTATAATACATAGTCAGGAACCGAAAAAAAAAAAAACAGCGATAATATTGCGGACCCTGTTATATTTCGCTTAAGCCCAAAAATACATGAAACGCGACATGATACGGATTGCGATGTAAAATCAGTGGTTATGTTGGCCCTTTGGAATTTGATAAGGTTTTCAGAAGTCAGAATAAAGCTACGCCAATACCATGGAAAGCCACGTATAAAATGTATTGCGAAACCTATGTCGTAATGCAGATAGCGCGGAGTAACTGATTAGAACGCTAGTTTACGGTAATTCCACTTAAGGTGTAGTCATGCAGTTTCTGTCTGTTTTTGACTAGATACAGCAACTACTACTTGCTTTTTCAATTTTTTTTCAGGTACAGCTGTTTTCGAGTCCTTCTTGAACGCGCAACGAAGCTGTAAATCAGTGAACTGTGACGCCACATTGGGCATATTGAAAATTAGATCTTAATGCATTGATTCCAAATAGGAAAGATTATTTCGTAGAACCAGGAGCATTAAATGTAACTCTCACTTCGCTCACTATCGTAAGTTAAAATGTTCTATATATATATATACATGCATGCCCGATTTCTACTAGAGACGGTCATCCGTCTGGTATGAGCTTGGGCAAAGAACGGTAGCTCGTCTGATAATCCGTCTGTGTATAAATACAGGCAAGCAGACCAGAGTTAATAGTCTATTAACTCTGTCCGTATTGACGAGGTATCCACGATGGTTCGTCTCACATGGGAAACTGTCGCGATAGCTTGTATGGAAGGATGATCCGTCAGTCCTTGCACGTATTTATACACAGACGGATTATCAGACGAGCTACAGTATAAATCGGGCCAATTAATCAGTTTCACCGAGTTATTGATAAGCTTTTCACAATTATTAGACAGGGTAAAGGCGAATGAACGAAACCATCGCACTGTAGATTAATCAAGGGTCTTCAATAAAAGGAAGCTGGCAGAATAATGTAGTTTCTCTCTTTCATGTATTCCCGGCTTTTGCGCTTTCAAAAGGGTCTTAATGCAAACTAATACAGATTTAGTATTTGTATATAAAGGCGTTGCTGAAAATTGTAGTGTCCTTAGTTGTGATGCAATTTATTATCTTCAAACACCCTCGTTTCCTCTTACGTATAAGATATAAGATATAAGATCGAGACAGTATTTTCAATTAGACTCCAAAGTTTTGTGACGATAATATCTGAAGATTGCAGACGAAGGTCTTCCAAAAAGATGCAAAGAGACACCCTAACACATTAGCATGAAATTAAATTTCAGATTTCGTTTTAGTACTCACCGTTATTATCTTCAGATGTTATGTTCTTTGCCCAAATAAGACTGAGTGCAACGACGAAGCAGTTCAATTGTTCGCGGTTTATATGCAAGGTGAAGTGAAACTGTTTTCACTGGCAGTTTGCTTAAGTACGTCAGTGGGCTTTGCATGACTTAGTCTATTAAGGTATGCGTAACAGTGTGGTTTTCAACATTGTTTATACCCGGTAACACATAGCATGAAATGAAATGACATTTCAGACTTCATTTACTCACCGTTGTTATCTTCAGATATTATGTTCTTTGCCCAAATGCAACGATTAAGCAGTTTAATTGTTCGTAATTTATCTAGGCAAGGTAGAGTGATAAGTGCTTTCACTAGTAGTTTCCTTAAGTATGTCAGTGGGCTTTGCATAACTTAATCTATTAAGGCATGTGACATGCAAGTGACTTCATAGCCTGGGGGTTTCAGGGGGGAGAGTAAAACTTTCAATCCACTTAACTATATGGCCAAGTTCACTGAATCAAAACGACGGCCGTTTCACGCCTGACGAAATGATAAAGCGGTGAACTTGGCCATATAGTTGAGTGGATTAAAAGTTTTCTTTTGAACTGACAACCTGCCAACGGCTGAATGATTATTATGATTGCATATGTCTTTTATATTTTCCTTTTCAATCTCTAAAGCAATGAACGAATGTAAGAGTTTATTCTAACTGTTGCATTAATTTGCTTATGCTGTTTGAGAGTGGACAAACTGACAAGCGCAGCGGGTAAGCCGTTTGATGGGATAAGCAAAGCGGTTTGTGAACGTATAAGCCATTCACGGCCGGATAACGTGAACGGCTATCGAACAAATGAAGATTTTTTGTGAACGTTCGAACGGCTGACGATTTTTTGTGAACGGATGGCTCAGCCGTTCGAACGGCTAAAGATCTTGGCATGTACTAAAACCCGAAACGACGAACCGAAACGACCGAATTGAATTAGTACTGTCAAAGCACTGTATGAGCATTGTATGAGCACTGAAATATCTGACTGACTAAACTTATTTGTAAACTGAAATAATGGTAAAGTTAAATGGAGAACAGTGTCTACATCTACATTTTATTAAGTCGGTAAAAGTCCATTCGGATATCACACCAACATCTTAACATAATTACAGTGATTAGAAATAGGTAAAATACAATATTTACATATAAAATAAATGGAAAATTCTAAAATAGGAAAGCTAAATTTATAACTATGGGTAAACAACTAAACAGATAAAAAATAAATGAGCAAACACGCCACACGCACTTTCTAATTGTTACCTAGGTAATCGCGCAGTCCAGACTGGAAACACGCAAGAGAGTCAGACTCAATAATCGCCGCAGGGAGTGCGTTCCACTCTCTTATGGTCCTCGGAAAATACGAGTGAAAATACGCGTTTTTCGTTTTTCACGCCTATTGCTCAGTGAGGAAGAAAATGTTTGTTGCAAGAGGGTGACATGCACTGTACCAGGACCTACCAGCTATACCACTAGAATATCACTCTTGCTAATATATGTCTAGACAGAGATATATTGGAAGTTTGTATATATTAAAAAGCTAGGTGTGACATTCGTGTAGACGAATTAAACTTTTCTATGGAAAGTTTTCGGAAAGCAGATTATCGACAGTTTGCACTCTGGTGATATGTCAAACTTGGGAGGGGTAATGGGAAGGTGATTCCTGCATGTGCTGTTCGCAGGATAAGGGCTCAGTATCCTGCCCCTGATGGCAGATACATGGGGTTCAGAGCAAGTTAGCTAACAAAAATGTTCTGTAACTGCAAATACACTGCTAGTGCAGTGGTGAATCAGTTACCAAGGTCCATCTACATATTGGCCTATTGACACAATGTACATTTTTTTTCCTTTGTTAAATTTTGGGCAATTTACTAGTGGGATTACCAGCAATGGCTGGCAAATCATTGTGGTCACTACTCAGAACCCAAAAAATTATAACTGTCCTGACCCCAACACCTCTCAAGAAAATCTTGTTAGAAAAAAAAGAGCATCAGAGAAAAGGAAAATGTTCATGAAAATATAGGTCTTTCTGTGTTTATTGACATATTTTCCCTTCCTAAACTACATAGTGAAGGGGAAAACTCTATTCAACATTGTTTTTGGGTTACGATAAGTTCTATTTGAAATTTGTCAATAAAAATTACAAGAAAGAGACTCAAACCAAAAAAAATGCACAATCATCATTTTGTGTGGAAAAAAAGTTGTTGGTACACTAATGAACTTAGTTTTCATCCTTGAGAGTAACATAACACTTTTGCATCTAGGACTCCGGTGCTACATTTACCTATATAACATATGTGAAGCCTTGGAGCCTACTGGCTCATAGCTGTCGGAGCTTATCCCCGGTTTCTGTAGCATGAAGAGGCTAGGAGTATTTCTACTCCCCGTGGACAGGATGCTAGTCCATCGCAGGTTATTCACCCGCAATTTATACCCATTTATACTCCTGGGTGGAGAGAGGCACTGTGAGAGTTAAGTGTCTTGCCCAAGAACACAACACAGTGTCCCCATATATACGATCATGGAAACTGATTTTCAGAAGAAATAACATTAATCGATGTATTGTAGAGGGAAAGAAGTAAAGGAACTCTGGTTACTGGGAATGAAATAAACTGCATTATTTAATCTGGGTAAATCTTTTAGAGAGCTATGATAAAGTGACATACAGTGAAACACTGTTGATTTGAACGCCAAAAGAAAACATAGGAAAATTGGAAAAAAATTCAGGAGGGAAGGATAAAGGTATCTGGCAAAAAGAAATCCTCACTTTGTCATCCGAAAAAATCTCGGAGCAACTACAGGCCACTTTGGACCACCTGTTTTACATGTGTCAAAACCTTTAATGACCCAGTTTTGGCCAGGATGCATTGCGCGCCGTGAGCGTTGGCGGCCATTTTTGTAATGTCAAAAATCGGGAATTCTCAGTCTTTCTTTGAATCTGTTTACATCGGTCGTGTTGTAAGTGGAATATCGCTCGTTGAAAGTTATTTAAGCGTTGTGGTTATCAGAGAGTAGGTTTGCATATATTTTACGTGATCGTGTGAAGCGTGGTCTCCGTAGTATGAGGAAATAAAAGGTGACGTCCAGTACGATGGCGGTTCCTTCGAGAGGAAGACCGCGTTTATCGGGTTCATTCCTGCAAATCAGACTTCGCTCGCCAGTTTTTGACCTATGGAACCAAAGGAAATCTACTCTTGGTTTCGAAGGAGCCGCTGGTAGTGAATTGTGCAGAATTCCTTCTCCATTTACAAACGGAGGGAACATTGTGATCTCCGAGGTAAGCTTGCATTTTTCTAGAACCGAGGTACAGTCGCATTGCTTCTCAATTCCCTGAGCTTACTACAGACTCTATGATTCGTATATGTATTCAATTTTAATTTCTCTTGCAGATTTGTGGAGACAGATGTTCATTTGGATGATGATTCATCGAACCCGAAGTTCTTTCAGTTGTTAATTGTGGGGATCTGTTATTTAATTCACTGTTTTGCGCAGTGCTACATTGGGGTGGCACTTGTCAGGTATTTGAGATTTTGGCTAAACTACAGAATACAAGGGCCACTTATTCACATCTTATTGAATCACAATAGTGCCTATTGTGTTCCGGTTTGTTCTTTAAGCAAATCGCTACGGCAGGTTCTAACCGGAAGTAAATTTTCCCCAATATGAGACACTGCGCATGTACTTTGGTTGCATCCAGCGTGAAATCTGCCTATGTGAGTCGACGTCGGGATGTTTTGCCGTGGTGGCTACTACGTCGGGTTTATTTCGCTTCTCTGGCCCTTTTCAACGGATATCTCGGCATTTTAAGAATTCCATTGGATACTATATCCTTTAAACTCAATTGAAGTCAAAGATTGTGTCAAGGTTGCCTTTCATAAGCCTGTAAATCCGTATCCTGAATTTACGATAAGTTTTGGCGAAGGTGTTGGAATAGCAAAGCGAGTTAAGTGAAATATTCATGTTGAGCACGAGCTTGTTTTTCTTCGGTTAAGTTTGCTTTGAGGGTTTAGCGAAGATGTTTTATATCTGGATAACTATACGATGCTATTTTGCTTCTTTGAATTGAGTATTGTTATATTTGTGTTCTCCACTCGATATTCTTTGAGATATTTGTCTCTGAAATTATATATTTCATCCATCAAATTGTTACAAATATGGTACAAAGTGTATGGCATTCGCTTTCGCTCAGAAATAACCTGTTCGTCCCACCGAATAACGGCCATCGTCCTTTGAGCGAAGCCATTTGGCTGTGAGAAACTAATAAAAGAGATTTTAAACTCCTTAGCCCATGTTTCTTTCTTCTTTGTATTTCGCTTTGCTCGCTAAACTTAAAATTTGGCAGACCACCGAGACGTGCTCTCCCCAGACCTTTTCAGTCACGGCAGCCGTAGTGATTTTATTAAACTCCCTAATAGCCGGGGAACGAAGGAGACACGAAATAGGCGTGAAAGACAAACAGGGAGTGAAATATTAAACAGAGATGACCCAGTGAATCCTGTGGAAGAGGATGACATAGAAGAACCGGAAGAGATCGGGGAAATTGATTTAGGAAGTTGGCGATTACAAGAGGTTAAAAACGCACTAAAGGGGACAAAGCCAAGGAAAGTGCTAGAGTAGATGAAGTCGGCCCAGAGCTCTTGAGAGCGGACATGGAAGACACTGCACATAGGTTGACTAGATGCTATAACCGGCTTTGGAGACTGATAGGTGGCCGGAAATGTGGAAGAAGGGACTGATTGTCAAGATATTTAAGAAAGGTGATTTGCGGGATTGTAACAACTGGAGAGTAGTGACTTAACTACCCGTAATTAGTAAGATATTCAGGTGGATGCCTTTGATTCGGTATACAGGGAAAACCTGTGGAACATCATGAAAAGCTATGGGATACCACACAAGATGTTGAGAGTGATCGCAGGCATATACCAGGGCTTCGAGTGTACAGTTGGTGATGGAAGTAAGACATCAGAATGGTGTAAGATCAAGTCTCGAGTAAAGCAGGGCTGTGTGATGTCTGGATTCTTAATTTTACTGGCCTTAGATTGGACCATGAGGGAGGCAACAGCAGACAAGAGAAGAGGAATACGGTGGAATTTCACAACGGTGCTGAAGGACCTTGACTTTATAGACGATAATGCACTACTGTCATCCAAGATTAGCGACTTGCAAGAAAATACTGGGAGATTAGCAGAGGAAGCTGCCGGAGTAGGCCTCAAACGTAATGCAAGAAAGACACTGAGGACTGAGTTTGCTCATAGGTCAGAGGACGTTGTGGTTAATGGTGAGGAAGAAGAAGACGTTGAGGAGTTTGTATACCTAGGTGCGACGGTAAACAAAGAAGGAGGAGGCAGATATAAGATATTACGAACCGACTGCAGAAGGCACGTGGTGCATTTCAGAGACTAGGAAAGGCCGGTGTGGGCAACTAGAGGAATAGGAAAGAGAACCAAGATACGCCTATTCAAGACTTAAGTTCGACCGGTCCTGCTATTTGGCTGTGAAACATGGAAGATCATTAAAGCTGATGAACGAAAACTGAACAGTTTCCAATGCTAGTACCTGAGACGGATACTGAGAATTAGATGGCAACAAAGAATTACAAACAAGAGAGTGGTTGAGATGGCAAAGGTCAATGACATAAGCTGCGAGGTACGATGAAGAAGGTGGAACTGGTTGGGACAGGTACTCGGGAGATAGGGTGCGAAGCAGACTGCTTCACACCATTAGGACGGACACCAGAAAGCGAAGAGCGAGAAAAAAACCAAAGACAACTTGGAGAAGGACGGTAGAGAAGGAAAGAAACGAGGCGGGGTGGAAGAGCTGGGAAGCAGCCAAAGCGGTGGCAGGGAACAGGGAGTGTTCATCGGAAAACGTGACGGCCTTATGCGCCTACTGCGCCGACGAGTCATGACGCTGATGATGATCACGATGACTATTAACTTGCTCTGGTTGCTTTCTGACTTAAGCCAGCGTAAGCTTCTTCCGTTGGATGTTGTACAGGTAAGATCTGCGTTTGTCGCTGTTTGGTGGTGAACTATCTTATCTAATCTCTTAGTAGCCTGCGTAGCAAGTGTTTCCGTGGGGCTGGGGAGGAAAGAAAGTCAGAGGAATGGTTTTTACGGCGTTTTGCTGCGAAAGCCAAAAAAGGGAAAGAGGGGGAGTGGGGTGAGGGGGGTGTCGTCGATAAAATCTGGAACATGGAAAATTCCGTAATATTCCGCAACACCCAGAAACATCCCGGAACTTCCCGGAATATCGAAATGAGAAAAAATATGTAAAATTAAATTTTCAAAGACTGAAAAGACCAGCAATTTGGAAGCGGTAAAAACGGCTGCGAGGGAGACTAGGATGTTCCGGGATGTTCTGGATTGTTCCGGAATGTTCCATGTTCCAGGTTTTACCGACGACCAAATCTGAATGTGCGCACTAAGACATTAGTCTATGGGCCATGGCAGGTCCTCGGTACCACTCAGTGGGAGAAAATGTGAATGATATCTGATGAAAAGTTGTATGAAGGACTTTTCACATACTGGATACATCGGCTCCTGCTTGATAGCAATCGTGAAAGAGTAGCTTTCAGTGCTTTTTGTGTATTTCTTTTTTTCAAAAACATTCCTGTGACATGGAAACGTGGCTGGCATTAAAACAATTATTTTAAATGCGTTCGTAATTTATAACATCAGTTAATCACTACATTTTATAATTAACAGTTTTTTGCTAAATGCTAAAATGTATTAGTTGATTTGAGAAAGAAAAATTTAAACAAAACCATACAGCTCAAACTCGAAAAGCATCATGGGTACGTTTCAGCTGCATAGTTCAAATTTGTCGTCAAATTTTCGCATTTACGAAGCTTTTTGTCAAGTGACAGAGAAACAGTGAACACTTTTAAGTATTATTTATGTTCATTTAATAAAATACGTGCGAATGTTTTTGATCGACCTGAATGCTTTAAAACTCGCGATAAAACTTGATTGTTTATTTCAAAAGACCAAACTAAGCAGGCTCATATTAAAACTTGTATCATTCACTGCTCATTAGATGAAAATTTTCTAATCAGCCCTATTATATTTAAATATCTCGATGCTTTGAGATCTTCATTAAAGGTTACAATTAAAAATCATAGGCTATTGCTTTATTTGGCAGAGAATGTCCTGGAAGGAAAAACTCCCCAAGTCAGTTATCACAGGAAATGCCATAGTCTTTTTACCATGAAGCGAGATTAGTTGGAGAGCATTTCTCAAACAACGGGTGCAAAACAGATTCTTGAGTTAACTCGGAAAGTATAGAGCAAAAACTTCATCGGAAAGAGACAAGCACGAGCATCTTCAACTTGATCAATATTTATTAGGCTTGATGTACTCGCAAGCGGATCTTGATACGTGTACGTAAATCTTGATACATATATTGAAATCTTGTTTTACGTGTATGCGCATCTTGATTTTGATATGTGTAATCTAATCTTGACATATGTATATATATATCACTTGATGTTAATAGATATATCTCGATATATTGCCCCTTTTTGAAAACCATTTGTGTGTCTACAAGCAGTTCCTTCCTTCCCCTCCCTTACCCACCTCTTTCGGTTTTTGGCTGTCGCCTCAGTTTTCGCGCGCGAAAAACACCGAAAATCCCGTTCCTCGGTCTTACTTTGCTCCCCAAACCCCTCGAAAATGCTTGCTCTAAGCTTTCCTCTAAGCTCTTTCTCAAACGCAGGATGCTTGCACCTTTCGCCGCCCTTCAAAATTAAAATGTGGCAGGTTCTTAGGACGTCTTTTGTTGTACTTCTTCGCGTTTTGCTTCGTATCATTGACGGAATTTTAAAATTGACTTTTTGAACTGGGATTTTGTCATGCCCCCGTGATCGGCTCAGGCAATTCAGTCAAGCTCAAGTTTATATTTTTTACCTCGCGGCTTTTGTGTATTTTTCTTTTCTTGTACACTTCGCGATAACTAGTTTAGTAGTTTTGCTGAGCTTAGTGTTTTGCTTTGTTATGAAGTCTTTGTATTAAAACTAGGTAGAGAGTTTCAATCTTCGACTAATTTTTGTCCGCCATGGTAACCACAACTTATCTCTTCAGAGTTCATAGTCTGAGCAAAAGCCCTAAAGAAATGTTCTGACAGTTCCTCAAAATTTGCCCCCCTCTTGAAGGAAGTGAACACAGCATAAAATTTCAATTTACGAATCCGTAAAGATGTCGTAACAAATGCGTTAAGATCCTCTTTACGTGTCTTTACGAACGCTTCCGTAACGATCCTCTTTGCCCATTGAAAACAACAGTGCGTAAAGGATTACGGAGAGAGGCTATAAACACAATCTTTACGCATATTGTTAAAACATGCCCATTTATAGGGTGTTTACGATATTTTACGGTGATTATAAAGCGACCCGAAAGGCGATATTTACGTGTTCTTGAACTTTCGTAAATGGACGTACAGCGTTCACACACCCATGTGCCATTTTGCACTCGCAATTTTTTTTCTTTTTTTTTTCATCATTCTATAAAAAACGGGAATTCGCGTCAACAGCAACGTTGTGTCCTCATTTGGATTACTGGACTGCAGACTCACCGAGTTTTACATTTTACATTTGATCAGTATACACACTGTTCTTTCACAAAGTTCTTAAAACAAACTTCTTCTAGTGACTCTCGGACTAGGTTTTGCTTTTGTAAGTTCTAAAAAATTGAGTTAGTCTCTGCCTTGACGATGTGGTTAAAAAGGTTTTTACAAAAAAATGAAACTGATTTCTAGCTCAGCAATTCCTGCCAGAAACTCAGACTTTGTTGTCGCACGCTTTTGCCAACTTATCTCATCTTTCTTTCCTGTAATGTATCGAGATAGAAGGCTTAAATTTTTATCGAACTTAACAATCTTGTTTTTCTGTTAGTTCCATCTTGGGCTTCAAAGGGCCGTTAGAGTTAAGTAATTTTGCGTACAATTCTGAAACAAATAATTTATATGAACTTCTTACCTCCTTTACAAAGAGCAACTAAAGGGAGCACCCAAAGTATCTTGAGAAGTGCAGTCACTATCATCGAGTATTTGTTTTGATGCAGCCGAGCTTCAAAACTTTCCGTGGTTTCGCTGACTGCGACGTCACAAGTTACATTTCTCCGCGCGCGTGCTAGCAAGAACGCATGCAAAAAGACGACCAGTTACAATCATGGACAACAGTCTTTGGTGCTTTTGAACACACTCCAGACGAACAGTCGCGCGGGAATACAACTGCACCTGCCTAGCCGCTCCCTCCGCGACATATACAATATTATATGCAAATTCTCCTGAGTCTCAACATTGTATTGGGCAAGGACGAGGGAAAAACAATGAATTTTTAAAAAGATAGAAGCGCTTTTTCAAGCATCAGTTGTGAAACACAGGCAATTCGTTGTATCAAATCAGTATTCCGTCTCCTATTTAGGATTTTCGGCCAAATTCGGAATTGCGATTTCTTATTCCTGATTTCGGTCTTTGCACTCCTGCGTTTCGGAAATCCGTTTTCTGAGGTAACAGCAACTAGGAATGAAATCGCTCACTTAAGTGAACTGTCAAGCCAGAGCAAGAAACCCTAATAATTCAAATATACAAGTACAATGCATGTAGATACATGTATTCTATATTGGTTGCAGTTGACACTGGAAGCATTTGCGTAACGAAACACGAGTTCTTTAATGTTTAGTCTTGATTAGTGTATACCACACAAGTGAATAGTGCTTTTCGCGCACGCTGATTGGCTAGCTCGGGGGTGATTAGCAAAGTACTATTCACCTCAGAGCAGCCGAAGAAAAACAAAATGGCTTCTCGTTTCAAATGAAGTTACTTTTAAACAAGTAAAGTTACTCTTTGGTGCGCTAGTTATTCAGCTTGTGTGGTATATACTAAAACAATTATTCACCTCAGTGTCGGTGAAAATGGTGGATATTTACCCTGCTGCTTCGCGGCTCGGTAAATATCCACAACTATTCACCTCCACTTCGGTGAATAATTGTTAATTAACTAGCGTAGCATTGTACAGTGAGAGTTGTAGTTGTAATACATGGAAAGTAACAGTTTTCATTAAGGTCACGATGTTGGATGAAGTGTTGGCTATGCCGGTAGGGCTGTGTATGGCTATGTATAGCTATTAATGGCTATATATGGGTATGTATGGCTATGTATGACTATGTAGGCCTATCTATAGCTATGTATGGCTATTAATGGCTATATATGGGTATGTATGGCTATGTATGACTCAGGTTATGACTATGTATGGCCATGTATGGCTATGTTTGCCTATGTAGGGCTATGTATGGCTGTGTATGGCTATGTAGGGCTATGTAGGGCTATGTATGGCATAGCGCCCGTTTTGAATTCCATTGTTTCAAACAGCTATTACACTCTTTCTTTTGTATGAGAATTTGTTTTAAAAGAATATCGAGGCTGAAAGTTGCGAAATTTTAAAAGTAATTTAAAAATAAACCCGGGACTGAAATTTTGAAAAAGAAAAGTCAGAAATTCTTGTGTTGAAAATTTGTAAATAAAACAGAATTATGTGCTTTAAACTAAACCGTATAAAATCCTTCCTTCACTAAATGGCAATACCAGCCAAAAAGAAACAAAAAACAGCACAAGCTGTATGTTCGATACTCTGATTCCTGCGGGCTGTCTCCAAAATAACTCTTACACCATCCAGACATTACATACATTCCAAAACAGAAATGAGAAACGCTAAGAATATTCAAAAGAAAATTTTTAGCCTAGAATTGGCAGAAAAAAAAATATTGAGACTTAAAGGGGGTAAAAACAAGCTAATTTGCCTCTTGAGCATTCCATATGTATGGAATCCAAAATAGCCGCCGTATCGGTTACAAGGTCTATTCACGCTCTGTTTAACATAGTTTCTCCAAGGCAACTTCACACATGCACTTTCTAATGTTTATTTCAAACAAAACGCAATTCAGGGTACACAACATAAAATGGACATTAAGAGAATAATCCTCTCAAGAAACGTTACATTCATTCGGAAGACAGCGTCATTTGTATTCCAAAGTTAGCAAGTTTCTTACTAGTAAAAGCTATAAAATTCATCAAGGTCGGTCATTTCGCTGTAAGTTCGTTCTGGAGGTAAACTGATGGACCATGAAGCGCGTCATATCGCGACATACCGTCATCATTCACACCATACATGGACATATCTTCACACGTGCCTAAGCTAGAGGGCTCAGCATGACTTGAAGTCACAGGTACGACGCCGTTAGCTCGGTCTTGTACAGTGAATACAGGTTCTTTAAACGTCGCTGCCATTTTACCTTTATCTTTTTTGGAACTAACAAAGTAAAAATTAAAAAGATGACGTTTAAAAAGCGTCACACTGTCTGCAGTAGAGGAGACGGCTCGGCAAAGGCAGAACTAACACAGCGAAAGAAATCCCCTTCGAAAAAGGTTTATATATAAATTTCAGTACAAAGCAACAATTGACCAACGAAAGCAAACAGAGGTAAGCTAATCAAACGATCAACATAATCTCTCAAATGATAATGATAAAGTGTGAAAACACTATTTAGCACAGAAAAGGAGGAATACCCGGAGACTTTTGGGGACAAATAACGTATGGTGTAAATCGGTGAAACAAACTACAACCTACCGCTTTCTTGATCGCGGCCGTCTGATCATGCTAACTATCAACGAAAGTAAAAAAATAACTACTGGTCCCAGGACCAAGGGGACAATGTACCACTCGCCAGTGAAATCTCCTTTGAAGAAACCCAGGAATTTGCGTTCAAATTCCCAAAGCTTAGACCCTTCTATAAAAGAAAAGAACAGTGCTTCTTTAAAGTTTATAGCTGGTAATTCGGTTATCTTCTCATTCTTAAAATAACAGTGTTGTTGTAACAAAATTCCTCAGGTAAACAATAGCCACTAGATAAAGTATGACGATTTTAGACTCAGTACATGGGGCTCATTTTATCTTTTGCTTATTTTGCACAGGTTCTGAGTTTGTCTCTCTTTCGTCTGAAGACCTGAGGTTGGTGATGAGTCAATGAATGGCTGAAACGGCTAAGGTCTTGGCTGCCAACCTACTTCCTTCGACGAATGATCAAAAAAGAGTAAACCTGAACTAAGTCTTTTTTAAGAGGTTTTCATTTGTACTAATATGTCTTCACTTTTACTAACGGATTCCTAGCCTGCTAACCTGTGTGTGTCTCCTCTTCGTCCTCCACGATCTCTGGAAAAAATATCATAATCAGGTGTGTTTGAGAAAACAAGGACTTTTCGACAGTTCATATTTCAATTCATGAACAGTTATAATAACTTAAGGTCATTCCCCGGTATTGCACTGCGCATAATTTCACACATGATTAGTGCGCGGGCATTAGAAATGGCGGATTTTTCTTTACGGCAGTGCCTCGCCATAGCGGTAAATCGTTATTTCTTAGAAAGCGAGTGTGATGACCTATATTCATTTTCTAGCCTGTTGTTTTTGAATTGAATAAAATTTTTCTATGTAAAATAAATATGGTCCAATTCTCTGTGTAGAACAAGAAACGTGAATTAAGCAAGCGATCGTGACTATAATCATGGTGCTATTATAAGGATTTATTGGGTACAAACAAGGAGCTCTTGCTCCAAAAAGAACATGGGGGCCCTTCATTTTTATTTCAAAATTTAGGTTCCTGTAATATAAACGATCAATAGGCAAAGTTTGACAAAAATCTCAGTGACGTTCTATTTCAGTAGAAAGACCTTAAGAAGTTTTCTAGCAATTGGCTTCTGCTAACTAACCCACAGTTAAAAAGCACAAACCACAGCTTCGAATTCCGCTACCCAAACGTTTTTCAGAGCTAACTCACAATTGTTTTAGTTGGGATATTAGGCTGGGACAATCCGGCATCTTCATCTATATCTATTTCCACAGTTCGGATCATCTATACTATGAAAAATAAACTTACAACACTGAAAGCAAGTGTTTACGATGCTAGATGTACACTTTTAGCATTAGGAAGCTCTCTTCTGACGATATTTACCTTCTACCAGCAAGTGGATGATGTTACGGACCTGGCAGTCACCCTTCATGAGTAAGACCTCGTATAACCCCCCCTGCTCTGCTGTTGCATTAGAAATTTCCAGCTCGGTTCCCGATGAACCTTCTGTATTCACAAATGAATAGTGATTATCTTGACTGACTTCTATCAGATTTCCCCTGTGAATCCAAAATAGATCGCCTCCTCCTGATTTATTAACCTTTAAAATAACACTTCCACCAAGCTCTATTTTAACAGGACTCTTTACTAGGGTATGAAGTCGTATATCTGAAAGATCAAGCGGTAACACGATACATAATCATATGTAAAAAAATAACAAGTACATTCTGCTAAGGTGCGATCTAGATCATTAAAAGTATTTTATGTTTCACTGAATATTTTTATTAGAGGACTTACATTACTACAAAAGACTAAACATAACTTACAAACACAAGTTACTAATGAAGCCTTATAACTCTATACTTAACATAATAGTAAGTTATTGTAAGGTATGTTACCATATGGCTCATTATAAGTATGATCATTTTTAGTGTTGTCAAATGAATGAAGGAATGAAGGAACGTAAGGAGGAGGCGGGAAGGAAAACAGGCAGGCAAGTACATGTAACAAAAGTAGTACTATGTACATCGTTTCCTAAATGTCATTTCAAACTGGAAGTTCAAATCCTCTCTAAAAAGATCTAAATACGACGGAATTCACTTCCACCCCCTTTCCCGCAGAAAGTTATGCATAATTGAAGCGTTTTCGGTGCCTTTCCCGATGTTCAGTCGATGAACTGAGTCCATCGATTAGACGTTAAGTGTTTTGTGCAGCGAAGTGTTTCTTGTAACCACTTCCACATTTTTTCGCTAAAAGTCATCGGAGTTGGAGACGAGCTTCGATTAAGACGACTCGGAAATAAATTTTGTAAATGGTTGGTTGGCTAAATGATCGGCAGTCGGTCAAGGTTTTAAAATCACTAAATGACCGGCAGTCTGATATTTTTCTCAAATTTTAAGGAATGGAAGGGACCCATCCAATTCAAATTATAATTTGTCGACTAACAACCGCTAAGCGATCCGGAAGAGCTGTATAAATCGCAGGTCTAATGCGTGGTTGCCACTCGGCTCAGAGAACGATACCGTGGTTTGTTACACGGCACCCGGTCACGTTTTTCAAATCACTAAATGACCGGCAGTCATCGGCAATAAGTTCATATTTTCATGTAATAAATTATCTTGTGACATGAGTTAGACTAGTGCTCTATAAAAATCTGTGGATTTCTTCTTCTTATTCGACATATAATAGCTTGGATATGACTGGTTCGATTTCCGAAATTTGTCAAAGCTATCGTAATGCTTTGAAAACCGTGACCGGCAGTCGACCTAGGCTCGTTTCTAAGGGTTGTTCGTCCTCTAGTTCCCCCGCATGAACAGTCGGGTAAGCGGTAAACCCTGTCTCGCACTAAATAAGGAACTGATTGGGCTTGTTTGTCAGGCGTAGTTTCGAACAAAATCATCTGCCTTAAAATGTTTTGAGCATGTATAAACCGAGCTCTTCGATGGGTCCCATCCAGCACGGGATGAGTCCCATCCAGCACGTTTCTGTCTTACAAAATATATCCATCTTTTCCTTCTTTAGACGCTCATCGCCGTAAAACGGTATCGTATGAAGCACTATTCCATTCTCTAAGCCTCTTACATTAATGCAACCTCCAACGTGTGGAGGCATATTTCTGCTATTTGCGCCCAATATCGATGTAACCTTCCAAACTGTACGAAATGCCGCAAAATACAGAATAGCAGAAGCAGAATAGTGAGTAGTGTAGCCAATCAGAGAACGGAATTCTCATAGAATGGATAGAATACATTAATATTGGAATAAATAGAACTGACTGAGTAGGTGACTAATAAATTGTCAAATACCGTGAACGTCCAAGTAAAATACAGTGTAAGTAGCAAGGATGCCAGTAAGATTAAGATGGGCGAAGTAGAATCCAGCATGAGGTGGTAAGGCATTATTTATGGTCAGCACCGTTTTGTTCTCACTCAGAGAATAATGTTCACTGTCGACATCTAAAAACTGTGAAGCGTCAGCCCATGCTATGACGAATTCAGCTTCAACGCCAGTAACCTCTGCTTCAAACGAAACGGTTTCCCCAACACAGGCGGTCTCATTAGGATTGATGGACCGAATCATGTGGGAAGCTGTGGGGAAAGAACATTTTTAAATAAAAAATAATTTTATACACTCCTTTTTTGTTGCCATTTGAGCGAGAGAACTCCTTTAAAAGTTGTTGCTAAATTACCATTTCAAAAATTTAAAGTTTTTATTAGTTTTTTCAATAGTCCTGAATGAAAACATACAACCATGCATTTTTCAGAGCTAACTTCCAATCGTTCTAATCTGGATATTAGAACTACGACAATCCTGTATCTTCATTTATTTGTAGATTTGCAGTTCAAGTGACTTATACCATGAAGCAACAATAAAAACAACAATACCAAGAATTTATAATGCTAGATGTACAATTTTAACCGTTATGAAGTTATCTTATGATCACATTTACCTTGTACCTTTACGGTAATTAAGTTACGGAAGAAGCAGCGATCCGTCATGAGTACGACCTCGTATGAACCCTCATAATCTGCTGTTGCATTAGAAATTTCCAGCTCAGTTCCCGTTGAACGTTGCGTATCCAAGAATGTGAAGTGACTATATCGCCCTGCGTCTATTATACGTCCGTTATGAAACCACATTATGGCACCTTTTTCTGATCTATTAACTTTCAAAATACCCCGTCCACCAATCTCTATTTTAACAGGACTCTCTACTAAGGGGTGAAGTTTTGTATCTGAAAGATCAAGCGGATACCACGATACAAAATAATACATGATATAATTATAGGAAAATGACAGGAAATAATGAAATAATAACAAGGTGTAATCATAAAAATTATCATCTTACGAAATTGCATGGTAAGTGTGTCAAATGGAAGGAAGGAAGAAGGGAAGGAAAAAAGGAAGAAAGGGAGGGAAGAAGGGAGGGAGAGACGGAAAAGGAAGACAGGCAGGTAGGATAGGTGTACGATAGACGTTTGCATAAAGAAAGAGTGGTTTTCACTTGAATGTCAAAAACTAAGGGGTTTAATTTGCGTTACTATACCCTAGGATTGGCTTACTGAAAACACTCGAGAAACTTTTTCATCCAATCTGACAAACGGTAAAACCAAAATCAATCCTCGATACGAAGAAAGATGGCGGATGGCGAAAATACCATGGAAGCCCTACACAGCCAATAAAGTACTTAAGGAAAGTTAAATTTTAGCAATGGAGTCTGTGTTTGCAATGTTTTAGTAAAGTTTGTCCGACATTTGGATGTCGGTTTTTATTTATGTTTCATGAGCGTTGTGAAAGTTTTTCTGCCCTAACAATGAAGTGTAAATGTGCTAGTCGCCATCTTTTTGTGACTCGTAAGCTCATGCTTTCCCGCACTTTGCACCAGCTACAAGTATTTAATTACAGTTTAGATAGGTTCATTGCGTTGTGCGTTTGCTTTGTGATTCGCTAGAATTAGACGACACTTATCATGGGAAAACCGCTCTCTATCAAGAGTAGAAATCGAGAGTGATTAAACTAACTGCTTTAGTAGAAGCTAGTGGAAATCTATCACTCGATCGAAACTTGATCTAAATAATTTTGACAGGCACTTGTAAAATTCAAAGACGCGACAGCAATTTCAAGTTGTTTGCAACCGCATAAAAATCGAGAGCGAAGATTCTAATTGTTTTAGTATAAATCTACTGGTAGGTCAAAGTTTTACCTATATCCTCTTCACAGACACTGAGAAATGCAAAGGGGCGGCCGCCAATTCATTCACAAACACACACTGGTAGACTACTCACTATTCACAAAAGAGTACATGGTAAGTAACGTAGTCAATCAGCAAGAGGCAGCCGTGATTCAACGCTATTAGATTTATAATAAAACAGGATAGATAGCGACTAACGCAGCCAATCAGAGACGACATTAGTGATAGCAGGCAAATAGATTTATACTAGAATAAATAGAACAGACAAAGTAGATGACTAATAAATTATCAAATACCGTAGACGTCCAAATGAAATACAGTGGAAGAAGCAAAGATTTCCTCAAACACGTATTTAACAAAGGCGAAGTAGTTGCCATCATCAGGTTCTAAGGCATTAGTTATGGTCAGCACTGTGTTGTTCTCACTCAGAGAATAATGTTCACTGTCATTCAAAAACTGCCTATCATTGTCAGCCCATGCTATGACGAATTCTACTTGAGCGCCAGTAACCTCTGCTTCAAAAGAAATGGTTCCACCAGGACAGATGGATTCGTGAGGATTTACGGACGAAATCATATAGGAAGCTGTAGAGAAGAAACACTTTTGTATAAAAATAAACCTTATACACTCTTTTTGGGTTGCCATTTGAGTGTGAGACTTTCTCAAAGTGTTGCTAAATTACCATTTCAATTAGTTAAAACTATTTATTATTCTTTTTTATAGCTTCCAAAAGCCCTGAATAAGAAGAAAGAACCATGCATTTTTTCAGAGCTACTTTGCAATTGTTTTAATTGGGATCTTAGAACTGCGACAATCCGGCATCTTCATCGATATGTATTTCCGCAGTTTACACTCTTAGGATTATGAAGTTATCTTCTAACGATATTTACCTTGCACCTGCACGTGAATGATACTACGGACCTGGCAGCCATCCTTTTTCAGTACGACCTCGTAAACCCCACCCTGCTTTGCTGTTGCATTAGAAATTTCCAGCTCAGTTCCCGATGAACCTTGTGTATCCACAAACGTGTAGTAACTGTCCTGACTGACTTCTAGTAGACTTCCGTTATGAAACCAAAATAGATCGCCTCCCTCTGATTTATTTACCTTCAAAATACCCCTTCCACCAATCTCTATTTTAACAGGACTCTTCACTAAGGTGTTAAGTTTTGTATCTGAAAGATCAATCGGATAACACGATACAATATCATATGTGAGATAATAATAAGTCAAAAACAAACCAGACAAATAATGAAAATTTCCCAACAACGTTTTTTAGGGAATGGTATCAAGAAGATGTTGATTGCGTTCTCCCCCTCAAATCCGACCGCAAATGAACTTGATAAGTGAACCTCTGTACTTGGAGAAATAGAGTGCTATGTTTGGAAAACTTTATTTTTATGTTAATGGTGTGCCTTCACAATCTACAGTTATTAAGATTTAGGATATATATTTTATTGGCCTTTGCGTCAAACGTCCGACCGTAACTCGGTGCTAAAGAAAAAATGGTCCGGTAGTTATTTGGGGTAAACTGATACCTTTAAGCCTTAAAAATATTGAAGCCTGAATGGTGTTCGAGCTCATGACCTCCGCGATACCAGAGCAGTGCTCTACCAACTGAGCTATTAAGCCATCTGGGAGCTGGTCACATTGTGAATACGTAATATAACCGTAGAAGGTAAAGAATGTAAATTAATATATGAAAGATCCTATATTTGAACTGCGGAGAAAGACATGAAGACATGATTGATCATTGCAGTTATACCCACAACCTAAGCAGTGTGGTGTGTATAACTGCGATGATTAATTATGTCTTCATATCTTTCTCTGCAGTTCAAATATATGATCTTTCATATGTTCATTTGCATTGTGTTTGTCGGTTTGAAGGTTTGAAAACATGTGAAAGTTCTCGTGCCCTTACAATTATTGGTAAATGTATTAGTCGCCATCTTTTCAGTTGTGACTCGTAAGCACATGTTTTCCCGCACTTTGCATCAGTTACATGTATATAATTAGAGTTTAGATAGGTTCATTGCATTGGCTGTTTGCTTTGTGGTTGGCTAGAATAAGAAGTCTGGCTTTAATTTCACGAGACACGATTGAAAACCACTCTATATATTTAACAGTTTGATTACGAGCTCAAGGTTTCAATCAAGTGTAGAAATGGAGAGTGAATAATCTAACTGTTTTAGTTGTAATGTATATTATTTCTCGTTTGAAACGTGATCTCAACACTTGGAAGATTCGCGGTAGCCATTTTGCTTACATCCGCATATAAATCGCGAGCGAATAATCTAATCTAGTTGTCTTATTATAAATCAACTGTTCGTTCAAAACGTTATCTATGTCCTCTTCACAGACAGCTCGAAAATGCAAGGAAGCGTCCGCCAGTTCATTAGCAAACGCATACTGCTAAGCTACTTATTGTCTACAAAGATTACATGGTGAGTAGCTTAGTCAGTCAGCAAGCGGCATTCGTGATATAACACTAGTAGATTTACATTAGCACAGATTAGATAGTGAGTAACGTAGCCAATCAGAGAACCGTATTCGTGATAGAAGGTTAGTAGTTTTATAAAGATAAAACTGACTAAGTACGTGACTAATAAATTATCAAATACCTTGAACGTCCAAGTAAAATGCAGTGGAAGAAGTTAAGTTGTCTTGCAAACCATATTTAACAAAGGCGAAGTAGTTGCCAGCATGAGATGGTAAGGTATTAGTTATGGTCAGCACCGTGTTGTTCTCACTTAGAGAATAATGTTCACTCTCATTCAAAAACTGCCTATCCTTGTCAGCCCATAATATGACGAATTCTGATTCAGCGCCAGTAATCTCGGCTTCAAAAGAAACATTTCCACCAGCACAGGTGGATTCATGAGGATTGATGGACGAAATCATAGCTGCAGTGAGGGATAATAATAATAATAATGATAATAATAATGATAATAATGATAATAATAATGATAATAATAATAATGATAATAATAATAATAATAATAATAATAATAATAATAATAATGATTTTTGAACTAGTCCGACTCGACAAACGGTACTCATATATATATCTATATCACAAACAATCATACTAGATTGACTTCCCCAAAAGGTTAATATTTAGCTCTTATGAACCGAGCAAGAGGTCTCTACACACGACTGAGCTCAATTTTTCCCGTACAGACCGACTTAGCTCGGTTAATAAGACGTTTATTACATGGCAAAGAATATAACTTTCATTCGTTCATGATGTTTCTTACATGAAATGAAATTTGTAGCTCACCAATTCCTGCCGGATACTCAGACTTTCGTTGTCGCACGATTTTGCCAACTAATTTCATCTTTACCTCTTGTAATTTATTGTAATAGAAGGTTTATATCGAGCTTAACATCCTTTGTTTTTTGTTAGTTCCATCTTGGGCTTCAAAGGACCATTAGAATTGTGTAATTTTGCGTAAAATTCTAAAACAAATAATTTATATGAACTTCTTACCTTTACAAACAGCAACTAAAGGGAGCACACAAAGTATCTTGAGAAGTGCATTCATCATCATAGAGTATTTGTTTTGACGCAGCTAAGCTTTAAAACTCTCCGTGGTTTCGCTGATTGCGACGTCACAGGCTAAATTTCTCCGCGCGCGCGCTAGCTAGAACGCGTGCAAAAAGACGTTCAGTTACAATCATTGGACAACAGTCTTTGGTGCTTTTAAACACAAGCCAGAGAAACAGTCGCGTGGGAATACAACTTCACCTGCCTAGCCGCTCCCTCAATTTCACATACAATATCAATTAAACACTAGTACCTGAAATTTCTCCCGAGTTTCAACATTGTGTTAGATTGTTCTTGGGAAAGGGCTGAGCTCGTACGGAAGGTGCCAAGAATCTGTTCCTCTGATTATGCTTCTTCCTGCCAGTTGCTGCGCACTCTCTGAAAACTCTCTCTAAGATCTCTCTAAGCTCTGATGGCTAGTCAGTTATAGATCTTAATTGCAGACATTTTTAGGGTACAAGACTCGGCGACCTTGGAAAACCAGAGTTATCTCCGAAACTTACTTAAGAAAGCGAACATATACATACTCGAAGAACCAACGCTGAGGGATCGAGAACAGCCAATAACAAATCAGGACGAACAAAAATTAGACTAAAACAGGAACCTTAAAATACAAACACTAGAGATAACCAACAGAACATAAACTTAGAAGTTCCTAGTATGGCCTGAACCTTGAATAACTTTGGACTATAAATTTGAATAACAAAATAACCAAAACTTCGAGGCACTAACCCAAACATGTCCACTGACGAAGATTATAGCTTAGCAATAGGGGCCCATAATAAGCTAAGATAAATAATTTAAAGCATCGGTGTGGGCAATCAGGCCCTTACATCAAAAGACTTGCATGCAAGCAACAAAATAACAAATAACTAGCAGAGAATTATAATAACTACGTTCTAAAAGACAACTTTTTGCTTCACAACAATTGTATTGGGTAAGGAGGAGGGAAAAACAATGTATTTTTAAAAAGAAAGCAGCGCTTTTCAAAGCGTCAGTTGTGAAACACAGATCATTCGTTGCGTCGAATCAGTATCCCAAGGACTCTCGCCCAATATTAAAGATTTTCGGCCAAATTCGGATTTGCGATTTCTGGTTTCTGTTTCGGTTTTTGCACTCCTGTTTTCGGAAATCCGTTTTCTGCTTTTTTTTTATCTAGGTCTTCATGAATATGGACTAAAAGCCATTTGCGAGTCGTTTTTTTACCTCTTTTTTTCAAAACGCGTCTTGGTGGCTGGACAACCTTTTACATAGAAATTAATGTGATTTGAAAGACTTATATGAAAAAGAGATAAAAGCACTTAGGAATAAAATGGTTTACTAAAGTGAAGTGCCAAACCAGATGAGGAAATCCCAATAATTCAACTATCCAAGTTTTATCAATGCATGTAGATACATGTATTGTATATGGGTTGCAGTCGACACTGCAAGCGTTTGCGTAACGAGACACGAGCTGTTTAATGTTTAGTCTTTATTAACTAGCAAAGCATTATTAAAAATAGTGGCAAATAAGCGGCTGAAAATTGAAGAAGCATGACAGAAAAAAAACTTTCGATAGAAAATTAGGACCTATGTTTTTAATAGTTTTTTTTTTCTTTTACGTGAAGTGGGTTTTGGACCTACCTCTCCTTTGTAATATAATACTCTGTAATCTGAGCTAATGGCAATTATCTCGCCGATATTAAGAGGACATTATGAACCTAGTCAGTCGTAAACCAGCCTGTTGGCCTAAAAGCTTAACGGAATAGGAAAACACAACTCGATTAAAAACTGAGAACTCCAACGATCAAATACTGCACTCAACCTCGAACACTATAACTCAAACGAATCGAATATATCTTCATTATAATAGGAAGTAATTTTTTCGCCCTAAATTGTAATAACAGCTACAAACTTTAAAGTTTGTCCAGATGTCCAGATGATAAAACGACTACTTGGCTTGGAGACAATATATCTGCAAAATAAAATTTCTGGGCTTGTTCGATCCGGGCCATCAGCGTCCGCGGACAAACATCGACGAAGTCAATTTCAACGAATCCAGATCTGCGCTAAACTCAAGTGGTGATTTTTGTCCATTATTCGTACTACTCGCCCCTATTCGCACTGCTCGTACTATTTGCTATTCGCGACTATTCGCTATTCGGGTTTTCCAGAGACCCGACCTTTTCTTGAGAATTGGAACTTGTCAGGTGGACAAATGGGGGTGTAAGGAAAAGTCGTCTGTAAGTGGGTAGTGTGCTTAATAATCTGGCAGTGCATGTTTTTTTTATTCTAGTTGTTTATTCCACATCGTTGTATCGGTTGTTCCAAAAATCTTTGGAAACCGAGATGTAGCAAAAAAAAGTGCTGAAGGAAATAGGCCTCAACAGGATAAGACTGGGAACTGAAGGTGATATAAATTAAAAAATTACATTATTAAAAATTTTCCTTCACCTCCAACTACTAGTGATGCCAGGGAATAGACCTTCCATGAGTATGCTATGTTCGGTATTCAAAAAGGCATCTCCAACTTTCAAAACTCTGCAATTTGGTTGACTTGATATTCAATTTTCGTGTTTGGCAGGTTATCTCACTCATAAGGAGAAGATTAAACGGAGGCCCAGTGGAGGGAGAGTAGGTTCTGTTGGTCATCTGCCAGCTTCCTGCCATGAAGTGCCAATTATGTAAGGAATAAAAAATGTAAAGAAATAAATGCTTGTTATTCCGGTTAAAGGAACGTTAGAAGGAAAGAAATAAGGCGGGGTGGAAGAGCTGGGAAGTAGCCAAAGCAGTGGCACGGAACAGGGAGTGTTGTTCGGAAAGCGTGACGACCTTATGCGCCTACTGGCGCGACAAGAATTGATGATGATGATGATTCCGGTTAAAACTGCTGCTGCACTCTCTCTACAAGTATATTTGCACTCTTTGTTTTGCTAAATGTTATCTTTCAGCTCCTTCTTGGTGTAGATGCATAGTGCAAATCACAATAGAACACCGTTTCACAAACCTGTTGTTGTTATCTATTGTTTTCTAATTACAAATGCAAATCTTGACTCACTATCCCCAGGGCACTATCTTGTGTCGTGCAACCCCCCTGGTTATTACTGGTCAGCGGAAATTCCAAGATGGCGGAAAACAACTGATGGCGGGTCTATGCCACTTGAAAATGACAAATTTTGCGGAAATTGTCCGAGACGATGCGAACGAAGCGGTGGTATGTAGCACACGTACTTTGTACAGCTTTAATCTTTTATTTGTTTTAATTGTAGTGTCCAGAAAGGGGTTTAGAAGAGGGTCCAGGTTTTGTCTACACCCATGCAAACCCTGTCTGCAAACGTAAAAGCTTTACTTTGATTTTGTTTTGCTATTTGATTTTACTTACTAATGCCACTGCTTTTGGTCAAGGGGCACATGGCCTTTATTGTCCTAATGGGATGTTTTTCTGCAGTGAAGTATAATTACATTTGGGCAAATTTTCCGTAAAAGTAAGACAGTACCATTTATAGGGAAGATATTGTTGACGTCACCTATTGTCATTAATGTGCCAACCAGAGCCTCATTGGCTGTCGAAACAA
>OMLO01000480.1_pt1 | contig 25944 bp, 17 predicted proteins | sample 1674811 | NCBI WGS metagenome assembly OMLO01 (sample SAMN06265003, study PRJEB25207) | coral metagenome | isolation source: Coral host | place: Mexico:La Bocana,Puerto Morelos, Mexico | collected 2008-11-13
ATGGAAATAATGCCTTGAACCCAAACGTAATTGCTAAAAACACCACCACCAACAAAAACAAAAACAAAACAAGAAATTTATTTTTATCACGCAATACCAATGACATCGCCAGTACCAACTGTCACATGACACTAACCTGCATGACGCGTGCCGGCACGGAATGAACCTGACTGAAATCTTGACTGCGCAACAAATGGGACATAATTCATCGACATCTACGGATTCCTGTAGAAAAGGAGCCTCACTGAATAAATATCTCAACACTGAACCGGTGAGAGCCCCGTCCACAGTTCCCATGGGGAATTTGACAACGGAAGTTTCACCCTAAAAGCGCACGAACAAATTTACATCGGATCATAATAACCGGCAATAGCTTACACAACTATACAGCTTTCTTTTGAACAAAAAAACCAAGCAAAACAAAAGAAAAGAAAAGAAAAGAAAATCGAATCAAACAAACCAGAAAAATACCGGCTATAAAGGCAAAACAATAGCAACGAAAAAATAACACTTTCTTGAAACTGATTGCAAAACAGTTTTCAATAGAAAGTTAAAAAGGTTTTTGCAGATATTAAAATTTTAAAAACCCATGTTGCAAGTTGCAGCAAATATCGCACAAAGTTGAACTCGTGTCTACGTAGCGTAAGACGTTGCCGGAAGTTGCAACACGTATTGGAATATGCACAACAGTGCTTCTCAACTAAAAATGCAACTTTGTCGTGCGACAAGAAAATGTCGCCTGAATTGTTAGGGAATAAAAATGGCCAATGACAAGACTTTCCTTAGCTCACAACAAGCCAATCACAGCATGTTTAGGCATCATCACGATTGACAAGATAAGATTCTGACGTGATGAGTTGTAAAGTAGTACAATTAACAACAGCACCTGTTTCTGAAGCCCAGTCTCCGAGTCCTGCCCCTCAAGATACGTCACTAGATCCTCGACACGCTGAACCTCCTCAGTCGTTACGTCTTTGTTTATCACTGTACAGTAGCAAAGCAGGAATTTAGTCATGGATCATGTGTACTTGGTTTAATTTCTCCGTGGAAGATCTCAACCAAAATTTCAAACGGTAAACACTTTTTTTTTCAGAAAAAAGGAAAAGCGCAATGTTCTGAGATGTGGGGGATACCTCAAAGAGTATATCGTCAAATACAAAGAAATTTTGGCTACAATTTACAAAGCGCGAGTTTTGAGAAGAATGACACTGACACGATTTTTCCGTACATCTTTTTGCAATTTTTGTTGGCAAATGCAGACTTGTATGCGAGGCGAAACCTACTGCAAAAAAACTTTCACAAATCAGTCGGCCATCATGGGCTTATTTTTTCGCAGAAAACATGGATAACCTTTCCCTCCGGATCTGACCACTACTTGTTCAAAACAAAAATATATACATAGAAAGCAGCAGACTCGGCTAAACTAAGACAAAGGAAGTTATTACAGGATGTACATCGCGCGTTGATACTCGACAAACTTTATCATTCACTCTTCAAAAAAGCACACTCCAGCCTGTGAATTCTCTAGAGAGCTTACTTTCAATTGACGAATCATACGCCAGAATTGGGTGGCGGCGAGAAGGGGGGGGGGGGGGGGGTAGGTTGAGATTAGACATCCTCCTAGTGGGGGAGAAAGGTGTCTCCCCATCCCATAGTTAAGTTTTGACTTACTAGCCTCCAATCACCGTAGGTTAAGTGGCTGAGTAAAATCAAACGAGACACAGCAAAAAATGTCAAATATCAATTTAAGAGTTCTTGGAGTAGCAGAGTAACGTATCGCTGTAAACATGCAAAATTGTTTGGAAGAAAAAACAAACAAACAAACTAAAAAACAAAAACACAACAAGAAGTTTTAAAGTACATGTTTTGAAGGAGAATTTTGGTGATGATTTGTCGTCAGAAGCTGTCTTCCCGCCAACTAGAAAGCACACGGTGTCCAGACTGTACCCAGGTTCCGCTAACAGGGATGACGTAGCTCTCTCCTTGCTGTAAAAAAATGATAATGATAATGATAACGATAAGGATAACGATGACGATAGCGATAACGATAATATGATGATGAGAAGCAGTACTTTTACGGTGTAATGTTTATTACGCTGTATAATGTGGCTCTGACTTTCACGTCTGTGTATAACACTTTAGTGTGTCACCATTCAAATGAGCAGTACTTTCATGTGGTACTGTTTATTATGCTATGCATATGTGCAAAGTCGCTTTAAATTTTACGTGTAATTGAATTCTTAGTAAGTAGCTATTCCAGTCAAAGCTTTTGCAGGTCTTTGGCTATGTTAACTTTTTTAAGCACTTTGGGCACGACCAACTTTTGGAGTTTGAAACAAACCTTTCGATTGTGCCTTCCATCAGCAGCGTCAACAGGATACCAGTAACAGCTCCGAGAATAGGAAATCTATCCACTGTTTCCAGTCCTAAAATAAATAAAAATAAAATAAAGAAGAAGTGAAGAGATGCACTTTGAAGGTCTCTTGTCCGAGAACAAGGCATAACAAACCTCACCGTGGTTATTAATCCAGGCTTTTCGATCACCAGGCAACCGCGCATTAAACGCTTTGTATTGATTTAACCACCTCTTGGCTAGAGATGGCGATTTGGCCTTTATGTGATAGCAATGGGGCGGAACTCGTGGAATTTGCGGCAAGATAAGCTAACATGTGGAAGTGTTAGCGAGAAGAAAACTAACCGGTCAAGAGGTAAAATGCTTTTGTCATGTAAATGCACCTAGTTAGCATCAGAACAACTTGTTGCAGTGAGGTCTGTATTAAAACAAGGTCAACTCTAGCCTCGCTGTCATCCAAAGGCCAGGTCACTGAGCAGACAACTGTAAAATGGTCTATTTGCCCTGACTCAAAGTAAAATTCCCTGACTTTTCCCTGACCTTGGACAATTTTTCTTTTTCCTTAACCATTTCCTAACCTGAGGCAGCTCTTATAATGGCGTTACTATAATAGCTTTTGTAGAAGACTTTCCAAAAGTTACCTGGAAGATGAAGCCTCGTAACATTCTCAAACAGATTAGAACTGGCTGTCACACGATTAAGCACTTGAGTCAACAACTTTGAAAACAAACAAAAAAAACACAACAACATAGTATGATAAACATCCAGATCATTTTCATTTTCATTTTCATTTTTCAAAGTGCTACGTGAAACATAAGAGAGCTTGAGCAGACAACGACGGTGATGTCAATGATTCTGCACGTGTGTTGAGATTTATAATAAATAAATTATCCGTCGTGGTTCACTTTTCTACGGCCCGGTTCATACGTCGCATTTCTGCCGTGTCGAATTCAATTCAACGAATTAAGTGCGGCAGAAATTCGACGTCTGAATCGGCTGCCGCATTTCTGCCGCACGTTCGACTGGGCTTGTCGCATTATCCGGCATAGATGCGACACCGATTCAAACGTCGAATTTCTGCCGTGTCGAATCCAATGCACACATTATGTTAATGTATTGAGCACGCATAGACTAAGGCTGGCTATCCAAGATGGCGTCATGGAGAGCGAGTTGCGAGCGGCAAACGTCAGAAAGCTCTAGTTACGTAACCTTTGTAACATTTTTCCACTGACCGACATACACAGATGTATCAGTTCAATGAATTAAGTTCGGCAGAAATTCGACGTATGAATTCGACACGGCAGAAATGCGACGCATGAACCGGGCCTACCATACAACACAAAATTTGGTCGTTTTGCGTTGTTGTTTTGCAGAGGACGGCAAAGAAAAAAGTATCAAGAACTATAACGCACGTGCGGAGGTGATGATTTCCAGGAACCGGTAGTAACCTTAGTTACAAGGCCTAATGGAGATGACTATTTGGTTTCTCATCTTCCTTTGATATCGCCTAGATGTCAATTCAAGCTCACTAATAAACTCCTGTTTTGAGATTTCCACTGTCAACAAAAGCCTTAGTGACAAAGCGCCTTCGTAGTTACCTGGAAAAGCCGAGCAATGTGAAGTTCAGCGGACTGTCGTTTCCAGTCCGTGAATACCTCAGGAGCAGCAGTGGCGACCATCTCTAGCACCTAACAGTATTCAACAGAAGCACGAGCAGCTAGGACTCAATTCATGACCTTTAATATACTCACGCGGACAAGTGTCTTAGGATAACAAAAGCCTTTTTAAAATGATATCCCCCCCAAACCAAAAAAAAGAAGTGTAACAACGAATTTCCGTATTTCATGATAAGGAAAAACAGGATACGTTGAAACCAAGTCAGAGAAGTAGTCTAAATTGATAATTGAATGCCATCAAACCTCTGACTTAATATCAATATCCGAAAATACAAAATCATTTACGCCGTAACTCGAGACAAATCTAAAATCCCATCCACAGTAGGCGGGATGAATTTGAAAACGGAAGTTTCACTCTGATCAAATGTTTTCTTCTGCACCACGTTGAAGGAATTTAAAAAGCGTAAGAATCGCATTTTTTGGGCGGTTGCGTGAGTCGTGATGAGAATTAAGCAGGGAAATTAAAAAATTTCTCCCGCTTTGTGTGGAAGCTGCCTGAAAAGATCGTGAGTAAGAATTAACAACTCACCCGCATTAAGCCAACAGTCAAATCAAAACAAACTGCGCATGTTCGTAACTGGCGCGAGTCCAGAACAGTCTCCATGCGATGAGTGGCCTGTTGAATCTGTAACATAAAAAGGATGTTAAGTTGAATGTTAACAATGTTTCTATTTATCCTCAACAAACTTTAGTCAAAGCTTGAATTTTAATGTTTGACACTGGGCTGGCTGTAGTAGATACAAATGGCTTGCTGCATGTTATCAGAATGGAAGGCCGAAAAAACAAAATACCAGAACAAAGGAATAGAAACATGCGACCAATAAAGACAGACATTAAAGTAGACTATGTTTGTTAACCACAGAATACAAACAGTTAAAAACTGATTTACAAAGTTCAAAAAGGTCTCTGAAGCATCCCTTGGACGAGAGTGCGAAAGACCGTGTCAGAACTGTTTTTTCACAAGTATATCTTATCATATAATTATATTTTTAAGTATCTGCAAATTGTTTTTCGTTCTAATTTTCACAAATAACTTCCTTGCTAATAAGGGGGGAATATTTAGTAAATATAGCCGCCTGAAAGTGCCCCTATGATCAAATTCTCGATAACCATTATTTTACATTTTTTGGCCAAATTTCAATCTATTACGAGCATTAAAACTCGCATTTTTGTACCTTTATTTCCGAGAATTTGGCGAGAATTAATGAGAATTAATGGCGGCCATAAATTCGCGGATATCGAGAATTTGATTATAGGGAAATAAATAACTGAAAATGGTTCATCAAAAAATGTTGGGTAAAAGCTGTTAAAATAATAAACACTAAACCCTTTGGATCCTTGAGATTATCACCGCAAAATTGACACAGAGTGACATACCTCTTGTAACATTCCTATAAACTCCGAGAAAGACCAGTTTAACTGGTTTAGCAGGCCGTTGAGAAACTCGCTTGCCAGTTGGTTGTCTTTGACACACAGCTGACCAAACAGTCGCTGGCATTTCTTAGAAGGATGAGGTGCTGAAACACCAAGGCAAATACCACTAAGCAATGTTGTGAAAATAAGGTTGGAAGCAGGACGAAGTTATTTCATTTGAGCTTTAGTAGGGAAGTCCTAGCCAATCAGAGCTTAAACTTCTAGATATAGTTTAGAGTCGTCAATTGAATCGTCGGTGTTCAATAAATTTAGTAAAGAGAGAAACACTGGAACAGTTGATGCTAAGAGCATTTCATTAGTTACTTAACTTATGTGGCAGACATATTAGCGTTTGTTTCAGCCGTTTTCTGTGCACAGAAAATATACGTAGCTTTATGAAAAAATACTTACGTTGAAGACTGGCTCGCAAATGACCTGTCAATATGCAAATAAATGCTCCAAATTAACAGAAAACCTTAAATTTACAAAACTCAAAATTCTGACCTATCCTGGGTTAGCTTAATTCACCATAGAAAAAAAAGATGGCGGGTGTACATTTTACCACAATACATTTCGAACCTAACACAGCCTATAAGGCACAAAGAAAGCCCAACTTTTACAATATTTGCCCCTGTTCTAAGGACACATTGTTAAGTTTTCGTGCGCTTAGAATTATGGGTTGATGTACCAGTCGCCATCTTTTTCCTACGGAGGATTGGACTTTCAACAACCAAGCCCAAGAGTTCCACTTTAAGGCTTGGCTAGATCTATTTACTAATTATTATTTATTTGCCCTGCTGTGCAAAAAAGAATTAACGACAAATTGGCCTGCTCTTAGCCAATCAATTCTAATTCAGCACCGAGGTTTGGGGAACTATAACAAAGGAAATCGCATCGAGCTGTAGGAACGGATGAATAATTTTACCCCCGACTCGGAGCCTAGTGAGTATTTGAATATAAAGAAATTTTCCTCTTCGTACAAGAATACAAAGTGAAGCATTCTATCTGTCAGTGTAAGTAAAACAATCGCATCCAATAATAACGTCGCGTGAATAAAACGCTCTTTGTGAACTTACCTTGCTCTGGTAATCCCAGAGTAATGACGTCTGGTGAACTCGTGTAACGAAACGCAAATCCACAGCCCTGTTACTCAAACAAACATAGCAATATCTTAGTTATGTCAAGGCGTGAGGGCAGGGAGAACATGGGATTTAAGGGGGCAGCAGGGATTCCATGGAATATGGGAGACGAGAGGAGCCAAGAGAAATTGTGGGAATAGAAAAAAAATCTAATTTGAATATTCCCAACGTTTCCGCGTCGAGAAAATTGGAGAATCTCCTGAAAAGAACACAATCACGCAAAGTGTACGCAGATTTTTCGCTATTTTCTCACCAGGGATTTTCGTTCCATTTGATTTTCCGCCCGGTTTAATGGTTTGTTTTTCCGAAAATCGACAATTCTTGGATCTTCTGGAAACTTTCTCAGAAAATTTCCGTACCATTGAACCCGATTTCAAAATTCTCGGAAATTATGGGTTGGATGGAAGTCGCCCAGAGAACCACAGAAATTCAAAATTTGATACTGTCTTACAATTTAAAACGCATCACGAACAAGCGACCACCAAAGAAGGGGCAGAAACCAGGGGTTAAGGCTACTGCTGAGATGTGGGAAGCTCACTTCATGTGGTCCATCCCTCAGAGACTCCTCTACTTAACAAATAGATTCCATGTTGCCGAGCGTCTGTTCAGTAATAGATCACTGATGACGTCAAAAATGAACAAAAGAGTGGCAAACGAGGCGATAGCCGAGTGTATTACTGATCTTCTTACCACATTTTGACGTCCTCTGTGATTACTGAACAGACGCACGGCAACATGGAATCTATTTTTGTTTTATATAATAAAGAAACAAACTACTACAGGTACTCTATTTTAAAATCTTTGAACATTACTCGAAAGCCGGCACTTGCCCACTTTGGCGAACACGAAGAAAGCCATTTGACGTAATCTGCTGTCTATACAAAATTTAGGAATCTCATTGGTTGCTATGCGAAGTAAAGAATTGTGATTGGTCCAGGAAAATCACGCCACTGTCAAACCTGACTCAAATGGCTTCTCGTACGTGGAATGAAAACTTGCTATGCAATGAGCTTGCTTCATTTGTATAGACAATCGATTACGTCAAATGGCTTTTGTCGTGTCCCCCAAAATGGGCAACGGTCGGCTTTTAAGTAATGTTGAACTGAAGAATTAGAAATAAAAATAAAAGCTGTAGTAGTTTGTTTCTTTATTATAAAAAACAAATAGATTCCATGTTGCCGTGCATCTATTCATTAACAGATCACAGAGAACGTCAAAATGTGGTAAGAACATCAGTGACACACTTGGTTATCGCCTCGTGTGCCACTTTTTTGTTCTTAACACATTTTGACGTGATCAGTGATCTATTACTGAACACACGCTTGCAACATGGCATCTATTTGTCCAGTCCAGACATGTCTTTCAGTGTTAGAGTGAAGAATTTGGGGCGATAAATGCAACAGCACTCAACTAACTTGTAAGATCATTCTAACTTTTCGTTTTACTTATGGAACTCACCTTCCATATTCGCACCAGTATCCATGTTGTTTGAACCCAAGATCGTTTGTCATAAGCCGCCATAAGAGAACGGACACATTTTTCCAACCTGACCGTTTGTCGAAATTATTAGATTGAAAGAGTAATTTTCACACAGTACTATAACAACCTTGGAGGTGCGGTGACCTATGTTTTGTTCCTTCGCCTCCAGATAGAGCAGTCTGCAATCGAGCCCTGGCCGGGGATATTATTGCATTGTGTTCTTGGGCAAGACACTTAACTCCCACATTGCCTCTCTCCACCCACTTGTACAAATGGGTACTGGCGAAGTTAATGGCGGGGGTAACCCTGTGATGGACTAGCATTCCATCCAGGGGGAGTAGAAAAACTATTAGTTGTCCATGCCACAAAAACCAAGATTGGCATTGTCTGATGTCGCACTTGGCTCACACGCTGATTTTACTTTAACAGTTGGATTTCTTTGTTTAACTCAGTCAACGTACCAATCAAGTTTATATCACAATCCTTTCTCACTCCACAAAATCAACAGGAGATCCTTTTTTACATTATTGTCTTTTGAATCTCTATCTGTTTGGTACAACAGACTAATTAGCCACATTAACGGGTCGCATTTTACTCACGTGATATAACTCCTATTAAAATCCATCGGGTCAGCGCAGTAACCTCACGAAGAAGTAAATAATTTCTCGCTCAATAAATGCTTTCGATATTCACCTTTTAGCACCACCAGTGTGACCCAAGTGAAATCGTTTCCAATTATTGTCAACAACAACAGCACCAGCGAAAAACCAGCAAAAACATCAACGACAACAAATTTGATCACTGATCGGTTTAAAGTAAGTAGGTAACCTTTATTTTGACACGATAAAAATTTAAAGCTGAAGTAGCTTTGTGGGGTCGTGTATAAAATAAGCTAGGAATGAACTAAAAGAACTAAAAATATATAAAATACAATAAAAGAGTCCTATTTACATGCTATAAGAATCAATAATATATAAAATTCCGATCTCTGCGGGTTCACGCTGGAGGCGGTTATAGTGTCGAATTTAAATTCTTTTAAACTCTTTTAAATTCTTAAATAAATTCAAATTCTTTCAAAAAGAAATGACTTACAGAGCTTCTGGCATGCTCTCCATCGCTGCAAGACTGTCTGGGTAACAAACAAATGCAGCCAAGGCTTGAATAATAACATCCCGTAAATCTAAGGCGGAAAGAGCAAATGATCTCACATTTAGTACAAGCCACAAGGAAGGACGATACGAAAGAAAGCAGCTAAGAAACAGGGGAAGGAAGGAGGGAGGAAGGGGCATAGGAGCATGGGAGCATGGGACCTTGGGGGCATGGGAGCTTGGAAACATGTTATCATGGGAGCATGAGACGATAGGAGCACCCTGTTCAGTGAGCTTGTGGGCATGAATACATGCGGGGAGTGAAACGTGAGTATATGAATGCATTGGAGCATGCTGATCAGGGAGCTTGAGGGCACGAGACCAAGTTGATGAGAAAGCTTGTGGGCATGGGAGCGCGGGGTAAAGGAACATGGGAACATTAGAGCATGCATAGAGCTTGTGGACATGTGAGGATGGGAGCACGGGAAATACACGGTTGGCCTGTCCGGCAAGGAATGGAGAACGACCACTTAATGAGTTGACAAAAAGCTCTGACTTGTAACGTACCTGGATTGATAATTTTTTGGTTGATAAAGTGCGTGCACAAAAAGACAGCCATTTTTTGAAGAGTACCATTGGCATCTAACGAGAAAAAAATAAGAGTAAGAAACTTCTGTTGACGAGATCTGAATTCGCAAATTGTAGAGGCTACAGATTTTGCAAAGGTCACAATTTAACTAAGGCAATACATATCTATATCACAGATTAGGACGAGATTAGGTCACTTGGAGTATCACAAGAGACTTGGAAGTGAAAGAAGTGAAAGAAGTCCTTGGCATGTTTTCATGCAAGCTGGTTATCATGTGGAGAAAACATGTTGCTAAGATGCGTTGACAGTCAAAAAATGAAACAAACTGACAGAGGACTAAGCAATGGACTTGAAATCACAATAGACTACAGTTGTCTGCTCGAAGACCTGGCCTTTCCATGGCAGTGAAGCTGGAGGTAACCTTGCTTTGACACAAATCCCTCATTTTTCGCCATGTAAGTGCGCCTAGTGAGGTTCACTTCTACAACAAAAGCAGTGAGGTTTGTTTCAAAACGAGGTAACCTCCAGCCTCGCTGCCATTCAAAAGAAAAAGGCAAGTCGACAAAACGATAACAATGGATACGTTCGCCGATTTTGATCGTTTTGATAGTGTAGGCGCCTACGAACAACCGACAAAGCTAACGCAATTCTTCATCAGTCAACCCATTATCAATGCCCGACGTATGTTTTCTAGCAAGGATAAAGCAACAGAAATAAAACAAATCGACAAAAAGCCGAAACTAATTTGTTTCTAACATATTTTTCATTAGTTTAAAAGAACAGTTTCCTGCTGTGAAAGAAATTGAATAATTTTGGTTCATACTTTCGTATTTTGTTTTTGTCTCTGAGTACCATTTTAGCGAGTACTTCAAGTTAACTATGAAAGACACCTTCTCAACTTAACTTAATATCTGGCTTTGCAAACATCTGTTTTAGTAAGGGCTCTCTGAAATAATATGTATTTGAATTATCACGCTCAGTTGCCGCTCCTGTCTTGTCTGTTCATTTGATTTCGTTTTTCGTCATTTGCTTTCCCTTTTAGTACTGTTGCTTATAACTCACGCATAAGTGGATTTCACAATTAAGTCAAACTTTCCGTGAGCATTAACAGTCTACTGTACTTTCGAGGAACAAAGTTTGAAATATTCTCTGAATATGTTGCTTACTTGCATCGAATTATCACGCTGGGCCCGCCGGTTTCATAGGAACTGTCTGATTCCCCTTTATAGTTTGCAAGTACAGTATGTTTGGGTAGCTTTGTGTCGGTAAAGCAAAGAAAGGTCGAGAGACCGAACCGTAGGAGTCGTGTAGACTCGCCAACCCTATTTTACACTCCTTGTTTTTCTGGACAGGACTCGTTGTAACCCATGAGAGATATGCTAACACTCAATTAAGTTCAAGGAGCAGAAAGAAAAAACTAAGCACTCATTAATAGAATCAATCCTTTCTTTTAAAACGAGTGTTTGCAAAAAGAGCTTGTGTGTTTATATCGAAATAGCTACACAGTACAGATAAGCCTTCGAGTGCATTGAAAGCAAGAAAAAACGCTGTCAAGAAACAGAAACTAACATGGTCGAGCTCCGAACACATACATGTAAAGATCAAAAGAACATTTTCTGTGTCTTTTGCCTTTGTATTCCCATGTTTCAGTTTGCAAGGCTCTTAAGTTTGGTTCATCATCCTCCGAAAATAGAATGTTCCAAGGACAGAATCATGACAACTCATTTACGTTAAACAATCTATACTTAGTGCGAAAGTCAGAAATCCATGAACACAATGATTTTATAATAATAATAAACCAACTGAGCTATGAAGCCACACATTGGGAGCGAGTGTGTGGCTTGATAGCTCAGTTGGTAGAGCATCGCACCGGAATCGCGGAGGTCACGGGTTCGAATCCCGTTGAAACCCTGATTTTTTCAGGCTTCTTCTTTCCAATTGCTTAAATTGGAAAATTAACTGCGATGATCATTCTTCACCTTCCTTCCTCCCTTCCCTTAGATTGTGATTGTTCTTACCCCTGGTACTCTAATGGGAAATTGTTTTTAATTCTGGTTCACAATACGGTAATCTTTAAATTTTGGTCACGCATTATTACATGCAGTTGCATAAATAATAAATAAATAAATAAATCAACTTTGTTTTTACGAGGGTTACATATAACATGCAGTCATACGACTGACAAACCCGTGGCCCTCGAATTCCCGATCGAATTGGAATTTAGAAATGTTGATTTTTGTGGAGGGAGGAAAACCGGAGAACCCAGAGAAAAACCCTCGGAGCAAGGACTAGAACCAACAACAAACTCAACCCACTTATGATACCGGGTCCGGGAATCGAACCCGGGCCATATTGGTGGGAGGCGAGCGCGATCACCACTGCGCCATCCCTGCTCCCCCATACTATCAGTTCTTGGGCTAAATTGAAACACCAACAGCAAATGGACCATGAAAAGATATACAATAGCAGTATTATAATTATTTCTCTTCCAGCGAGTTTTCACCGCAGTTGTTTCTAAGTATACCATTCACGATGCGGTTTAAAGCTGTAATCTATTTTATAATACTGTTCGCATTCGCACTGTTCTCTTACTACGGCACTTGGATAATGACGTCCATTTAAGCGGGAAATAATTCAGGTGAGCATTTTGACATCTTGAATAAGGAGCTCGGCAGTCTGATATTTTGGCTGGTTTATGATTTGAAATAACCCTGTCTACCTCTCTACATTGATCCAGTCCACCCCCCAAATACTACTCACTTCCCTCCCCCACCCCCAGAAAAATCATTTCTCCTTTCCCTCTCGTTGTAATGAGCAAAAGCAATAAATACCAAGCCACCAAACATCCACGTTAAGCCGGACATACTAGAGACCTTACGCATATACCACGGCGACGGGAAGGACGACGCCCAGTAAAAATTGTGTTTATATTTTATATTTTTCTTTGGAGTTTTGCATTTATTTTTATTAAGACTTGCCCCTGCTAAATATGCTGCAAATGCGTTCAGTTCCAATATAGATATACGAAAAATTAGCCGATTTGGTTCACGTTCTCCGGGAACGCAAATTTGATCATTGCAAGTTGTTGTTTTGCAGAGGACGGAAAACAAATGTACCGTGAATTATAACGCACGTGCACAGCCATTGTTTTTCTCATTAAACCTTTTCTTTAGTGATGTTCTCGTTGCCGTTGCCACGTGTTTTGCGTGAGTCCCTACTAGGGAGTTTTGGAAAGTAGGACGCAAACGCCGAGGACGACGTCGATTAAAAATTGATTTCATATTTTACCTAGGAATCTCGCGATATTCTAAAGTCATCTATTCTTTGTTTCTTAGAGTCAAAACTATAACAAAACTCAATCTGGGACAGAGAGAAACACTTGAAACAAAAATCAGCAATATAGCCGTCGTTCGGGACAACACAGAATTTGGGTCATTTCACATTGCTGTTTTGCAGAAGACGGCAAAGAAATGTATCAAGAATTATAACGCACGTGCACATCCATTGTTATGCTCGTTAAAACTTTTGTTTTGCGTCATTGCCGTTCTCGTTGACGTCGTGATTTTCCCGCCAATTTAAAAATCAACTGGCTAAGATGAGGTGTTGGAATACTATTCCCAGGTTCCCCCCTTTGAAATGTTTGGCTATGATTATTTGGGTCATGTGCAGCCCCTCCTCAATAAAACTGAACAAAGAAAAAATTTCCAAGCCTAAGGAAACTTCGATTCTTAACCATTCTGAGTTTAAGATAGAGCCGAAAAGGCTAGCTAAGCTGAAATAATTATAAAGGGAATGTAACATTATCAGTGCAAGGATAGCTAGACTATAGAGCCGTACTTTATGGTAAACTCGAATTTGTACTTTTTCCACGAACACTTCACACGATCAGTTTATACGAACAGTTAACGCCAGTTTGAATTCGTGGCACAAGTGGAAAGGACCAAAATTTGGTGCCTAGGTATGTGAGAAAAATGGCTCAGTACTTCACACGAAGGGACTTTGTACCAACCGTGCGAGAGCTGCACGAGTGAGCACGACGGCGGGTGGAAAACGAATGAAAATATTATTCAAATCGATAAATTCTGAATTACTAAGGATTTTCTTGCCTATCGCCAGCGACAGGTATCGATATTTTTTTACCTGTCACTTCATGAATTTACCTGAAATCGACCAGTAGACAGACAATATTTCTACCCCTGAATGTGGAGCACAAAGACATGTTTAGGCTTACTCACGCTTTTGCATCCAGTAATTTCCCAGAGTTGGAAAGATGGCATCTCTTTTACTAGTAAACGCACTGAACTAAGACTTTCGCCTGTGATTAAGCTTCTAAAGCCATTGGAACTTTCAGAGTGAATTCACATAAGTTGTATAATCATACCAGTGTGATGTCTTCTCTGCGCAAAGTCGTATGCTAATGAGGCACGATTCTCCTTTTCTTGAAGACAAGATTATGACCAGCAAAAGCATTCGCATGCAAGACTTCAAAAGAAAAAATATACTGTAACAAACAAAAACTTGTACCTGGAATATCGTCGAAGTTTGTCGTGGGATGAAAGTAGTGCCTGAGCCCGTGAAACGCATTGATAGCGGCCTCCATGTAAAATTCAGGCGTGAACTCAAAGAGAGGTTCTTTGGAGGCTCCACGCTCCAAGGATGACACAATGCAGTTCAGCATCCAATGAACGTCGTTCTGTTTCTCCTAGAGTGATTAAGAAATAAGTTCTCCTTCAGAAGAAAAAACAATATAGTAATTGGCAGGCAGCTAACGAGAAACGTTACCTGCCTGCCAATTACATAAATTGCCATAAACGAGCCGATACAATGGTTTTCTGGGAAACTTAAGAGTTGATTTGCATTCTAAAGACCTACGTTTACGGGCTGCATGGCAATCTTACTACCTTGGGTAGGACTAACACCTTCCAGATGTCCAGTTAGTTCAGCCGCCCCCCACACCGCCCTATTTTTTCGCTCGCCGTTTCTTGGGCTGCACCACAACTAACTGGACGACTTTTAGAGGCTGACCGACCGCTTAACTCAGTTGGTAGAGCATCAGACTACCGTGTGCGAGGTCTCGGGTTCGAGCCCCAGACCGGACCAACACTCAGGGTCTTAAAATAACTGACGAGAATATGCTAATGGTAGATATTCTAGTCTTCTCGGATAAGGACGATAAACCGTAGGCCCCGTCTCCTGCATCTTCACTGTTATGGTCAGCAAGGGACGTTAAAGAACCCACACACTCATCGTAAAAAGTACGGCACAGAGTTCCCGGTGTTGTGGTCTGATCTTTACCCATTGTGCTATTTGTGCTGTTGAAATGCTCGGAGATAATAGCTGTTAAAGCTACTCTACAATCCGAGAGTTAATAAAGTACTGACTGGACTTAACTTGGCTACGTTTTCACGGGTGAAGTCAAGAAATGGCTATGAATTGCTTCCCAAATGGCTTGCTTTTCATTTTAAAGTCAGTTGCACACCAGATCTCTTCTTGATAGCTCGTGTCCAGTAACTGTTACAATCTTGGGAATATCTCGAAGCTATTCGCGTTCAAATTTGCTTTTGTTTTCTAACTTAGCTACTTGCAGTTTTTTTTTTCATTGATCTTTTTGAATCACCAATTCGGTGCCCAGCTGACCTACGATTATAAATACCACGAGAAAACAATCATGAGTATTCATGATCAGGTGCACCGTTCTTCAGCCTTCCAGTAATTCTATGAATTCGCATCATTTGTTGTTTGTACGTTTCTTCGCACCACGTTTTTTTTCAATCAAGCGTTTATGTATATGAAGCGATACCCAGGATGAGGTTCACCGTCTCGTCTTTTACCGAGTAATTATAAAGAGCATGTTCACGCTGGCAAGCCGAATTTTGATCCCCACCCCTGTTTTGCGCATGCTCTAAATATTCCAACTTATTCCTGGTACTGGTCAATTTCATCCCCAGAGCCCGCGCGCTTTCGGTCAGCGGTGACCTACTGCTTTTACAAACCTTGGTGAAAATAAGAGTGGAGACCCAAGCCATGTGTCTCGCGCAGCTCGTGCTCTCTTGCATGAATACTCTCTTGGATCTCTCAAGTTCTGTTAGCACGTCTGTTCTCTGAAAGCGAACACGCAATGTCATTCTTAGACGTTGGGTACAAGGTTACCACATGGCCTACCTTGACCAATGATGAAACAGAGAAAGAAAAATCAACTGTTGATTATCATTGGTAGTAGAAAATAGTCCAAAGAAAACACACGCGCTGATTGGTTTAAACCCTTTTTTTCAATCGATAGAAACACAGAACTAGCACGAGCTGTTGACGTAATGAGAGCGCGTGCAAAGAGAATTTACATTTTCGTGATCAAAGTAGACAAGTTGTTTTCTGTTTTTCGTCGCGCAATTTTTTTAAAAGAGATAGAAAGCATGTTCTCCGTGTTTTAGCGAGTTGTATAGAACCACGAGTGGAAAGAGAGAACTCTGGAACAACTCGGCTGTCGACTTATGTTCCCACAACATTTCTCGTCCTTCTTAACTTCTACAAGTGTTGCTATAACCCGTTACAGAAGCATATCACCTATAGTTCACCAGTAAATTTTCTTCGATTTTAATTGGTTTTACTTGATCACGTGACGCGACGATCTTCATCCGTGGAGAGACACTATCAGCCCTTATAGTTCACGACTAAACTTTCGTCGATTCTAATTGGTTTAAATTGATCACGTGACGCGATAGTTTTCATCAGCGGAGAGACACTATCAGCAAACAGTGCCCGTCCGCCGGAATACCCGGATGGATGATACTTCTCCGTGAAAATTTTTCATCTTTAAAAGTTGGAAATAATTCGATATGATTTTTGAAATGGCACTCGGAAGAAAATTTACTGGTAAACCATAAAGACAATAGAGGGTGTCTGTCTCAGAACTATGGGTCTGATAGTGGCCCCTTGGAAATTTGATGTTCTTAAAACTATCATATCTGCCCTCGAAGTCTTGCTTCTTGGGCAAATATTTGTTTAAAGAACATCAAATTTACGCGGAACAACTCTCAGCCGATAGTTCCTCGACAGAAACACTCTATCGTTTAAACACTGTCCGTCCGAGGAAGATACGCGGATGGATAGTACTCGTCTGTCAAATTATTTTCAGCAAACGAGGTTCCTTCTACAAAAAGAAAAAAAAAAACAATTGATATTGGATCAAGTAGGTTTTTGTCTGTCTTCTTTTTCTTTTGGCTGTCACGGCTTTCATCTAAAAAGTTGAAAATAACTTAATATGATATTTGAACTGGCGTGCTGGAGAAAACAATTTTTTCTGTTTCTTAATTGTTTATACCTCCGGTTCACAGCGTCTGATCTTGCCCATTGTTTCTTCTAGAGCTCTGATGTTTTGTTTCATGTTGTCCCGGACTGCTCTCACCTACAAAGAGAACATATGCCTTTTACCATTTCACACAAACAAAACTTACCTCTAGTACTTGGGAATATGCATTGCCGCTGCCTCCTTCTCCCCCCTCCGCACCACCCAACCATAGATGGAATGCTGCTCCATTGCAGCTTATCCTAACTCTCCCCCTGCGAAGATTGCGCTTCAGGGCGCGAGCAACAAAACGGACGAAATGTAACAATATGAAAAAATCAAGATAATGTTTAAGTAGTTTTGACGCAGATTTTTGCTCTCGATTCCATTAACTTTAGAAACTAGGAACCAGGAATATACCTTCGATAGCTGCTTGTGCACAGCAATGTGGTAGAGCATGATGACGCCATCCAACATTTCAACCAATGAGGGCTCGAGATTGCGATCTTCGCAGGTCAAAGATTGTTCGTCCGGCTTACCAGAGTTCCCTCGGTTGGTTGATGCTTCTATGGCATCTGATAAGAGAATAAGTTATAACTTATAAGTTATAATTTATAAGTCAAACGTAAATGGAAAGGATAAAGTCGTTGTGAAATGCACAGGTTGACTTAAATAAGCCTTGTAACCAATATGAAGGAGATTCATTAAGAAACAGTCCTTCTTGCTTCAGGGGACAGAAAATAAAGCAAAGGATATGATTTACAAGCGTACAACAACAGACTTCTTGGATGAAAGAACTTCAAGTTTTCAACTATAATTCGACTACAAATTTTCTCCCAAATAATTATGACCGCACGGCAGGTGCATAAACAGGGGACTGGTTCTAATTCCCACGTCTCCCACAACTTGTTTTACTGAGCAATATTGGGGCAGTGTTGGCCTACATATTATCAATATCATTTTACAATACAAAGTGACGCCAAGGCGGTGTAACTTACCAGGGTAGGCTTTCTTGAGATGTGACAGCACGCCACCAAGTCTATGGACAGATAACAACAGACAGCAATCTTAGAAGGTCTGGATCAGGATGGGGTTAAAGGGGTCAAGTCACGGTATTTTGAACACGTACGAAATTACTATTAAACTGAAGATAGAAAAACACAAAAGAAACAAGGATGTTTCAGAATGGAGGAGATTAGCACGGATTACAAACGACGAACTTGAAACATCTGGTCTAAAACGTTCAAGATGCACAAGCCGTGCAGTAGCTCCTTGAAACTGATAGCTGACAGGTTACTGCCACGTGAGATCTGGAAAATTTGATTGACAACTAAGAGATGGGCTGATATTTCAACAGACAGTCAGAAATCGCCGAAGATTTAACAGTCACTTCCAATACAATAGTGTATGGCGTTACCTTGGAAGGTCCCAAAAATGAACTTTGTCGTCGAGGAAAACGTGATTGGGAATGTAAGCGTCTAAAGCCAAACAAAGCAAATCAGACGAGTTAGACGTAAATTGACAATCTCAGACAAATGCGTTCAAGTCCAGGCTTGGATCAGTAAGCTGGATTCATGGGAAAAGGTCCTTCACAGACTAGACATTTAGCAGTCGACAGCTATTTGTCATTTGTTTTAAATATATCCGAAACACTATTTGTTGCCGACAACTGAAAAAACTTACTGTGTGACAACTTAACGTTAAATTTTTGATCAAGGACAGCTTAGCAGTTTGTCTTTTCGAAAAAAGAAACGCTTCAGCTACAGATTACAGCCCGGCAGTTTTCGAAAACTAAATGTCTCGTCTGTGGACGCCCAGAAACACTTAAATCTCGTAGTGCCCGTCTCCAACCTGGTGTACGAACTCGTATTGACGAAATATTGGCATGATCTAAACAAAATCTCAATATAAAGAAAATCTGGTCTTGCATTCCAATCAGTGGGAACGACAAATGTTTACTCCTAGTCAATAATTTTACTGTTTGCCTGATTGAAATATTCTATTCAGTTGTTGTTGGACTGCGCTAACACAAGGAAAGGCCACATGATGTAAACAAACTCATGCAGTTACATTTTTGACAAACTGGTTCCAGGTTCACACGTACCTTTACTTTTGATTGGCGAATTGTTTTCTTGAGCCCACTGCTCCCAATGCCAGCGGACTGCCTGCACCAGTCGGTGATAGAAACACGTGATCACTGGTCCTGCGCATGCGCTAGAAGGTTGAAGCTGAGAAGAAACGAGTACAGTGAGAAAGAAAAACAGTACAATGCCTTGACGAGGCTCCAGTTCTAATTACAATTTGAATTAAAACTAACGTCTCTAAGTTTCATATTCTCGGGAGAAAGACCTAGAGCCCTTGTCGTATTCACTCACAAGAAATTGGACTTTGAGAGCCAATGACAGACACCAGGCGAATCTTTGTAGTTCTAAGTGACTTTTGTAAGCTCACAGGCAAAACAAAGAGCACAACGTTAGAGAGACAGCTCATTTTCTCGGTAAATTACATAGCTAATGGTTCCAGCTGGAGTGATCACAATGCAATGAAAACCGAGGACGGACAAAATGGGAAAGGAAGATGTCATTTAAAACAGACAGCTACGTGCGAAATAAGATGAAAACCAAGTCTACCTTACCGCAATTGTCATCATATTTTCCTGAAGGAATTTTCTAAACTTTTCAAGAAACAGCACTCTGGTTGATTTAGAGTCCTGTTAATACCAAGAAACACGATTATTAGTAGTAACTGGACCAAGTGGAGTGCAATTCAGGGAGTGATCACACTGAACAAAAGCACAGCGCGACACTGATTTGAAATTACGACCACGATAAGACTCTGAATTGGACGACTCGAGTTCCAAACGACTGATCAGTTATCTGAACATATGTAGAAAATTCCTATTGTTGGAGTCTAATTTCTAAAAAGGCAAAGCTACCTAGAAAGAGAAATTAACAATAAATTGCAAAGCTTACTAAATGGTTTTAACCCAGGAGTATCAGTAATTCGTATAGTGTGATCGCCGTCTGGGTGAGGGTAGTTCTGAAAAGAACTGTTGTTCGTGGTGACTAACGTTTCGACAACCTGAGCCGTTTGTCAGGCGCCGGTAGTTGTTGACATCTGTTAACAGGCGTTTGTTCTCACTTAGTGTACCAGCTTTCAGAGTCAGTCATTGAAAACAGTTCGTACTGCAGCTTAAGCATTGGGCAGTGTCCCAGTCAAGGTTGTGGTTTGTGAGTAGATGATGTACAGTGATGTGATTGTTGGTGTCAGTTTCGTGTTAAGGTTTCTGCCAGTCTCACCAGTGTTCGAAGCCTGGCAGTCGGAGTATTTGATGTTGCAAGCTGCTCCCTGCCTGTTGTTGGGTTCATCCCTGTCTTTAACGTTGCTCAATAAGTGTCGTAACATAGTTCGTTTGTAGTTCGTTGTTGTCGCCACCTACCAAACAGTCTAGAAAAGGAAGTTTTCCATTTTCTTCGATTACTTTGGTAAACTGGATGTCGGCGCTCTGTTCGTTGAGGTGGTCGTGAAAATGTCAATTTCGTCTTTGCGAACTTGTCGACAAGTTGCAAGGCCGCGTTCCTACACGTGTTGCATCACAATTTCTGCTTCAACAACAGAAACAGGCGACCCACGGCTGTTCCATGCAACTTCTTGTAGTGGTTACCGTTTTAATGAAAGTAAGTCGATGTCAGGCAAAGGTTCAGTAAGTCCATGATATCTTCTGTCAGTAACGTTAGTTTAATGGTAGATTGGTGGAATGAAGTAAACCGGTTCATGGTTGGACGTAGTCGACACAAACAGGAAGTCGACTTTAATAGCGTAAATTTCACCGCGTACAAAAGTAAAATAAAAATGGTTCGCATGCGATTATCCACACAGTCTAAGGCCAGTTACCTGTGTTGGTCGATCATCTCCTTTTAACAAAATCTTGCAGATCTCCACCTGAATATTCTCCAGCACTAAAATGAAAATAAGATGTTACCAATGGTGGACTAGATTGTATATTTACAAAAACAAGTTAAATTCGTGTTTAGTCCAAAACAAAAATTAAAACGATAAACTATGATACATTTTCTCTGGTCCTACATGTATGTATGTAGGCTGACTGTATATAAATGATTTTGCCCAAAATTTCATTATTTTGTTCAAGGAAAATTACATAATAGTGAGTAACATGAAAACTTCGCTTGCAGACACATACTTCGCTTTTACAACATTAACAAAATGGTAGAAGCTTCGATAAAAGTCCAGATTTTTTTCTACATATCAAGGCCATTTCCTTCAGATTTATCGTCCCTTGACGAGCCCTGCAAAACTACAACTTAATTAATGCACCTGTAGACTCCAAGATGTGTTCACAAATGCAATTTTATCACAAACATTAATTCCTAACGATACTATTTCGCGAGAGGACTAGCCTGCTAACCGACTCTCAGGTTTAGGCCTTCGCGAAACATCAGTCTAAAAGATCTCCATCAAGTGAACAAGCTTACAAGTTCTCTATATCTCTAACAGATATTCCTTACCTTGAACTTTATTTTTAAGCTTATTGCAGGCTGTTGTGTATTCTGTTTTAGATGCCTCACTTGGCTTCGAAGCATCCTGAAAGAGATTAAAAAAGAAGTCATTAGTTTGTTTATTTTGATTTTTTAGCTCATAGTTTGTCATACGCAAGTCGTTTCATCAAGGTACCACAATTACCCGTAACGTAACTTTTAAACAAAATTTCGCGTAAAATTTTTAAACTTTTTCTTCTTTTTCTGTCTTTTTCTTTTCTAGTCTAAGCCATTTATCTTCCCTTTCGACTTACTATTGCCTTGTTTCTGCTTTCCTATATGTTTAAACTTCCATTCTGGCGGTGGTAAATTTTTATCCCCCCCCCTTGACAGTACGCCCTTATATGGGAAAAATAGTTATGTGTGGCCCCAAAGGATGATTTGTTTGGTTTTTTTTTAGAAGAAGCTACTTCTCCATTGTTATCGATAAGACTATCAGCAAAAGCCGTTCAAAATGCCACTAGCGTCGGCCTGAACTAGGAAACTAATTGAAAGACAGGTCGGAAACAGGGTATAGATTTAAAGGTCATGTCTTAAATAGGCTATCAATTTTTTTTTTTTTTTTTTTGGCGGGGGGGGGGGGCTGGTCAAATGGGTAAAGGCTTTGGAAAGCGGGCTTCACATTCCCACAAGACTTTTCTGACAGTACAAAGAGCGGGATTTGTACACGGCAAAAACTTAACAACCCCATGCTAAGTGGCATACAAGCTTTACAGATCGACTGTTAGAGGGATGTACTCACATCATCGCTTTCCCACCAAACCAAAGGAAACGACGACTGTAGAATGTTGTCATCTGGCGGTTTGATATGCATGAAATAACTAAACTTCTGAGGGAAAGTTCACATAGTCAAGGAAAGTAAACAAATAGTTCTAGAAGACGATTTTTAAGCGCGATGTTAACTTCTAAGGAGATTTATGTTGAAATTTTGCCATAACTATTTTATACCATGCAAAAGTAAATACAGTGGCCAACGTTAGGTGTAATGATAACGGAATGTTAGGTGTAATACCGTCAAGTATACAACGGCTTCTTGTATTCGACTGGCTGTATTTTCCATGTCATGGTATCAAGTCCCGTATGCTTCTGGACCCTCTCGCTTCGAGAGCGTAGCGTTATGTGACAGAGAAAGGGCCAGAACTGGACTAACGTAAGGAGTGTGTGGCGGGATTTGGCCTTAACAACGAAAATAGTAAGTTTAAGTTAAGGAAGGTATGTACTTATTTCACTGACAAAAGGATATGCCTTGCAAGCAATCCACAGCCTGCGTGTCTTCTCGTGTTTAAGGATGGCAAGAGCCAAGGAAAGGCAACGAACCTGCAGATAAAAAGAGAAAAAATTAAATAAATCAGTTTTCAATTCTCCTAACTTTTCTCGTATATTTATCTAAAAGTTTCTTGTTAGAATTTGGTAGGACATCATAAGATGTTTTCAGAACGAAACTCATTACACCGAGCTTGCAATAAATCTCCGTTTGCACAAGACAGTATAACCCTGGAAAACGATTCCCAGTGGCGTAAATTACTTGGAAAAAAAATGCGGACGATTCTAATATCGGACAAAAAATAGTGTCGAAAATAAAACCGTCCGAAATTTTAAGCTCTCGAACTATTTACAGTATAGTATAATATATTTCAAAGCACTTTATTTCCTTTATGAGGCAAGCTCTAGTTGAGACTTCGAGCTATTTGCTGCTCGGTATATCGTTAAAATATTGAGGATGCAGTAAGACTTTCATTTTCATACATCTTGTTTCAGTCTAATTTGTGTTTTGTTGGCGTAAATTTACTTTAGCTTTATAGCCCACGTTCCGTCGGTTCCTTTATTTTTTTCGTATCATAAAGTAAAATTTTAGGCGTACTGTACATATTAGGGACCTTAATCGAACCACGACGACAACAGCAACGAGAACGCCACAAAACAAAAGGTTTAATGAGCTGAACAATGGCTGTGCACGTGCGTTAAAAGTCTTCATACAACTCTTAGCCGTACTCTGCAAACAAAGTGAAATGACTAAGTTCTGCGTATTTTGTAGAACGTGGACGACGGCGGTTAATTTCTCTATTTTCATTTGAAATTGAACGCTGGCATCACATGTTAATCTTGAGCAAGTTCTGAGACTGATAAACGTACTGAACTGATTTAGGCATCTGCGAAATTTGACGCTAATATATATATTTTTTTTCTAGGCGTCATCCTTAGCGTCACAGTCGTCAGTCACCATTGCTTAATGTCCTTATTAAGACTTAAGTCTTGATCTTTACAGAAAAGCGACTGACAGCATACTGTTTAGAAATAGACCTTTAAGACTGATTATTGGAAGAAGCTCACGTATGGGAGAATATTATTGTTCTCTTTGTTTGAACGAGAATCACACTGGGAGGTCTGGTTCCAATACCTGTGATCTGAAATCCATCGTAACCGGTTGAAACCAGTAAAACTTGATAAGCGCGTTTAGCAAGTGGCTCAGACATGGCTCGAGTTCAAACTCCTACAGACAAACCAACAACAATAAAACGCATAAGAAAATGAGTTAACTCATCACACAAAGGGTTACTCAGATTCGAAGAAAACTTTCGTTGAACTTTGCAGATGACAAGAGACTACGGACCCATATAATACTCGGGTTTCATCAAGGGCTGGCACTGGGCAAATTGACCAGCTGTAAAAATGATTTTACCGGCTTCGTTTGACATCATCATTTTAAACGTTCAAAATGTTCTGCCCGCCTATGAAAACCAGTTGCCATCTTGCTGAAAACGTCATCTCTCTTTAGTTCAATGAGTGCAAACCTGTAGGATGATAGTTCTAACTCTTTTTACCCCTCCCCCCGAATACATCGCATTGTCCCCAACCTACAGCCCCTAATCTTTTGGCTAAGTTGCACTTATCTAACAATTTGCTGCTACCCAATCTCGGCGCAGTAGGTACGCGACAATGCCGAAAGGTAGACAGTTAGTTTACCAACGGTTGGTCTAAGATTACAGTGTTTCAGCCTAAATCAGCTCTACCCACAATACCTATCGACACTGCTGTGACGCTTTTGGCTTTTGGCTTTTGGAGGACATTCGTTCTCGAATAGGCTGTAAAATTCCGCCTGGGGAGAGCGAGCTATCAGAAGAGTGCGAATATGATTTTCGCAAGAACAGAGCACAATTTTTTCTAGATAAGTCTTAAAACTCAGATCGCTTGCTCTACCAGAGCAAGTGCCGCACCATGCCTCAACTAAGATTCCGTCAATTATCTACAGTATGAGCTTACCTCCATACACACCCACATAAGATCCAGTATTTTGTGCACGCCTGGCTGATGATCCAATGGATTGCTTCCAGAGCAGGACTTTAGCAAAAACGGCAGGAGCACCTCTTCCACCACATAACCTCCAGTCTACAAAATGCCGCATCATAAAGTATAGTTTACTTCGGGCAACAAGTACCCTGCGAGAAAGAGATGCCCTCGAAGGGAATTTCTCCTTTGCAGGGTACGCAACCAGGTACTTTGATTAATTACTATATTGTAAGGGATAATTCAGACCTCGGACACCTTTAGTATTACACTATCGGGAAACGGCGGAGTTCTGATATGATAGAAGAAAGCTGTAGAGCACAACAAAGGTCGCACACCAAAGGTCACTACAGCGGCGTTGAGATTTCCTGAATACGTTAGGAGGAACGGAACGCACATTTAGAGTGGTTTTCAATTGAGTGTTGTCAACCAAACCCAGAATAATCACTCTAGCCAATCACAAAGTGAGCCAGTGAGCCAGACAATACAGTGAACCAATCAAAAGTAATTACAAGTAACTGACACCGCTGTGGACCTTTTGATGTTGAATACTCTAAGAGGTAACACAACCGCCTTTTTCAACTCGTTAAAGGTATCACAAGAACCCCCGCCCCCCCCCCCCCCCCCCCATCCAGGGCTTTACTGCCCTCCCACAGTTAATAAGTAATTGAAAGACTGTTGGTTATGTCGGAAAAGAGCATAACAATTATTTACCAACAGAGGCCCAAGTTTTTCAAAGACATGTGCAGTGGTTAGGAGAGTCAGAGTATCAGAGCGACCATGAAGAGAAGGCGGTAACCACGGAACTCTATCCGGCTGTGAAATAAAAACAATGAGAAAATAAGCGAAAACACATACCGAGGAATCATCTTATGCAATTATTTTGGATAAAAAGAATCTCCCAAGGAAGATCAGATTTTATATTGTAACTGTTATGTGATTCTTGGAACCATTCCCCAAAGATCCAAAGGAATGACAAACTGAGATAACTCATCCACGTTGCAGGTGTAAACAAATCAAAGGCCTCTTTGAGGCTACGACTATTTTGCATGATGAAGTACATGCATCAGTATAAGCAGAAAAG
>OMLO01000481.1_pt1 | contig 25935 bp, 6 predicted proteins | sample 1674811 | NCBI WGS metagenome assembly OMLO01 (sample SAMN06265003, study PRJEB25207) | coral metagenome | isolation source: Coral host | place: Mexico:La Bocana,Puerto Morelos, Mexico | collected 2008-11-13
CCTTGAATTAAAACAGATCAAACATACGCAACTTATGACTGTTTCACTTAAATTTATTACGCGCTACGTAAAAAAAAATGACAAGAAGACTTCCTGCTTTAACGATTTATTGCTAAATCTTCTTCAGAAGGTATATGAAAGGGGTGCCTTTTTCCAATAAAAGGTACACGAAAGGGGTTCCTTTTCTGAAAAAATGGTATATAAAAGGGTAAGGGGTTGGACCTCGGGGCAGAACCTCCCCGTACAAAACTTTTTTGAGTACCCCCCCCCCTCCCCGGTTCACATGACAGAAGGAACTTGTTGCAGAGACATTCTTTCCACATCTTGTCCTTTCAAGTTATTCTTGCTCATTCATAAGACTTGATATTTAAACTTCATCATAACAGGTAAGAATTGTGATTTTTTAATAACGACTTACATGTCCTTGGAGGAGTTGCTGTTTATTTGCTTCCCAGTCAAACATGACACCAACATGTGCACATACAAAAAGTGTCAACTGGAAGCAAAAATAAATTAGTTGAGATACAGGGGAGTAACTGACTTTCTCCTAGAGGGTGCAAAGTCATTTCTGTAAAAAGGGAAGCTACTTTCATATGGAACAAAGTAACTTCTTTTATGGAGTGAGTGACCTAACTATTGTTTGGAACAAATTGACTTGGAGCAAATATCTGACCATGGAGTGAAAGGAGAGTGGAGAACTCCCATATAGCTACATGTAGGACAGGGGTGCTCCTCATACTTTTAAGGGTCAATGCCTCTAGAGGAGGCCCATATTGCAACATAAACATGGAATAGGTGCTCCTAGTATTTACGCTGTGCTCCTAAAATGTTTTGCTGCATGCCTAAAATGCCAGAAATTTGAGCCCTGTCTTGACTAACAAAAAACAACACATCTTACCCCATGACCAACTTTTCTAGTGTTCTCCTTGTCAATTTTTTAAATTCCGATCTTAAACATCTCTCGAGTTTGCTTGCATGACATTTATCAACTCCACATCATCGGCCACCCCAGGCCACCATCAAACTGACAAGGCAATTAATCCCTGACAAAAATCTTCAGGCAGTTATCTGATTGGCTAAGACTAACAAAAGAATCCTCATTTATTCTGTTGTGCCTTTGGGGGAGGAGTACAGTCTCCTTTCCCAAACAGAGGCTGGTAATCAAGCCTAATCCTGAACACATCAGAATTCTACGGTACATGTATGTGGTATAGGCTAAAACATATTAAGTTGTATCTGTTTTCGGTTTGAAATTTTTTTAACTAGTTTGATTCTTCAGTCTTGTTTTTCTTTGTCTCAAAGTTAATCAAACTAGTTGATAAAATTTCAAAGCAACAACAAATTTAAAACACGACATAGCTTATATAAAGCTGGCTAGCATAGCTCTCAGATCAAGTTTAAGGGCTAGCTTAAGTCTAAACGCACGAAAAGTCTAAGCTTACCTTCCGACTCCCATTGGACAAATTCAGCACTGGGACATGTTTGTTTACACCGAACGACCAACACATATTCTATTTCAACAAGCAACAACCTTGATTAGCAATAAAACTATCAAGAACGTGAGTTCTGGATGCGCAAAATACAACTGAGTAAGCTTGAAAAACTAACCAAAGATGTCGGAGAAGCTTTGACTTCATCGGCAGCTTCTTCGTCTTCGTTAACCCGCGAAGAAGCCGCGCTTGATACACGCGATTGCGCGCCTGATCTCTGTTCCAGATCTTCTTCCATCGTTTATTTTGTTGGACAAAACAACAATTTACCTCGGCAATTGGAGTAAAATTCAAACAAACAGATGATCCGTCTCGGAGCTGGAAATTCCCGCTCCTTGTTATCCCCTGTAAGTTACTATGGTGAAGCTGAGCCCCTAGTACGTCCCGCTGACTAAACCTTGTAATCGCGTTTTGTAACAAACAGTAGAGTGTCCAGCTAGTAGGTGCCTAATATTTCACGCAACGAAGTGACCAGACATTAACTGTTCTTTATTAGGTCGTGGAACTAATCCAATTTCTGTTGTCATCTTATGCTTTCTCCAGTTAGAATCAGGCTTCTTTTGTCAGGACTTCTCCAACCCAAGAGCGGAAATAGATGGACTGGACCTGAAGTGAATTGGACTGCCGGACTAGACGGGAAGGGACCTAACTAAATTCTGGGGGACCCAGAAGGGAAGAAACAGAGAAGAGGAGAATCTGGCTGATGATGCTGGGATTGGATCACGGAAAATTTATGCTGCTTTTGATTTCAGCTCAGTAGTGTCCCTGTAACAATGTCATGTTTTGTGACTTCTCACTGTCACATATCTAATACAATTAATTGATTTTGTCTTGTTTTGTTAATGTTTTTATCAAATCATTCCTAACCTGTTCTACTGTCCCAAAAGCATGAGACAATTAAACAAGAGAAACACTAGACCACTTTCATAAATGGCGGCCAATTACAAACTATTTTGCAAGTGTGAAAACTAGCATTACTAACCTCATTTTGAGTTGATAATTCAAAAGAATTTAGAGAGCTAATTTAAATGCATACAAAAAATTTTGAAATTGGCAGGTATTTATGCAAAGGGTCTATGTCCTGCTGCTACAGGGTCAAGAAAGAAAACCAGATCATGGATCTTTTAACACAGTACAAAATTTGTGGTGCTGGATGGCTTCGTAATGCGACAGCTTCTAAAAACCAAACGGCGTCAACCAGTCAAGCTTGACTTGAGCACACAACAATTTAGGAACCATACGATTTCAATTGAATTTATTAAGTTAAATTTTTAGTCTTCACTCATGTCACTGGGATATTTTGCAGGACTCCAATGTAAATTTAATGACCCCAGGCATAGCTTGCCATCCTGTTGACGTCACAAATGTTGAACTACGACAGGACCCATTGAGTGATCTGTGTGTCGAGGAGCTGTGGCCTCATGTCAGATCGAGACGTCATGAACCACCAATGAACCACTTGGCTCGTATGCAGAGTGCATTGGTGAAGGTGACACAAAATGATTTTGAATTGTAAAAGAGCACGACGCAATCTCAGCTATCAAAACACAACAAACGTACAAATACATCTCTATGATATTCACATCTTTTTAATTAGGTCATATTACAGATCGTTAAACCAAAGATTTCATCAGAAGGGAACTAGAATGGTTCAGCAGATCACATAATAGCACATCCTTCCACCAACAGAAAAATAAAATGACTTCTTTTTCTAAGGGTGAAAAGAGACGTGCAAACTATGTGAGCCTATTCAAGTAGCCCCTAAATAAAATATTTTACCAAACAGTTTCAATAAGGTAAAGTTCAACCGGTCCTACACAAGGCCTTGCACCCAGGCTCTCTCCTCTATCCACCTCCCAGAGCAAAATACCCTTGGAAGAGATTGTCCTACAGAATAGGAAATGCTTGTAAAAAGGCGGTTGCTAGGTTAATGGTGACTATTGAATCTTTTGAAATCAAATTTGACACCAAAGAAACTCACCACACCTTAGATCCTAACCGCATTTGAAGTAAAGACCATTTTAAGTTGAAATTACCTTCCAATATAAAGCATTTACTTTATAGAATTACTGAACTGTGTGGAAAGATGATGGTCGATGTAGCTTCAGTAAACTGGAATATGCCTTTTGCATTCAGTTTCTGTCAATTTACAACTACCTGATCTACAGCTAATGATACATAAAATACTTTTTCGCTTTCCATTTTTTTCAAACTAGGAATTCCCTCATTTTCTATCCCTAAAGGTTATCACAAAAAGCCTTAAAATTACATACTACAGATAACTGTTATCAAACTCTTTCCCAGGGTCTTTCTAATCCTCAGAATTTCAAGTAGAGTAAGACCCTGGGAACAAGATTGAAAAGTCACTAGATTCCAGCTTCTGCTGGCTTTCTCTTGGGCACTTCGACAACATCAAAATAAATTCTGCTGTCATTTTGCAAGACAAGAAGCCAATTGACATTGTACAAACACAGAGGAAGTCCAGAGCTTGTGAAGAACCATCATAAATACCACAAAACTCAAAATCACAATGATCAGCGAGGAGTACCTCGTGTCCAAGAACAGCTTTAAACAACTCAGCTCTCCATGACCCGTAATAAATGCACAGAAGGAATTTTTAAAACTTTCCAAAATACAAAATATAATATTAATGACTTTTCTCTTTAAACGAGGCTTGCTCTTTTGTGAGATCAGCTCAGCACAGTTCTACTCTCTTCCGAGAAACACTAATCAAGAACGCTCCGCTTGGGCAACTTGGGAGTCTCTTTCTCTATAATGCACTAGTCCTGCAAGTCTTCCTGAATTAAAATAACAATTTTCCACATGGATGCTATTTGATGATTTAAGTTCATGAGCTTTGGTCTTGCATATTGTCAACGGCATTCCCACACTTTGATCGTCATGTCAACGCTCCCAGTTATTACAAATGGTGCTGACCTGTGGAAATCTGAAACAAAGGTGAATGAAAAGAATTGGGTAAACAATTTGCCAAGATGACCACACTGATGGTGAAAGTTCACCAAAAAATAAGGCTGAGCAACATTTCACACCTTTTTAGTTGTCAATGGCGAGCAGATCAAAGGCCAAGGAAAATAACCGACTTGCAAGACAATCTCAAATCACAACATTTTGCAATGACCAAATTCAATACTATTTATTGTTTTATAGTTCCATGACAAAGTTTGTTTTCATATTTAAAACACTCTCTGACAACTTTCATATTGAAACCACTCTCTGCCATTTTGAGCATGGTTACAATATTACATATATAAACATAATATTGTCTACAGCAAAACCTATTTAGACAGTACTACATTTATGCCTGACCAGACCATTATTTGTAGGCAGTTATTTGCAGATCATCTGGTGTGGTTTCCACCAATGAAGAGTAAGAAAAAATACATTGAATGGTAATAGCTGTTATCACAGTTATCTAGGTTTGACATACAAACAGAATGAAAAGTATTGATCCTTTTCAACAAAAGAATATATTTGACCACAGACTCAACTGTAATAACAGTTATCAGCTCTTAGAATGCTCAGTTGTTTCCCATGTGAGACTACCAAGATTTCCACCACTGTTAAGATAGCTCTCTAGGATCTGCATATCTGCTTTTGTAGTTAATTATATCTATAAAAAAATTGTCGATCATGATTGGTTCTCCATGCACCCATTTGCAACACATTTGATGTGCAATCATGTGGCTGTCCAATTACGGGTATCCAATTTGAACTTTTTATAACTGGTTACCTGAAATTCTCATTAGACATTTTTAATTCTGACATTTGGGACATTTGGGAGTAACCATGCCCGTAATTTTAAATTGTTCTTCTGTTTCGCATTAATCCAATTTTGTAATTACTCACCCGATTACTCCCTGAATTGTACTCTACTCGGTCCAATTACTATTACTAATAACAATAATTCATTTACAGTGATATGTTTTTTGGTACTAATCAATTAACATGTCTATAAATCTAATTGTAGGATCTGCTTACAGTCCCTGATGTGTTTCTACTCAGTTTTGGATTCTCATGGAAGCAATAATAAATGTACAACAATAGACTAAACTGCAAAGTTATATGCATTAACACGGTCCTTCTTCTTCAGGTTTTTGATGAGTGCCTCCACCAAACTAGGCACAGATTTTCATTACAAGTGTACTAAAGAGAACAAGAAAGCAACCTTTATAAAGAAAAGGCTTAGACATGTGACTTTCAAAGTAACTTACCTAAGGTTGTTGCAAAATGTTCATGGGCTTCTAAAGTTTTGGCACATCGTTTATTTTTGTAGTCCCATATTCTAAGTGTTTTGTCATCCGAACAGCTAACTAGATATTTGCCTCCAGGATGAAACAACACACTTCGCACCCAATTATCATGTCCAACCTGTATTAGGAGGGAAAAGGAATCTTTGCAAAGGGTTTCTCTTCAACCTGGGCTTGAAGAAAGACTTTCAAAGCAGCAAAAATAACACTGCAAAGCTTATAACAAAGACCAAGCCAAAGAAAATAATACAACAACGTACCAAAGTCATCAGACACATTCCAGTGCTTGCATCCCACATTCTGATTGATTTATCTCGTGATGCCGACACCAAATATGGTCCGGGATTACCTCCCCTTTTTGCACCCTACAACAGAGAAAACCGAACAAACAAAATAAGATATGGGAGGTGTTTCTACAGAAGGCCATGCGCTAAACACTTCAGTATTTTATTCCAATCTACCAAGCACAAACTGTAGAGCTTGACTTTTGCAGATATTCCCTATATTGGGGCAGTAGAGGATCGCCAATGAATGCAATTCGACACCTGACAGAGCACAACACCCATTGCTTTCAACACAATTTAAAGCACAGGTGAACCCAGCTATTACAAACTCTGACAGGAAATGGAAAACAGTTTGAAAAAGTGAGAGTGAAGGGCAAATCCAAGGGAAATGGTTTAGAGTCTGAAATAACATAGAATCCAAAATAACTGAGTTCAAATTGGCAGGGTCAAGCTGAATGTGGCTACCCTTGTGCAGAAACCATTTGGGGGCAGTAATAGATTCCCAGAACAACTTCCCTGGAAGGCCAATGTATGAAAACTGTTAACAATGTAGCTGGCGACTCACCAAAGAATACTAAGTCAGAACTACAGCAGATGTTGAGTCTTACAGAAAGCACTACATACCTCAATTCCAGCAGCATCGGCAACAAATGGGTTGGCTGATTCTGGGGCCCAAGCCACATCCTCTACCACATGTTCATGGTCCCGCAGATCACATTTGCATTCCTTTGTTGACACAACCCAGATGCGGATCGTCTGAAAAGTGATAAAATGTAATACTCCATCTATCTAGGCATGACCTCCCTAGTTTACAACAAATCTAAAATTCATCTTCTTATAACATTTAGTTACCATTTTACAAGAGCACATCAAGCTTTTTATCCACCTTTTTAATCGCCATCAATATAATAGTAATTCTGCCTTCCATAAGGAATAAACAAAATTTCTAACTGAAGCAATACGCATTTTATTTTTTTCTGGAATCTATCAAAAAATTCTTCCCTACCTGGTCATTTGAACAACTTGCTATCAAAGAACCTGGGGATGCAACGAGAATTAATCATAGATCAATAAATCCCTTGGAGCAGTTTTGAATTGAGTGTCGAAAGTAATCAGGCAATAACTTTGGTTTTGGTTTTACTATGCATTAAGACTGGCAGAATAGTCAAATTGGTGAGTAATTGGTTTGGTTCTGGTTTTACGCCACTCAACAGAAAACTGCTCAGTTCGATGGTTTACATATAGCACATGGCAACATTTCGCTCATTGCTCAAACTTTGCAATTTGCAAAATATCCATATGCAAATAAGATGCATCATCCTGTTTTATTGGGTCGCTCACCATCATTGTTAACTCGTACTTTTCTGACCCACTCTCTGTGCCCTTGGAATGTCTTCACACAAAAACTGCAGTGTACATAAAAGTTTAACAGTTAGTTTAAAAGGGTGGGATCCAGAAATTTCTTGCCTAGCTCCCTGCAAACCAGGTTCTTCTTCACTCAACAGAATGACGTATGTACACAGACGAGCAAAAGGGACTGGGAAGCAAATTTATTAACACTTAGCAGATATTGGTCAACATGTACAGCATAGATGAACACAGAAATTCCAGAGAATAGTGACAGGTGTATGAGGCCCAACATCAAAAGAGCTTTTCTCACACACCACTGGTAGCCATGCCAAGATAACTGCTGCCACGTGACCTTTATAACAGAATCAAAGCTAATACAAGAGGCATTACGATAAAGACCAGACATAAGGAAAGTAGTTCAAGGTTTATACATTATACCATTATTGTATAAAAACAAATCTTGGGGTGGGTGGGCAGGAAAGTTGGCAAAGCAGATGCAACAAAAAGTGCCTGTCCATAGGTCACATGACCTATACCCAGCTCCTAGCAGCATGTGAGAAAAACATTTTTCACTTCTTTTGTTTTAATCAGTTCGCAAAAAATTACTCTTTTTCTTTCTATCCCATATTTACATGTACATCTACAACCTTTGCAAGGTTCTTCCAAGCAGATGGAGAATGTTTTGTAGAAAACAATGATGAGTATGCTAGGAAACTCACGACAAAGAGGACAACAAAAGCAGCCATATTATTTCAATTCTTGTCAAATATCTATGAAGCATTAATTTAAAATTAGAGACATCATAGTTATTCTCAGGTAACCATGAAATTTTGGTTGCCACAATGGGAAAGGATTAGACCATAAAAGAAGTTACTTACCCAGTGGCTACTTCCCACATTTTTATAGTTTTATCTCTAGATGACGACACCAAATAGTCCCCAGATGGCAAAAACGTCACCGAAGAAACATTATGGTCATGTCCTTATTGAAAACAAAAATAAAATTAGCTTGTTCAATAAACATGTAATGGCAGCTAATGCTTAGTTACTGCCAGTACCATCCTTGAAGACCCAGGGACAGTTAGTTAGGGCAAGACAAAGTGAACACTTCTAGTAACAAAAGTTTACAAGACAGGTGTTAACTTTTGTGGCTTCAAATTTTTGCTGGATTCACTTTACCCCACCCCCAGCCCCTGGCACTCCAAGGATGCATCAAAACATGTTCAACAGAACTAATATGAACTGCAAGTGTAAGAAGAAGTATAAGTTGTGGCTAGAGATACAAGGAAAATACACTGTATGTACCATGTACCATAAAAAAAACAATAAGCTTCACCAACCTGTTAGTGTTTTGACACACTCAAATTCATGGAAATCCCATAGTTTAATGGACATGTCGGCTGAACACGAGGCTGAAATAATAATGAAATACAAATAAGCTTCATGATGGTGTCTGCCTTCAGGGGGGTGTTTGCTGGTGAAAGTCTGGCTCCATATTAAATGTATTTTCTTCCTTTATATATTAGTAATAATAAGTTTATCATCATCATAATCATTGTGAAAGTGAAAAGAAAACTATGGGGATTAAGTACGTTTCTCAAAAATGACATGTTTATTAGCCACAAATGGTTCCAGGAGTCAACAATTTTTACAAGTTTGTGTTATTTTTGGCGCTGCAATACCGCTAAAATCATAAGTTAATATTGTTTCCTGTTGTGGAATTATTTTAAACAAATTAATAACTACCATCTCCATTTCTCTCGCAAAAGGCCTAAAGATTAAGTCTGTCCAACCAAAAAAAATCCTGGAACCAGGTTATGTCGTATATTGCAGTCTAATGTACATGTTGTTGCTTTACGTACATATGACATCTTTGATGCATTTGAATACTTTTAGCTTTAAGTAACGTGGAGGCTAAAACATGTTTTTCCTTACACAATATACCGGTAGGTCCAACTTTAAGCCCAGATTTTTAAAATCAAATCTATGTTTCTGTTCAACAACATCTCACCTAAAATTTTTCCAGTATGATCAAATGAAAGATCCTGTACTGCATCTGTATGACCCTTAAGAGTCCGCTCAAAATCTCCTGTTTCATAGTCCCACACTTTGACTGTTGCGTCTTCTGAAGCTGTTACCATAACACTGACGAAAAGTACAAAAGTAAATTTACTTCAACCAATGTTATAATCTGTTTCTAATCAAAGTACATGTGACAAATTTCAGTACATAAAGTTCATAGCATCATGGTCAAATATATAAGAATAATTGTTTCTGTTCACTCATCACCATTCCATTCATATCTTATGAAAAGGGAGGAATTTCAGTGTAGTTCTCTTTTACAAAATGTGTGAATACCATTTCTGTTCAAATAAATTATTCAGTTTTAAATTCCCTTTGTTAATATCTCTTAAGGCATAAGGGTGTGGTGATCAAACAGTTGTAGCCAGAGATCAATAACTGGATATTTTAAAACTAGCATTGAATACGTGATAATTGTTGACCAAGGATCAAGACAATGAAATTTTGTGTCTACAGAGCCACCTTTTCCTTCTGCAACAGCACACTTCCCTAATCAGGAAGTGCATTGTGATTGGGCTGTGTATTAAACAGCTGTCTATTTCAACAGAAGTTTATTAAAGAGGGAAGACTGCAAGATGAGCTAGAAGAACTTCTAAGTAACTGAGGGATGAATGGTTTTGGCAACAAGAATGCATACATCATGTCTGCTTCTTTACAAATATAGAGCTTGTATCAATACTAGATGTATCTCTGTTGAGAAATACTATTATTGCAGGGTTCAAACCCTCACCTGTATACTGGATGGAATAATACTCTTGTAACTGGGCTTCTATGGCCAGTTAATGCATATCTGCCATCATGATAAGAAAGATCAACATTATTAGATTATCATTCTGTTTTTAAACAGTGCATCTGACAGGATATGGTGATGCGGATCCATATAATTTGTTAACATCTGCATGATGCTCCACAAAATCAGAGCTTTTTTTACGCATAAAAAAGTGTTTCATATTAGCGATAAGATAGTTACTTAACTCCAAAGAAGATTAAACTCGTCACAAATAGATGAGCTTGGGAACTGTTGCCTGAAAGGTTAGCGGGGAGCAGAAGCCGTAAGCAGAAGGGGAGGTATCCATGGCAACCCTGGAAGCGGGAACCACCCCCTAGAAGCGGCCGCCAACCGGCACCGTCACACTGAATAAATCAGTGGAAATGACTTACCTGACCCATACTTACCTACAAACCAGCAACCATGAGGGAGGGATGGGAAGGGGTGAGAACCCGCAAAGATTTGCAGAAATACCGAGCAAATAATCCGCAACGATCAGCTAGTAGAAAAGCATGTGCAATGCAAGATGACACAACAGCCCTGCAAATCTCCCCAGGGCCGCCCCACAGGTCACGTACTGTTAAAGGGGGAACCGCTGACTGCATTGGTTCGAGTCTAACTTTGCCTAAATCATGTTTAGCCACATTTAAAATTCTGAAGAGATTAATTACTTTGAAGTAAATTTTCTCCTAAAACAGTGGCAAATCACACCATTTTATTCATCAGAAATTTTTAACCTCCAGGCATTCCAACCAACTACAGTACCGTTCAAATGTAAGTTAACAGTCTCGACTCGAAACTTAATTCTCGATCCTCAAAGCTTTCGAGAATCAAGAATGGAGTTTCGAGACTCGAGTTTCAAGTTTCGAGTTTCAAGGATCGAGAATTGAGTTTCAAGGATCAAGTTTCGAGTTTCGAGTTTCGAGACACTCTAAGAATTTTTCAAGGATCTCGAACAGAGATTTGGAGGAAACAATTAAATTCTCGAAAACAAAACAATAGTGATGAACAAAACAATTGGCGCGCGGCTTTATTCTGTCCAAGATTATAGTTCTGCATCTAATGCCTGGTTACTAAGCTATGGATGTTCCAAGAATGCAGAAATGAATTCTTCATGCCAAATTCTATAAAACCCCTGTGTTACATGAAGAAATATCTGCCAACAAATACTAGAAACAGATTAAAAATATGTCAAAGTTGATGGGCATAATGTTTAAAAAGTTTTTTCTCTTAAAGAGCTTAAACTGTTTGTAAGGCTTTGAAATACTTTTCATTTCACTACTGTTTGGTACATTGGAAAGGCTTGGTTATTAAATTTGTTAACCGTCGAAATTTCTGCATAACCCAGTATGTTTTCCGCATAATAATTTGACGCATTTTTTTCCGAAAATTCTAGGATAAATTTTTTTCCACACCCTGTCAGATGGCATGGTTAAATAGAGGATATTACATGGCCGCGCAGGGATACGAATTTTATCTTCGAGTGGTAAAAGTATAAAATCCGTATCCCCAAGCGGCCATGTAATGTTCTGTTTATTTTATAGATAGTGATGAAATTTCCACATAAAACACAACTTTTTTTGTTCATTTTCGAAACAGCCAAAATAGTCACTTATCACAATATCCTCACATGTGAAAGATAAAAATAGTATCTTCACTGCGTGCGGTGAAGATATGATTTTTTCGTAAATGGAAAAATCCTGGTATTTCATCAGAATCTATATAATAAAGCAGTTTTATCAATGACTTCAAAATGTCAACTCAGTGACCTATAAAAGCATAATTAAGTTTCACAACCATTTTAATTCTGAAACAAGATTAATTCCTCCAAACTCAAACAATACTTCTGAGCATACCGTTCTGGTGGTCTAGGCATCCAGTCCTCTGGAGAACGAGTTTTCTTTAATGTAGAACCTACCCACACAAATGAACCAAGAATTAGTGTTATGGCATAAATTAGTACACTATAGTATATTAAATTTCACTGAAGTTTGCAAAGCTGAAAGCTACTTTTAAACTAACATTCATTAGTTTCATAAGTTAATAATGTTTCCTGTTGTGGAATTATTTTAAACAAATTAATAACTACCATTTCCTTTTCTCTCACAAAGAGGTCTAAAGATTTAGTCTGTCTAACCAAAAAAAGTCCTGGAACCAGGTTATGTCGTATATTGCAGTCTAATGCATGTTGTTGCGTTAGGTACATATGACATCTTTAATGCATTTGAATACTTTTAGCTTTAAGTAACGTGGAGGCACAGTGGCCTCATGGATAGTGCTCTTCCCTCCAGATCAAGCAGACTGGGTATGAGCCCAGGCTAGGGACATCATGTTGTGTTTTTGGGCAAGACGCTTTATGCTCACAGTGCCTCTCTCTACATAGGTGTATGAATGGGTACTGGCAAACTTAATGCTTGGGGTAACCATGTGATGGACAAGCATACTATCTAGGGGTGAGACAAGTGCCAGCCTTATGGGACACATGGCTCATATGCAAACTGAACCTTTAAAGGCCCACCAACAACCACAAGTCTTTGCTGGCATGTTAGATATTGGCTCCATACAAAAATTATGATTTCATGATTGCTGTTGACGCTATCTGCTGTTATATCTAAAAGACTTTCTTGCATCATTTTTTTTTCTCTCTCATATGTATCTCTGACCCTTTGACATGTGAACAAACCGGCTGATTTCCCAGAAAATAACAATAACAAAAGCGCAAAAAAGGACACTGGTTGTTGGTGGTCCTTTAAAGTAAAGATATAAGCATCAAATTGGAGAAGGTAACAGAGATGATCTCACCTGTATGCGCTTCTTTTTCTGCCTCTGATAGCCTTGATTCTAGATCCATTACCTGCAAACAAGTTTCCAAACATATTGAATACAACACAGCAAAATTGTGGACAGAAGTAGAAGTAGTGCTAAAAGTAACTATCTGAGAACAAGACTTGAAACAGATAACTAAAATGAAATTCTATCTTACTTTTCATGATATAAAAAATCATGAGTTTTTGCCCATACATGTGGAATTTATTAAATCTAATATTCTTCTATTTGATAATGTAATAATATTGAACAGAGATATTGGCAATACAATTAATTGTAAATATTAAGTTATGCAAATATTACCAAATGTGAAACTAATGACAATTTTATTGATATGGAGGTTGTCAGGGCAGAATGCTTCCATACCCTTCCATTTACCCAAAGAGAGAGAGAAAGAGAGAGAAAGAGAGAGAAAGAGAGAGTGCATTTCCTATAAATGAGGGTTATCAAGAGTAAATTGGTGCTTGTGAAAATCACCATCTACTTCAAGATCTTGGCTGGCTATTCCACAGGGATAATCTCATCTGATTCCTTAGAAATAGATGGCAAAATTAGCTGTCTATTCCTGACCAATGAAAAAACTGTCTTCTTCAAAACATTTTAATAACCCTGATAAATAGGACCAGCAGTAATAAGAACACAATGCCAGGGCAACATTTCAAGAAAAATTGCTGCTCAAAGTGTTAACACTTTGAATTTAATAATCTAAGCTATTCTGTTGATTTGAAAATCTCACCATCAAGTTTTTTGTACATGATGAAACACTGCCCTATAATAGTTTTGCATCAATGTTATGACTTGAATAAACAATCCTCACTCTAACAAGCTCTATTAACGTAGCCACCCTTTTAATAGAAACACCTCTTCATAGCTGTTTGGTGGAGTGATTGATTAAATTCAAAGCACTGCTAATAAAAACTACAGAAAAACTACCTTTCATTTCTACATTACAGGATGACTAGTGAACAGCACTAGAACCTGCTTCCATTGAAACAAGTTTACCGAACTTACACATACATGTACATATATATACAAACCTTTTTCTGAAGACGAATAACTGACGTCCATTTCTTTTCTAGCAAGCCACTATACTTTTTGTCTAGTTCTCCAGGCTGGAAATAAACAAACACAATAAATAATCTGCAACATTACAAAGCGAAATATTTAATTTTTATTCCCAATCAGGACTGACTGGGCAAAGCACTTAAGAAGTCGACTGTCAGTCAGACATTCAGAAGTTTGGTCACTCGTCACAAAGACATGTTATTTTCCAGTCCTGAACCACATCGAGTTCATAATTTAACCCAGTTAAAGACAGATTGATAAAGAATTGGCCCCAGTTGTTCGAAGGCTATCTACCAGAAAAATCGCTATCCAGTGAGTAAGAGCCAACAAAACAAACCACGCTTTCTGCTGGATAGTGATTTATCTGGTGAATAGCGCTATCCATCTTATGAACCCAGGCCTGAACCATAAAGATCCACCAAGTCTGTTCAGTGCTATCCCAAGGTTCATAGCTTTAATCTTGTTTATCTATGTATTTTTCACAAATTCCTTTGAAATTACCTTAGTTACTAAAGATGCAACTGCAAAAATCAATTTTACTTTAGGTTGATTTGTTACCTGATAATGATAGCAAATATCAAAAATAGAATGCTTAGAAGTGATTCTCAGTAGGTAGCTATACCGTGTTCCAAAGTTTACCAGCAGGGAGGAAGATGTATTTGCATCAAAGCACACAAAGGAAGAACAACGAAACATTAAAAGAAAGCCGCTTGACTGAACCAGATTCTTAACTATAAATAAACCAAAAATAAGCTCTGTCAACTGACCAATCAGGAATTACTGACCAGGGGAAAGTATTTGGTCTCACCATAACAAGACTGATCAAATGAAAAGGTATTTCTTTTGCAGGAAATGCTTTCAGCTGGTCACAGCAAAAAATCAGACATCTTGTAGCAACCTTGAAATAAAATACTTGACTTTGTTGTCTCTGAATCTTTGTCCTGATCAGACACTAAAATAATTCCCTGACTTAAGACTCGTGGCAATCCTGACAGGCTTGGCTTATTTGAGAGCCACTTATTTAAGAGCATTTCAGAGCTGAATTTTTAACAAAAATAGTTTATTTTTTTACATAGCAAAGAAGTTGCTTTTTTAGAATGGTAGAAAATTAATTAATAACTTTCAAGGGAGAAGAGTCTGAAAAGATCTTTGAACATGCTTTCCTTTGTTTAATTCTCAGCACTGGGGTGACCCCAACTGTTCATGTAACATTTGTTAACTGAAATATAAATGAAGTATTCACAAAGCCCAAATACCACAAGAAATGGTCAAACAGTGTTGTTAAATAGATAACGACAGAATGATAATTTATGGAGCTAATGTACTGACTATAACTGCCCATGCGAGCCATCAATTGTTATTCTGACACAACATCAAAGAAGGACAAATAATACAATGTGACAATGATGAATTAGCTTTAGACAGAGCTATCAAAAAAATTAGACACTGAAATGCTGTCTTAATGTTTTAGTTAACCTTAGAAAAACTAAATTGGTCATCAGGACAAGACTAAGTAGAAACAAGTTATGGAGACTCTGCACCAATTCAAAATGAATTAGGTAACTTGACACCACAAAAGAACGTAGCTGACAATAAAATTAAGTGCATCTCAAACAAGGTAAGAGAAGACCAACTTTCCTACCATGCTTGCATCCTTCTTAAAAGCATTGAGAGCATCTTCAAAGCCACATTGGAAAAGGTAATCGGCTATGGCTTTGTGCCTGAGAAATAGATAAAACCAAGAGCTATCAGCAAAGAAAATTAAAGTAAACTCCTTCCCTAGGCATAAGGAGAGGTTACTTTGTTCGAACGGAAACTTGCAAAATTCCACTTTTGTTTCAATGTTTACGACTTCCTACAATGTGTTAATCCCTCATGATCCGGCCGGCTTTGAAAATTTATCACGTTAATTTGGGATAAACGACATTAAGGGGTAGCAGGTAGCTGAACTGTGGTGCGATCCTCCTCGTCACAACCATTTTCTATTTAAACACAGAAAGAAAACGTGAACCGGCGATCGCATACATGTACATCAGATCGATCTAGAAAGTACAATTTATAACTTAGTTTGCAATCGAAAGCGTGACTTACAGTTCTTCTTTCTGTCTGGGAGTCAAAACCATGGCTTAAGATTTTTGTATTGTTTTCAATCAGCTTTTACTAAGATCACGAGCATCTACGATCTTGAATTGCACTGAAAACATTCCTCACTGGGCGATCTGTGTACAGTAACCATCACATTCACTCCATATTGGTAGCGACACCCTCCGCTTTCCTAAAGAAATTTAAACACACGAAAAGCAAAATGTAAAACGCTTTTATAAATGAACCCTAGCACCCGAGAGAATGCATTTCAATTATACCGGTGAGGATATAGTAATATCGTTTAAATAAAAGTAGATCATTGAACAAAGTCACCTAACTTGATCAGCGAGCAGTCTACCAAACTTCGTGGGCTTTGGCTGAAAGATCGTTTTCGCTTTATAAGCGTGGATTGTTAAGTGGAAACGAGAGTGTGGGTTGAAATTCAGAAGAAAGACACTTTAGAGTTTAAAGTTAAGTGAATGTCAGATTGCCACACAGTCATAATATTACGCATATTTTAACACAGGCGAGCTAAACCCACCCATGCTCTGAACTAACTATGCGCTGGCTAGCCAACAAGAATTACGTCAGTTCTCGCGTTGACACGGGTTTCTACACAACGAAAGCCCCACCTTGAATTTGATTCGTCTTCTGTGGTTCTTGTCACCTTCACAAGCGGCTATTCGACCGCATAAAACGCCACAGAATCGCCTATTTCTCTTTCACAGTCTATCAATTTTGAAACTCAAACACCGCTCGATTTCAAGCACTTCGTAAAAACGGCCAGCCCATGATGCAAAGCGACTACAATGCGCATGAGCAACCAACCAATAGCGCGGTGTTCTTTGGGTAATATTCAACATGGCGGACGCAAACTCACAGACTTATAAGAATGTAACGCCATCGTGCGATCATCAAGCCCTAAAAGAATGCCTAGATAGAAATAAAGGCGACAGATCTAAATGTATGAAGGAATGGGAAGATTTTCAGCGTTCCTGTCTTGAAAATAAGAGGTAATTTACATGCAAAACGTGTTTCTGTTATGACATACATGTGTATGAAAGGTCACATATATGAATTTATGATTGATCAACCCATGATCTTTGCGATACTGGTGCAGATTCATATATATGTTGTAGTTATGAGTAGGGTTAAGAGACAAAGGAATTTTTATCTGAATTTAATTTTTAGCTACTACATATACAACCGGTACCATTGCTGAAAAAATGTTGTATACGTTTAGTGAGCCAAAAAAAAATATCATATGCGGAGAAAAATATCATGCATACATATACATCTGGCCTATAAAAAAAAATTCCTAGTGCATGAAAAGGATAAAAACAATTCATGCCCATACGAAATCATCTAACCCCTTCCCCCCTCAAAAGTCAAATGGGCCACCCCTAAGTCTCAATTTAAATGATTTTGTAACATGGCCTACTTAATTTTTCAGGAAGTTGCAAAAAAAGCAAGAAACATCTTCCTGTGGTTGTGATTAAAAAAGGTAACACTTCAAACCCTACCCCATACTAAATGCAGAATGTAAAATGCACTGCTTAATTACAGTTAGTTTTACTTGTGCTTGCTTGTGCAATAAATAACATGCTCATGCTTGTGCTTAACCTCTCATATGTTGGGAAGGACAGTATCTTTCATTTATCACACACATAATGCTGATAATAATCACATATGGACCTAGAAAAACGGCCTAGCTCACCTCCGAGTTTCTCTGTAACTCAGTGGTTAGAGTACTCAACTGGTATCTCAACTCAGATTTTTTTCTTTGTCCAATGCTCGCGGCAATGTTTCTTCTCAGCATTATATTGTATTTGGCCCTTTCCACTAAAATAGAGCTAAACTCATGCAAAAATGAGTGAATCTAACTGCAAGCAAACAGTGCATTCAGTGCTCTGCATTCAGCATAAAAGTCCTGCAAAACATCCCTTCTCCTAAATATTTTATATATGCTAATCATACATTATTTTGTAATTCTACATGGACATTAATGTGAAGGTTGCAGTTATCTAACTGATTAATTGAGTTATTGTACACTCACAGCCAGTACTGTGCAGTGACTGGTGGTTGGTTGTGAAAAAATATTAATTTTCCCATTTTTCAAAAGTTTTAGGGACAAATTGGTAGGGAATCCTGACACATGATTACCAGTAATAGGGTATGTATTTTGAGAAGGGACGGAGGTGCAGTGACATCATACTTAGTGCACTCAGTTCTGGATTGAGCAGTCTGGGTTTAAGCTCTGGCCACGGACACTGTGTAGTGTTTTTGGGCAAGACACTTAAATCTCGTAGTACCTCTCTCCACCCGTGTGTATAAATGGGTACCGGTGAACTAAATGCTAGGGGTAACCCTGAGATGGACTAGAATACCATTCAGGAGGAGTAGAAATACTCCTGGTCGCTTCATGCTTCAGCACCTGTCTGATGGGGCACCCGGTTCATAATGTCGATTTTACTAGTTCTTACATCTTGAGGAGGAATCACTGTCCCTTGGTGGCCAAGTCATTCCATACAAGTTATCAGCCAAATGCAAGGTCAAGATGACTGCGTATTGGCCAAGATCTTGTTTGTGCTTATATAGACCTCGACTCCATCTTGGTCCATGAACATGAACAAAAAAAGTAATAATGATAATAACGCCAGTATCAAGCCATCTTGATGCAAGAAGCTTGGTCAACTATTTTGAATTAGGATCCTATTTTCTTATGTGACACAGTGGGAAGTCTCAAGCAGGCAAGATAGTGCAATCTTGGCTGCTTCTTGGGTAGCCAATCACGGCACAAGATTCAGTTCATCTGCCTGCTCACAGACTAGCCATATGACTAGCCATGTTTGTTGTATTGCTTTCGAACCACAACATCTGAATTCCAGTACTAAAAAAGGTGCAACAGCTGAAGATAAAATGTATTTTATTAATTGTCAATATATATGAGTAGTTTTTCTTTAAATATACTGTCTATCAAATGTAAAAGTTAGAGATAAATAAGGAGAAGAAAATTTAGATGGTCCTTAATAATAATAATAAGTCCTTGTATAAGTCCTTGTGTATCATGGATGGACTCTTCTACAATACAATAACATTGTCTCAAATATGCTACACACAAACAACAGGTATTGAATAGCAAAAATTCTGAGTAAGCATGCAATGTTCTCTATTTTTGTGTCTATTTTAAAGTTGTCTTTTGACAAAATATATATTTTTTTGGGGGGGAGGGGAGAGGTTGGTATTATCCAATATACATAGCCATTAAAATTGTTCATTGAAAGTGTTTCAAGTTACTCTTTGAAAGACTTTATGGAGCTTACAGAGTTAGGGTTTAGGGTTATGGTTTGGAGGTGAGCCTCTTTATTTACCTGACTTGGTCTTGTTTGGTTGGTTTGTGTTTTCCTGTCAATTTTGAGACATTCCTTAAAGGCTACGTAGATTGATTTTTTCATACTGAACTTTCTATATAGTTGCCCTCCTTGACAATATTACTGATACTTGTTAGCTGGGTGGGCAAATCTCCTTTCTATGGATTTATATATATTTTTTAATTTTATCATTACCAAAATGTTTTGCCCAAAATAATTCCCCTCTTTTTTGTAAACTACCAGGCCTTTAAATCCATTTCTTTTGTATCTCGCACTACATCACTGGAAATTGCTGGACTGATTGCACTGGATTCAAGAGACCTATAAATTAAACAATAAACTAACTTGAAAGTTATCGACATATGATCTTTAAACTTGGTTTATGCAATACTGTGCCAAAGCGTGTACAGACATGTTCTTAAATACACATGGCTAAGATGTCTTTATAAAGCAGTGACTGATAATCCTTGTTTGGCAGTTGTTTCATCTTGTTCTTCTGAAACTGTCCATAAATTGATGATTCAGAAGTGGCTATACAACATCTTGTGCCTGTTTAGTTCTCAGTTGAGAGAACCTGAAAATATATACATAAGAAAGTTTTAGTTTAATTCTTCAACTTCAACAATTATATTTCCAGAATACAAGCACTGTCTACTTTAAAGTAGTCTTTCCATGCATTACATGCTTATGTTTTTTCTTTTTGCTTTGAAAAGACAATATTGAGTGACCAAAAGAATACCCATAGTGATTAATCTCCTTTTTCTTGAAAGCAACATCTTGACTGTAATGTTGTCCAAGATTGCACATTAATGAGATGTATGTACATTATGATAAGCATCACAAAGTGTCCTCATTCCTAAAAAGTAACCAAAAAACACAGACATTTCCAACAAACATGAAGTCATATCAAAAGGACACTTTGTGATACTTCTCATAAAGGTCATGAATCCCATTATCGTTCAGTTCTGGACATAAGTGAATTCTTGTTTGTTTGTTTGTTTGTTTACAAAATTAATATATTTACAAAAAAATATTAATATGTATGGAAAGGAAGCAAATGATTTTCTAAGCTTTCGTCTTTTTCTTTTTTGTAGGCTAGGCAGGCCAGTAGGACATGGAATTTGCTAGGAATATGACTAGAAATGGACCTACTTGTCACACCATCCACATGTTTTGAAACAATGGTATCGAACAAACTGTCCATGTTTTCCTGGTTTGGGGCAGTAGTACCCGGTACTCAAACAGTTTGCACAGCCAGCCATAAGAATCCTTGCAAACTAAAAGTGATGTAAATGAAGTGTAAGTGGAGTTGACATTGTGTGACCAAATAATTCCAAGATGTTTGCTGTAAAGCATCACGCAACACTTGGTAAGAAGTCTATTGCATTACTTCCAGTCTTGCAACTGCCCTTATGGTCTGTCACGGATTGAGAAAAGCTACATTACTTCCACCTTTAGAGCTGTTCTTATGTCAACTCACAGACTGGAAAGGGCTTTGTTATATTCACATTTGAACAGTTTTTATCGCCTGTGATGGACCAGGAAGAACTGTGAAATGAAGAGCATTCCTAGTAATGAAAAATGTGTGACAATTGGAAACTCAGTCCTTCTTAAATGTTTTTTAAAGGAAAGTGCTTCATAATCTCCCCATCGCTCACCTACCTGGACATCCCCGTCCATTTGGCCACCTTGCTTCAAGATTGTTCCAGCAACACCCATTCTTCCCTGACTGGCAGCCAGGAAAGGCTGAACTGTTCTGCAAATCGAAAAAAGATCAATTTACCTAGCCAGCTCGGCAGTCGTGGAACCATTTGGAAGGGTAGTGGGTGCATGAATTGATAATACGATTTCATTCGGATGTTACATAAACTGTGAACAAAAACTGCTTGGAGTAGTTGGAGTGAGTAATAAAGGCCGTTTGTTCAATACTAAATACTAAATTCATGCCAGACGTTATCCTAACATTGTGACCGTCCCTGATCTCTTTAGGTTCGAAAAAAGCAAAATGAACCTCCAGCCCCCTTGGGTCTGGGGTCGCGATCTATTCAACCAAAATTTCTGGAAATTTCCTTTTAAAACTGAATGGATCGGCTCGGTCCGAACGGAAAAGTTTCGATAAAGCGATCCACCTTTCGAAATGGACCACTATTCTGGGTCGGACCGGTCCGATCGAAATTGACCGTTCCATTCAACCTTTTCGACCCATTCCTCGCTGTTGGTTTCTTCCCATCGGTGTTACTCGTACATCCATGTGTGGTAACAACAGTTACATATCTGTATTACGCAGTGTATTATGTGTTGGCCGTAAAAAACGGTCTATTTCCCGAGAGACTTTCGAATATTCTTTTCGTTATTGAAAAGTGGTGTTTGAAGATCTTTCAACTTAACCGGCAAATATCTAGAAAAAGTCTGCTCAATATAATCCGTTAAACAGTTTAAATTACTACATATGAAACAGCTCGCACAAAAGCATTGTTAAAGTCGAATTTGTCACTTTACTCTAACGCGAGCAACAGCTATCCAACATCCCCCATTTTGAATGAGCGTGAAACCCTTTTTGAGAGTGGAATCCATTTGCCCCCAAGAAATTTCCGAACCTCAGCCCGGAAAGTTTGGTTGAATGGATCGCGCCCTGGGACATCTGCTTCGTAAATCAGCAGGCAGACATTATCGAATGAAAAAAATTGCTAAGGAAATCCATCAGGAAATAAATGTTGGTTATTTAATTTCTTGTAACTTTTGAGTAATTTTACTGACCTACAGCATTGGTATATACTGAAACGCCCTTCCCCTCCCCTCTTCCCCCCTTCCCATCCCCCGGCATAGAAAACATACGGGGATTCATAGAGTCGAATAGAGTCGAATAGAGTTGTGCAAATCTGGTTCAGCCACTGTTAGCAGAAAAAAACGCAATGCCATGCCGCGACCATTTTTAAATAGTTTTTCAGTTAACTTGATCAGAAAAGGCGACTGATGCGTTAATGAGATCAAAGCCGTGAAAGTTTTTGATGCCTTAAAGCCCTTGAAGTCTCCATGAAAATGAATACACCGTGGTTCTGCTTTCTTCTTTAAATTACGCAGGAACGCACTAATGTTAGTTAATTTGGACTCTAATGGGCGCCGATCAATAATCTATTTCAGTAGTACGCTTAAAGACCCTCGACCTCCTGTCATTACGATCAAACTGCACTTCACGTCCACTTGGCAGCATGCAAAATAACGCGGGGCGCGAAATGGCTACAAACATTCCACAAAATTCTTTTAACGACAACGAGAACCACTGCATTGCATGGTAATCTACGACGTATTATCTTGCTTTGCTAACCCTCTGCAGCCTTCTTATCTTGGCTTTCGAATAGAGACTCAATAGAGTACAAGCATATTGTTGAGGCTTTCAAAGAGTTTGGGTACCCAGCTATATAAACTGGCGCTAGCACTCGCGACAGGATGCGTGTGGATGTTGTGATAATTGCTGGTTAAATGCTTTAGGATACTTCATTTTGCTTAGCAACTGAAGGTAGGAAAACCGCGGGATGTCTCTATCAACTTCTACTCGTTCCCTGGCAACTGCTTTCTAAACTGTTCCGGTGTCTTGAGCAGGAGAAGAGAAGACATAGACATGGTTCTTCATTTTCTTGGACAAATCTGTCTAAGGGGGAAAGGTACAACTTGATGAAGTTAACCCTATGTAACGCACCAACCCGTGAGACAAGGCCAGACCGCAACACCGACAACTACGTGCCCCCCTGCTGCGGGTTATTTAAGTACCCCTGCTAAACATGTAACACTGAAGATGCAGGAGACAGGACTTACTGTTGCATACAATTTTTCAGTCCTTAATATAACATTGCATTTACATTACTCTGTTGTTACATTCTCTGCGTTTTCATCAAAATTAAGATCTAGAAATAAAAAAAAATAATTTCACTGATATATTCTTACTCTTCTTTCTCTAACAATTTTACTCTCCAGGTCTTGAGAAAAAAAGTTCATTTCGAAAACATAAAATATATCTTAACAGACCTTCTAGACTACATTGTAATCCAACAGAAAAAAGCAGTCAAAATCTTAAGACAAAATCCGCAAGACTCGTTCCCAGGAAGTTGTGGGACCGTTGCACATGCGAAGTTCACCGCCGGACCATTACCTGGGCACTAGGCTGCTAATGGTCCCGCGCCTCAATCCAAATCTAACTCTGGTATGGTTATGTAATCCAGTTTCTGCGTTAATATGTCTTTAGTATGCCAAATTATCTGTCCTACATAACCAACAGTAAGGTTGATGAGGTAATTCTCAGGAACCCATAGTAAATAGTTTTTCATGCGGTGCTTGAAGAGTGAAAGGCCTTTGTGGCTTCCTTCCCTCTCTGTCAAATCCACAACGTCACGAAAGAAGCCTGTTGGGGTGTACTCTGGAGGAATTGCTTTGTGAAGGTTTGCCCAAGATGAATTCTCCTCTTCGATGTAACATTCTGCAATATCTTCCAGCATCTCGGAGACAAGTTGATGCATGGGAATCTGCTTAACTTGACGCAGCGATAGCTCTCTGTGTTCAAGCTCGAATTTCTTTTTCTTCTCGCAGGTTCTGATGTAGAACTTCTGGGCCAACACTTTTAGTTCCCCTTGCAACGTAGCCAGTAATTGCTTGAAGCCATCCTCCACAAAGCTCCATATTTCCAGCAATCTCTTGTACGCATCTTCATCGAGCTCTGTAGTATTCAGATCAGTGAACTGATTCCAGAACCAGCCAAACTTGCGCGACCCAGGAACGTTGCCAATGTTGACAAACATCTTATTCCAGAGAGCAGTCGGATCTTTTCCACTAAGAATGCTTGAGATTATGTATTCCAACAAATCCACCATTTCTAAGACCCTTATCTGTCGTTTTGTTTCTCTAGCGCTCTCTAGCGTGTGCGCCACTTCCAAACCCTTCATCTGGTTCAGCATCTCCTCCACTATAGACTGGCGAAGCTTATTTTCGTGATCTCTCCCGGAAAGTAGATTGTACTTCGGTATGAAGAAGCTTTGAATCTCTTCTCGCTTCACGCCTTGTAAAACAAGATCTAGGGTTTGAATTATCCTTTGAGACCAAAGATGCTTCTCCCAGTGATGGCCTGGCGTTGTACACAACTGTGACACAAGGATGGTCTTGAACATGTACGATGGAACTAAGGACGCGTCCAGTCCAAGGCTCTCAGAGACGTCATCTCTAACGATTTTCAAAACTCGATAACATGCCTTGAAACCCTCAGGGGAGGTGAACAAAACTTCTTTTTCGGCCATGGAAAATGAAATTCGCCAGACGTCAAAGCCAGCAGGAACCACGTGAAATCCACTCCTCTGGAAAATCACGTCTACTTCCTGTGAAAGCATGGCTAGCTGAAACGGAAGCTTTGATGAAGGGTACTCCAAACTTAGCGTCAAGTCAACGCTTATATTCACACCTCTGTAACTCTCCCCGCCTTCCCAATCAATGTAAAGTGTGGTAGCCGGGCCGTGAGTTTCCGAGTACATCACACCAGATGGATTTTCTTGGCCACTGCTGTTTCCTAGCAGATCTGAATAGACAGGTCCCCACGAGCTATCCAACAATTCGCGACTGGCTCGCTGGATGCGGAGTCCGTCGGGTACTTGAGCATCGCTTAACGATTCATTGACGAGCTTCTTAAAATGGCGGCAGAGACGATTTGGGTTAAAGAAGCCTTCCTCATCTTTGAATTCGTTCCAGTCGGGCTCATTCAGGTCGAGCTTCACGTAACCTTCGCCTTTGTCGCAGGGATGAAATGAAGCCTGGTCCGTGAGCGAGTTTATTCTGATCATAAAGTCGAATTCATCTGGTTTTCCAACCTTCACTCCTTCGTAGACACTTCCGCTTTTGATTAGGGTGCTCTGAAATCGCCTGTCTCGCTTTTCCACCAGTGACAGTATGTTGATCACCAGACGTTCGAGTTTTTCTCGTATCAGTTCTGCTTCACTTTGGTTCTCAAACCTTGCTTTTCTCTCGAAATGGTCAGCTATTTCAGCCATGACTATGTATTTAACACTCCCAATTTTCCCTGAACTAAGCACTTTCACTTTAGAATTGGGTTTAGGTTACTTGTATGCGCAGAATTCACGAATTTGTCACATTCGCAGATTTGCGGTACAATTCAGTAGTCAAAACATCCTTTGTTTCTTAGAATAATTGGATACATTAAAACAGTACTTACTTTTTCAGCTATTGAATCGATATTGAAAAATGTCAGATATCAAAGCAATTGCAACAACTCCCAATAAATTCAATCTGTCGTTAAATTCTTTACTGTAAACTGTCAATAGTTCAGTGTTCTCATTACAGAACCGCCCTA
>OMLO01000482.1_pt1 | contig 25930 bp, 31 predicted proteins | sample 1674811 | NCBI WGS metagenome assembly OMLO01 (sample SAMN06265003, study PRJEB25207) | coral metagenome | isolation source: Coral host | place: Mexico:La Bocana,Puerto Morelos, Mexico | collected 2008-11-13
AGAATTCAAATAATAATCAGTAAATGGACACCGAGATCATAGGTTAGGAGTCAGGAGTCTTAAACTGCACTTGCCGCCATCCAGTATACCCCTCTTTAAAGCACCAGGATATGATGTGTTATACAACAGATTTTATATATTGTTCAGAGATCATATTACAAACAACCCCTCAGGAAAGTACCATGTTCAAGTGCAGGACTTCGAGATGATCCAGTTTTATATAAATTTCAACCGTAACCCAAAGAGATCCGTTCAAAGTCTGGCACCCTTCTTCCCAACAGTCTGGCGTTGTGTATTTCAAGGGGGTGGAACCAAGTTGCGGCTTTCAGCTTTTGGCTGCAGCAAAACGAACCCGCATGCAATTCGATGGCGTGGCGTGCAGCATGGAGTGGATTTGCTGGAGCAGCTGCTGAGCAGTCGGATTCAGACCAATCTTCGTGACTTGCCTTTCGCTGTTACATTCTGCATGTTTATCGAACAAGCGTGTTCAATTTGAGCCACGTTATAAACGCCGCTTATGTAGCAAGAATGCGAGCGAAAGTAAAACACTGAGAATCTCCACGCGTAAGCTGGCGCTGTGGCCGCGTAGTAAGTGATGCGTAAGTGGGGGTGTAAGCGATTCCTTGCGACCTCGCGAGATGAAAGACCTTTGTAGCACGGCTCATTTGAGGCGAAGGTCGAGGTCGCCTCCACCAAGCAGCTCTTCAGATCCGCAGTTTCTGAGATGGTTCACTGTGTTTTGCGATGCTTTGAAGACGCAGCCCGAACGGTGGCGGACGGCAATGCCTTCTCCGGTGGCTCCGTGGCTGAAAAATATCAGAAAGTCTTTGTGCACTTGTTGGCCAGAGTTTTGGGTTCAGAGGTGGCCTTCCTTTCTATGATCAATGATAAAGTTTTATTCCCAAATCCATTTGTCTCGCATCACCTAGGTGGTTGGCACCGGGTGCAGTTGCACAGGTGCGCCCGTACACGCCTTGCAAGAGATTCTGGGCGCCTCCAATTTCAAAGAGCGGGTTGCATCTGAGAAGCATGTTTCTTGGCCACTGCATGATGTGCTGGGATTGTCAATGCAATCACATATCATACTACATATCATATAATCACATGAAGAAAATTGTTTGCGTGCTGTTGCCCTCTGTTGCCATTGTTGCCTACAGGTTGAATCGCGAAATTGGTTCATGCGCAACTACACTGCAGATCATGTTCTGGCTGACATCTCGCATACAAGGCTCAATTTGGCTTGAGAAGCGTTGTACTCTAAGATGCTTCAGCTGCGTGAGTTTGATATTTTTATTTGATTTGCACAAGGTGCATCCAATGATGTCCAAATATGTCCAATGCACAAGTCATGCCAAAGCATTTTGCATGATGCTGATGCTCAAATAGAAACTTTATAAACTTCTATCTTCTAGCTTTACCGGCTGTAAAGGATATGAAAGGATGAGATGAGATATTTGATTGTTTTCCATGTGGTCAGTTTTTGAACTATGATATGGTGGTGGTTTGCTCTGCTGGCAGGAGAGGAGGTTATTGCTACGTCCACAGAAGGATTTGCCGTCCAATCACGGCTCACACGGACCAGGACATTAGGGAAGGGACGTGGTTCACTTTTTGCTGAGAAATATGTAGAAAATTGTAGAAATATCTGCGTATCACGTGCGTTTAGAATTTGAATTGGCTCAGTACCAATTTTCTAAGTCGACTCATACTCATACTGTGCCTTTGTGACTCTGGCAATCGAAGGAGCATGAGTCGCTGGATTTTTGGATTGTTGGCTTTACTTGCAAGCTGTACTCGCAAGAGAATCCTCAGCGTTTCAGCCACAAGAGTATGGCGAGCATGCTGACGCTAAGCGATGGTGTGTCTTTGGCTTCTCGGCCAACTTCTGCGTGTATGATTCTGACATATTCTGACCATGACCATATAATCTATATTTATATTTATATTTATATGATTTATATGAGTAGACTGTATGACTTCACTAGATTCTTCTGGCAACCGCAAACCAAGGATCCACGTGCCATACCTTTCTTCGAAGCAGTTAGAACTATCAAGCACAACCGCCCTCGGTTCCTTGGACCATAGCAGAAAGACAGTTCTTGAACCTAATCAACCTGTACTTATTTTCTTGAACATGCGCAAACGGTATGATTGGTTCTTTAAGTTTTCGAGAGTGACCCCCGCTGCAATACACTGAGCACTCGAGTCATTGGCCAGCTTAAGGTGCGTTATTTTGGAGAACGTCGAAGGGTGCTCTAAAAGAGTTGGTGCCAGCGGCGATGAGTACGAGGCCATGATAGCTACAGCGAAGGGAGCTTGAGGGTTAGTTAGTCGGTTAGGAATTAGGAAGTAGTAGTACGTAGTAAGCAGCTTACAAGGAATTATAATTTGACTTCGACTCAAAAAAATAGATTTTGTTCGAGCATGAACGGAAAACTATGCCTGGAAATCAGAACAAAGATTGACTTTTTTTTTCAAGCTGAAAGTTTCAATGATTTTGGACAGGGAGCAGTAATTTGTAACCAATATTTGAAACTCTTGGTCGCACAAGCACTTGACGCTTATGCCGAGAGTTGGGGCTTAACATCAGCAATCCTGAGTTGGGCGCTGCAACAAAGAGAGGGAGGACAGTATACAGCAGTATGATGAAATGAAATGAAAATTATTTTTATATAATATCATAAAAGTTGGTTGGATACGCCGAAACGCCACCCAAGCGACCAAGCGACGAGGGTCTGAAAAAAAAGTGAACAGAGTTTCTAACTACTAATGACTCATGACTATGACTGGACTGTTGTTACTTTACTTACGCAAAAAGTACGCTATGAGTCAGGAGCCACGCATTAATTCATCTAATTAACTTACCCCACTGGCTTGCGCCATGCCTTTGAGCGACATCTGGAGAGCTGCCCTTTCTCCGGATGGGGGCGGTGATCAGCTTTCTCGGGATGGGGGCGGTGATCAGCAGCAGCAACGTAGTGATGGTGAAGATGGTGGTTGCGATGATGGCGATGATGAGACCCAACATCCCAGGCCCCGTTCATTTGGCCGAAAGCATGGCATGTATGTGAAGATGGGCATTGCCAAGAAAAACCTTCAGCGAGCAAACGAAGTGGCAAAAATGGACGAGCAGCAGCAACAGCGCATTTGTCGGGTAGCCTTTGGATCATGGGCCCAGAATCTGAGCAAAGGAAACTCCAAAGTGTTGCTCGACTGTGAACATGTGACAGGGATTCTTTCAAACCTTTCACAAACCTTTCATGCATTTTGCAGCTTTTAAGATGTTTGGGATATTTTGTTTTTTGTTTTCGAGTGGTACGTCCATGTTTCTTTGCCTTGCCACCCAAATTTGCCATAAGGCAACGCATGTCTCATTTCACCGACTGCAATGGACATCTTCAAGCTTATGAATGCGACGTGCATGCTGACCGGCAAGTCAGGAGAATGAAGGGCATTGCTGTAGTATCACACACTCAAGCGCAGAAAAACCAGTTGCGCGAGTTCTTAAGCAAAGATTTGAAGCACGTGGTCCTGGTCAGAGTTGCTGATGATACAAACGTGTGGATTCAAGGGACTCTTGGGGAGGAAAAGTCAAAAGCCAAAGCAAAACGAGTGGCATCTGCGCTTGGTGTTTGCCAGAGGATTGCGGTACGGGAGGTGTTGAATGTGCAAGATGGGAGAACTCTTTGCAAGGAGGCGTCCATCAACGTACCTTATCAGGTTTTACCGCAAGCGAACGCCGCAACAATTCGAGATCGCCTGCAGAAGTGGTCATTACTGAGCTCTGCTGGATGTTCTGTACATTTGGGCGGGGACAGTGTGCTGAGTGAGCTGAAACGGATTCCGATGAAGGTCATCATTTCTTGCGTGGACAGTTTACAGGCGAACATGACTGTCCTTGGTGCAGAGCAGCATGCCTGGGAGCAGAAACGCCAAGCTGGTGATCGTTTAGCATCAACAACTGCAGAAATCAACATTCCTTGTTTCCAGCACCAGTGCTGTCTCGCCAAGAAACCTGGAATTCTTGCAGTCGAAGGGCTGGCGTCAGGATTGGTACGGATGGCACATTGCATGAGGGCAAGCACCTTCTCTCAGCGTTTCGAAAAATTTCGCTCACATCTGGAAGGTCGTGTTGAAAGAAGGTGCGTGCCATCCCTGTCTCCCCAAATGTTGCAGGTACCTGGGCCAAGTTAAAGATATTCATTGAATTCTCGTCTATACAATCTCCATTGTCTTTTTGTTTTGCCCGGTGGTTTCAGTCGGTTGTAGATTGAATCGTTTAAATGGTTTGCTTTCTGTTTAGTGATTTTAATTTTAATGGATTCGGCACGGATGTATTGTACAGCCGCTTTGAACTTGCGCTTAAGGTAATGGAGCAGAACCGCAAGATGTTGAATTTGCGCAAAATCGATCTGAGCGAAGACACAGTGGAAACGATTCTCAGTTTCTTCAACCATTCCTGGCTTGAGCCCATCGGGCAACAGGTGATTCATTGGTGCCCAGCAGGCTGTTGCCAGTCTTTGGAAGAATCGAAGCAGAAATTTCGAACAGCATTTGATGGTCTTCTGGCAAGCATTCCGCAGGTGCCATTACTGTATCGTTGGAAGGGATTTGACGAGGCTGCTCATTATTCTTTGAGGGGATGCTTGTGCCATGGTTTGTGGCAGGTCCTTCTACGAGAAGTTGCAGGTCCAAAGGCGGGCGAACAGGAACATGGTCCAATCATTGCAGAGGACGATCCTGATGCTGCGCCGGCATTGCAGCAGAAAGTGCGTTTACTGAAGACCTTGAAGTTGTTCACCGAAGAGGACGTAGTGGTCGCTAGCCCGTGGATTTTGAGTAGAAATTGTGTTTCCTGAAATTAGTAGCTTCAAGATTGAATCCATCATTCACATTTTGATTTTTTGAACACTGGCTAGTATGTTAGCTACTCTCTGATGATGAACGGTTTCTTAAAGTTCATATAATTCGAAAATAAAAACCATCTCAGGCAAAAATCTTGTCAGCGCTGGTGGTTGCACGGCCTTTGACACAATATACAGACGAGCTCAGCCGGGTGGAATCAGTGCGTCACAGGTTTCATTTTCGCCTGAGGGGGCTGTCACTGCCTGACAGCAAGTGTCCAGCAAACGCATCTGACCTCCTCTTGCTGAATCTTGAATTTACGAGCGGTTCGAGATCACAGGAAGTGCTCAAGGCCTACTGTGACATGCTTCAGTCGCCACCGACTGACGATTGCTGGTTTCCGTGGTTGTCTGACAATGAAAGCCGGGTAAGTTATGTGACATGCATAAGACAGTTGACGGTAGCTATGTGTGATTCTTGGAGAAGATTGCATCTACCAACCCGGTACTTACCATTGAAGCTATTCTATATTGCTGCGCCTGATCGAACGCCCACTCAAGCGGCCGACTTTTTGGAGCACATCAAGTGTCAGTACCGATCTTGTCATCTTTGCATGGATGCTCCGTTTACCAAGGCCAGAATCGCATTTTTTGTTAGGTTCTTCAGAAGTTCTTCATATTAAGAGGAACATCACCATGGTTTGCCAGAGGGAGGCGGGAAAAGAAAACAAAGGGACAATGCACAATAGGTCATTTTTAAGGTATGGAGCCAAATCAAAAATTTAGCTAAACTGAGAGTGAATGGATGCCTCACAAATTCCACGATGAACTCTGTGCAGGTCTTGCTACGTTGGGTGTTCACAATGTCAGACTCTGCACGTGATAACCACAAATACCTGCAGGCAGTGGGCAATCTACAGATCCTTCTTAGAGACGTATTGATGGAACTTCCTTTGAGTTCCGTTCAGGTGGAAAAGAAACATGCGAGCCTTCAGCACAATTCCGGACACCACAAACAGCATCCTTGGAAGCCTAGAGCAATCCAGATGTCGAGCTACATCATGTCAGCAGTCCAGGAGCACGCATCTTTGAAGTCGCACGTGGAAAGGGAATGCTTTGGCTCCAAACACAAGGCTTCAAGATTGTTGAAAGCACGCGAGGTATCCTCATCGCAGCCAACATCTTTGTCCCTGAGAAAGGTGCCCCTGGCAGCTCATCGTGATACCGAAAGAAGTGGGCAAGGCTTTGTGAAGAAGAATATGCCACTTGTTGCTGATTTACTTTACGGAGTATACGGAGTATTCAGTATTATGATTTTTATATTTTTGTTGCTTGTTTACTTGTTTATTTATTGATGATGTTATATTTTTCACCTTTTGGCTTGAGCTCCCCAATCCGTTTCAATCTTAGGTCTTTCTGTCGACCAGCCCATAGAGGGAAGGCTGAGAAGACCCGGCGGCTTTCTGCTTACAATGCCTTTGTCAAAGCTGTTATGTTCCCTGGGCTTGGAAAATCTATAGTCCAGAGTCCAAAGCGTTTTCTTTTGGTTTTTCCATGTTTATTTGGGTTGACTATGCATTTCCTGATGAGTCTTTTCAGATTTGGAGAAATCAGCATTTCACCAGATCTTTCTTTGCGACCCATGCGGAAGCCTTAGGTCAGACAAACAAACCTTTGGGGCGCTGTCGAGCAAAGAAGTTGGTAATTTGTGGAGCTCCATTTCCCCGGAAGAGAAGGAGATGTGGCAAGACAGAGCAAACAAGCAGGAGGAATGCAGACGAAAACTCAAAACAAAAAGTTTCGCTGATTCTGATGCATCATCCGAATCTGAAGTTGGGAACGAACACAGGCAAAACGATGTGACACTTTCCGCCAGCCAAAGGAGGAGGTTGACTGGGGCGAGGCTTGACACTACTTTGCAATCGCTGCTGGTTCACCCTGCATGGTCATCCGGGCTGGGCCTGTCCGATCATTTGACACCATTGAAAGCGAAATTTGTGGCAGATGATATTGACGATGATGAGATGAAAGCATCGCTGGAAGCGGTGACCGGCTTTGATTCCCGGATTTTTGCGAACCCTGTCAAACCGCCACAGTTCAAAAAACCATGTGCCCTTTTGACTGGTGGTATTTGCCATTGCGCGGATCACTACGCTCAGGTTTGTAGAATTGTGGAACAGCTGCATGCCCACTTACAGAGGATTGGCTGTGAAGCAAGTGTGCCCTTATGCTGCTTCTCTGCAGCAAGTCCGCAGCTCGGAAGTTCGGCCTCCAGTTCTAGACCATTGCGACAGTCTGCAGAGTACTGGGGTCTTCTGGGAAGCGTTGGCAAGCGGCCCATCAATCACGTCTTTGTCAGGTACCACAGCATTGCTTGTAAGAGACTGCAAATTCTTGTGGCCAATGGGGGCCCACAAATTGAATCCTCGCACCAGCTGCTGCAACGCATGTGCTGTGAGTTTGTTTCCGACGGCGGAAGAAATGGTGAATTTGGTTGCACAGCTTTCTGGCAGAATTAACATTTTTCTTGTTTTATCTTAAGCTACAGACAGACTTCTTGAGATTGACTTACTGATTGACTTTCCCTTCTTGATATTGCTATGGTATGATATAGTATGATATAGTTTAGTTATGTTTAGTTAGGATTATGTTGTATTCAATTACGTATATATTTTTAGATGATTATTATATCATTTTTAATTTATAGAATTCTTATTTATTAGTCTATTGGATCAATGATTCACTTTTCTGTTATGTAACTTTGCTGATGGCGCATTTTTGTTTTTTTTGGATTTGTGGTTTAGCGTCTAGCGTGCATATTTTGAGTGGTCCAAGGTGTCCATCTACTCCAACTACACTGCAGAATCAGATTGGGATCCATACTACCTGCCTGAGGAAGATAGGCGTGGCAATCATTTGGTGGTGGAAGGCAACCCCACCTCCACCATTTATTTGGGTTATGGTTCACAGGCGCAGCAACGTGCTCCGAGGAGCAGCAAGAGAAAAGCAAATCGTTTACCTTTTGGTGTGCAGGTTTCAGCCAGGAAGAGAAGAACAACAACACCTCGTGGCGATCTTGCAGTTCCTTCTGCCAACTCTGATGATGACCCCTGTGCTAACCCTTCAGAAGATGAGAAGGATGATGACCCCGAGACAGTGATGAATCAACTTATTGCCGAGTCTTTTGGCTGCCCTGAAAGTTTCAAGTTTTCCATTGATGTTTGCTGGATTTAGTTTTTATTACATTTTGAAACTTGGTTCGATTATGTTTTGCGTTTTTTGGGCCGTGCACTCTTTGCTGCTTGGTTAAGTACATTTAAGCAATTACCCAGGACTGAAAACTTTGCTCAAGACGAGGATGTTTTGGCTTCAGTGCTTTCGCGAGAACAGGAGCAGGAGATGGAAGCTGCCGCAAAGTTTGTTGATGACTGCGAGCGGAAGGCTTGTTCACGTGAGGAAGGCCCAGGGGAAGATTCATGCGCAAGCAGTTTGCCTGGCTCTCCATCATCCTCGCGAATGACGGCTTCAAGTTCATTTTTCCAGAAGGAGCTGGGAATCATGGATTTGGCTATTGTTGGCAGGAAGGGGTCACGTTGCTTTCACTGTGACAATGCACTGGAAAAGAACTCCTTACGTTTCGTGTACGCTCACAAGACTTCCAAGCCGCCAAGGTCATTGCACACATACTGCCTCGCCCAAGTGCCACCTGCGATGATTCCCACGTCCATCCGCAAATTGCAGTTGATCATGGGTCGCGACTGCTCCGACTTGGAACGGCAGGTTTGTTCAGAGACTTTGACAACCTTGCAGGGTATGCAAACGAAATGAAAGTCATTTCAAATTCATATTGTTTATCATTTCCTGAATGGAAGTGTGACGAATTCGGAGGTATATAGAGGCTTTGCATGTTCATCAACATTTTCACGTGGCTAGCAGAGCTCTGGTAGTTGTGTGTGTGTTGAGCATTCAGATCCACGCCATGAGTTTAGCTTGGGAGACACCCAAACAGGGAATTTTGGGAGCAAAAAGGCAATTGCATAGTTCGAGATCTGAGAGGTGTAGGGTTTTCAGATATATATGACGATATGATATCATTTTCATTCTGCATTGATTTGATGATCAGGGATGTATATAACTTGATGGAATTGGTTTGAACAATTTCCAACATCTCACGATGGTGCTCAAGTTCTGATTTATTCAGACTTTGTTGTTTTCTTGGCGTGGAAACATATTTGTGATTCGGTGCTTGCAAGCACAAAAAGCTTTGCGCCTCAGACCATATGTGTTTGTCTTCCTATTCGCCGACGTCCCGCCAGACGCCGTTGGACTTCTTGCTCAATGGCAAATTGAACGGCGAGGACATCGGACTGAACACAATCCCGAACTATATGGTGAAGGTAATGCACCTCAAGTTTCTATGTAGCAATGGCACAAGACTAGTTACGTTAATGTGTATCCTGCTTGATTGCATGCGCATAATATATTTTATTAATATTCAGAATTCATGTGCCATCGGAAGTGAGCAACGCAAAGTGTGCATGTCATGTGAGTCCAAGACTTCTGTCAGTGCTGATGTGAGTGTGTGTGTTCACTTATACTTATACCGTATACCGTATGCCCACCCAAGGTCATCCAACTTTGGGATGCCGCAGACACGCGCTCGAATCTACTTCCTTCTGCTTCGCACGGACGAGGGCGACGACGTTGGGCCAGCCACCATGGACACGGTTTTTTTTGGGTTACTGTATTTCAGTCTAAACAGTTTGTTTATCCACTTTTTAATGCGCAACAGTTCGTGACTCGCGCCTAACGCTTCGTGGCGCCTCATGGATTTGCACGTCGTGTTGGTGTCATTGTGTGATATTTTGCAGATGGGCGCTCAAAGTAATATTTAAGGAAATAATATCCTCCTTGTAGAAGGGCGCAATGTTTGTGCTGGAAATTTTAAGAGGGGATGAAACAATGCAAATCGACCTATGTAGTCCATTGTAGTCCACACTTCCATTTTTGGAGAGCAGACTGCAGGCTTGTTTCTGCATTTTGTTCCATGAACTCTTTCATTACAAATTTCGATTGAACAATGTTTCCCAATTTCATGAAATCAAAAACAAAGGTCGATTTGCACTAGCAGTTGTCATGGCATGGGTTCACGTCCGAACCAGGTCAATTTCAACGGGGATACGGGATACTCAAGTTTCATCGGGTCACACTTCCAGGAAACCTTTCGATGTGGTGAATGGGTGAAATCCAATTTCAAAGCTCAATTATATATATTTTTTTTTCCTCGAGCAATATCATATTTCAAAACCCAAATAATATAAACATCACTGCCCCTTTAACTCCTGGATGACCACTGGAGACGACAAAAAATGAATTACATCAACATGAATTACATCAACATATAGTTTGTGAAGAGAGGTTCCTGGGTTTCAGTGACACCTCGAGCCACCCTGGCATCCATATTTTCGGGCGATGGGAAAACTTAGAACTTAGAACCCCCCAAGTTGGAGAGGCGCCTGCCACCCTTAACATATATTTTATGTACCTCTCTGGAGACCTGTGGTGGTGGGGTGAAGGTTGTTCGCGGTTTCACCAATTCCCGGAGCTCCTGGGCTCCGTCCAGGAGTTGTTCCAATTGCTAGGTTTGCCCGTTATAGAAGAGAGGGAAAACCGAACACGACCTCACAAATCATATCAAAATCACTTTTATAATATATGATTCATGATATGAAAACATACGGCATTCGATTCATTTGCTTACCACCAAGTGATCCATGCTTTCGAAGAAATGTTCATTCACTGATTTCGCTGTGACCTTTCCTCCATTCCCAAGATTGTTCTGGTTGGGATCATTTTTTGCGAATGAAAACATCATGCCACATGGCTAGAGTCCTTTAGTTGGTCATTTCTTACATTGGTGATGTCGAGCCTCCCAGCCATGGCTTCAAATATTCACAACCATCAGGATTTCAAGAAAGTCATACTATGAGTGCTAAGCAGATACTGTTTAGAAGCCACTTGTGAATCCCTTAAGATGGAAGGCAACAATATGATTACGAACTTTTGTTGGTATTTGTTTCATTTAAAGATATTCCCTAAGTCAAATCCATGTTTCTCCATCTCAAAAAAAATCATATATCATATATCATATATCATGCACATATATACAGTGATTATAACATGATATGGTACATATATATATAACTATATAACATATGTATACTTCACCAGTGTTTTGTCACATATGTTTTGTCACATTTGTTTATACTCTGTATCAGAGCTCCCTTTGTGGTCCCAATGAGATCCCATTTAGGCTGTAGAGTTGCCCTAAATACATTTCAACCACCATCCTGTTGAGGAAACAGCCCCAGGGGCGTGAAACCTTCCATGGAAAACATCCTTAATGAAATCACTTTATGAGAGCTAATTTTTTATGAAACTCGTAATGTATTTTGAAACCTGTGAGTTTCGTCATTTACAGTTTCGAAATGTGTTTCAACAGTAAAAACAGGGCAAAACAAAAAACAAAATAGAGAAAATGGACAAAGAGAAATCACAATGACAGGTGATACAGCAATTTTCCGCTTTCCATCATTGAGATCGGGTCGCAATTTTATAGAAGTGATTCTGGCTTGTTAGCGGTTGTTCTGTGAACTGCAACTTCAAATTAGACAGGCTATTCCAGTGGTAGGGCCCCTGGCAATTTTATAGAGGGGGGACCCCCTACCAATTATAAAACTATAAATTGCGCATCCCAGGGTGCACAGTGGAATTCACAGGGGGATATGTAGGCGACAGGCTACCAGATCCAGTTCTAATCGGTCGATTTTTCAACCAAGCAAAAGAGATATAAAGTAGTAAAGTAGCAACATGTATGTGGGAAATCCGGTGGATTGGAGAAAACTTCGTGGTATTATGTGGGATTGTCAATCTTTGGTGTGGTAAGCTTCATCGAACCACTACAGCAATGGCTCTTCAAAAGGCGGAACAACCGGTACCAAAAGAACCATGAACATGTTCTAATTTGCCGCAATCCATGAATGAAGGATGGATGACTGAATGAGTGGAAGTCATGCTGCTGCGTTGACCAAGGCGAAAACCAAAAGCGAAAGCCGCCCCCGACAGCGTTAGTTCACATGCACGGTTGCCGCACTATGATGATTGAAAGATGGATTTATGTTGTGAGCAACTGATGAACCCGAGCAAGCAACAATGCTACAAAAGCAAAAGCCATCGCGATCAGCATTATGCATTTTTGTTGCCACATCTCGGAAAGAATGTTCGGAACTACATGATGTTACCCGCTTTTGTTTCAGAGCTGCTCCCCTGCGTTGACGCTATTGCGATGCCATGTTCCGCGTGCAAAATCATGCGTTTGATTTTGCATTACTAATCTAGCATATTGATGGCTGCGTTGCATCAAATTGCCATTAGAATTGAAGGTTTGGCCACGCTTCCCTGGTGACATGTGCGTCAAACTTGCCATTTTGTTGGTAGCTTGGAGCGGGTGTTCGTGGAATTTTTTGTCTTCTACAAGCAGTATAGTCGTCCTTGAAGGATCTCCAGGTCCGTTCCTAGGGATTCAAAAAAGGCATGAGTATCATTTTTATTGCTACAATTAGGCTGTCAGAGTCCTTGTCATTGTCATTATTATTGTCACTGCTTGCATGATCATCTCCAATGCGTTCCAATGCATTCTTTTCTGATTCTGATATGTCCAATTTGGAAGCAATTTTGGCCACGCTTCACCAGGACCACTGGGCAGCGCTTGTGCATTACTGCGAGGCTTCAATGCTAAACGTTAGTCCTGCTTGGGATGTTATGGAGCATGTTGATGAGATGGATTTGGGTTATGATTGGGCCCACAACTCCAGGAACCAAGTGACTCAATTGCATTAAGCGATCCATACCTACATGTCAATTGTACTAAAGCGTGGGGAAACTGAAGTTGTCGGAACTTGTCGGAACTCGTCGGAACTCGTCGGAACTCGTCGGAAACTCGTCGGAATATGGCAGGTGCTCCGCCGCGTATGCTAAATGCTGCTTAAGACTAGGCATGGTACCCTTTAGACCTGGCATGTTCGACATGTTCCGACGAGTTCTGCAAAATCATGATGTGAGCAGACAACCAGCCATATCAACCATTGTAAGGGGAATTTTGCCACATGTGGAAATCATTTGTTTTGAAATGCATACTTGTTTGCATGTATGGGCAAACAGTGCTCCACAACTAGAAACAAGAGTATTTCGAAAAACAATCATCAAAAATCGACAAATAACAACTCCTGTGCTTTGGTCCTGCAGTCGTTTTCCGCCTCTAAAGGAATTTCAAACACATGTTTTTCTAATGGCGGCGAATGCAGCCGATATCTTGGATGGTGCTGCTTCTGGTGATCCACAACTTTCCGGCAGCCAGTCTGAGAATGACAGTGGCAGTGATGTGATCATGGTCAGCAATTTGGAAGATGAACCTGGGTCCAGCTCGGAACCCTTAGCGGAATTACTGGATCAGTCGTTGGTCTGTTTTGATGACGCTGCTGCCACATGTGATTGTTCGGCTGACAGGAGTGATGTTGAATCGTCGCAAACGCAGCTGCTCCTTTGTGAGGACAACACATCCGGCTCTTCTTCCTATGATGAAACTGGTATGGATGATGATAATACTGACACCAGCTCTGCAGATCATGAAGTTACCAATGGCCTGCTCATGTTGCGGAGTGTTGATGGAACGTGGACATCGTTCCGCTTCATTGCAAGTGGTGGTGACAGCGGGTGTGACGATGATCCTGGCTCTGAGTCTGTTGGTACTGGTACTGCTACTGATACCGATTCTCCTGCCAATAATCCTGCTGATTATCACATCATCACCAATGGAATGCTCATGCTACGGGGTACCGATGGAATGTGGACATCGTTCCGCTTCGTTGGAAGAACGCCATGAAATAACATGTACAGTTTGTGTAGCTGTCGCTTTGCATTGCGCCCTGAGAGGGAACTAGGGGGACAATGAATTTTTGAAGTAGTGACTGTGAGAGTTGCTGTACTAAGCCTTAGGCCTCGCAACCTATCGAATTGGCAGCTTCCATTCAAAGACTTGTGTTCTCTTGCCAGGTCCTGACACGGAGTGGAAGGATGGTTTATTGTGCAATTTGATGTTTGTCAAGTTTTGTGTTGCATTGATCCAAGGAGACCCTGCACACGACAATGCATGCTGCACTCATCATGCACTTTTTGGCAGATGTCGAAAAATATGCTCCCTCATGAGCCAAGGGTATCCGCATCTCAACAGGGTTGCTACGCGTTTTTTGCCAGCAATTTCACAGGTACCAGTCGGACGTGAGTCAGCAGTCATGAGTGTATCAAAGCATCATAAAGCATTTCGAGATTCATTCAAACATTTTCAGTCCAATTCCTGAGTAGAATCAAAGGTGAACCAGCCATGAATGAAAGTTGTGAGTTGTTGATTGCGCAGCCATTTGTTGCAGATTGCGGAAGTGTTCAATCCTGTCCGATTGATCAGTTGACATAGTTGACTGATGGAGGTGCCTGCTGATTCAGTAGTAGGAGTCGGAGTGGTAGCCAGTGAGAATTTGGCCCGTTGTTCGTCGTGTCAGTTGCTCGCAGCCCTGACATGTACATGGCCGCACATGTTCGCAAGCCATTGGTCTGGACAAAGAAAGCCAAGAACAAGGTGCCTTGACTCACATTTGCAGTCACAGTCAAAGTTACAACTTTTTCACGACCGACTGCTTGTGTCAGAAACTATCTATCTATTTTGCAATCACACACTATACTTACAGTCTCTCGTCGCAATCAAGTCACATCTATTTTGTTAGATTTGTTTGGTTTGCTGCATGCTTGACGCGTTGTGCCTTGACAGGTCACTGGGATTCGAGATGTTGAGGAAGGCCACGAGTGCACCGCATGCAATGTTTCTTGGCATCTTATTTCAGTTTGTGAGGCCTAAGTTTACAGCAGCACTTGTTGCAGTTTGTTGCTTCCAGCCAAATTGGGCTAAAACAGATTTCAGCCTCGTGTCTACCATTATTTTCCTAATTTTCTCAGGCTACTCGCCTCAACAATTGCTGCGGCATATCACAATTGGAATTGAACTCCCTGAAAGAATCCAACCAGGAGACATGTTTTGATTGATCTGTGATTCATCAGAGTCATAGTCAGGCCAATAGTATGGAATGTAGTTGATGCAAAAACAAAACATAACAAACAAAACCATTGGCTTTGGCTACAGTTCAACAAATAAACAATCAGAATCATAGTTTATAATAATCGCTGTAATCGCCGCTCAATTTTGTTCCTTGCTTTCGGTTCATCGTTTCCGCCTTGTATGTTGTTTGTGCTTGGAGAGGAATTCAAGCAAAAGTGGGAGATCTCGCGAAGTAAGAACTGCATCCCGGGAAGGAAGCAGTATGAGAAGTTCAATATGACGACCTATCGCCAGCAAGAGTCGTTCACAGAGATGTGGAGTGAGGGAACATTCACGCCTTTGGATGACTACTTGCAGAAAGAAGGGTTCATGTTGGAGCAGTACCCTGACCAAACCAGTAAGCTGTCTTTGCTGGAAGAACCTTGGATGATTTGGATGGCCTCAACCCGTTCAAACTCTCACAAACTCGATATGATATGATATTGACATTGATACTTTAAGTCTAAGTTACTTGAAACTTCAAACTGAGAAGCTCAAACCCGGAGTTGGGTGTTTGTCGTTGGCTGCGGGGTACTGGATTTAGCAATATTTAGCATCTCGTGTCATCTAAGGGCCTGGACATCACGGTGACTTGGGACAATGGTGTTCCTGGTGTAGTCGAATTGGATGGAGTGCGCAAGGTCAAGATTGGGACGCGCCATGCAAGTGGGAAGAACCAGGCGCTTTTTTGTTGTCAATGGCGTTTTAATTTTAATCAAATTATATTAATACAATATTATATTATATTATATTATATTTCAATATAATAGACTATATAGACAGACTATAGACTTTGGACGTATGGACTCGGACCATAAATAAAATTCGCTTTAGATCGTTTATGTAATGTGTACTGTATTTGTTTGGTAGAGCAATCGCAAGTGGCGGCAAGGCAATCAACATTTCAACCGCAAAAAAACCGTCTCTCCACATTTTGATCAGGGTCCAATGAGAGCCTTTTTCTATCTAAGACTAATAAAAAACTCGCTGCCAGTGAATCGAGTTTACATTGTGTGATGCTGCTGTCTTCATTAAAGGAAGCCCTGAAGGAAAAGTCGCATGATTCTTCGGAAGCTGCCAACGCAGCTTTCAAAAATGATTCGAAGAAGCTGATCTCACACCATGCATCCTTGCAGACTGCAGAGCAATTGAACACTAAAATGATGCTGTGCCGAACTTCTGCAGGGGATGATCTGGCAGCGTTACAGGATGCACCTCCAGAGCCTTCGGAATCTGATTTCTTTGAAGATTTTTCTGGGAAATCAAGGCGTCAGGCCATGGCTTTGGCAGGCCTTGGCAATAGCTTCCAGGCCCAGCGTGCTCGTGACCCTGACTCTCCGCCCAGGAAGTTCTTCCGCGGAGGAACCGCAGCGCAACTTTCCGACCAAGGTTTGCCCATGGCGACACGTCCTGCAAGAAATTGGACAAGGCCATGGGGTGATGTGGGTGAACACGAACACCAAGAAGAGGTCCCAGAAATTGAGGAAGGGGCTGAGGAACCATGGGAAGAGAGAAAAGGTAATAGTAAGGGTAAGGGTGGTAAAGGCAGAGGCGGCAAAGGTTCGAAGGGAGCTACTACGGCAACCAACCAGATTCTCAGCAAGGCAGAAGAGGCCTTGAGCAAATACCGTGAGGGATTCACTGACCTCAAGCTGTGGGAGATGAAGGTGAAGTCCAGAACCGTGGACACTATGTCTACTGCCTTGAACCGGCACGCATCGCAGATTATGGGCCTCAACTCCCAAGACGAAAAGGTACAGGAACTAGCAGAACATTGCGTTGCTTTTGCTGATTCTGTAGCCGAAAAGGTCAAGCTGATCCACACCATTCGTCAGGCGCCAGATCAAAGCGCGAAGTTGCTGGACGATTCGCAATGGGCTGTTGGACTTCAGTTTGACCTGTCAGTGTTGTGCGCCATTACGGCATGGGTTGCTGGCCACACGGTCAAAGACATGGAGCAGGAGGGGCAGGGGGCTTCACCTTTTTTTTTGCAGTCACACTGCTTGACACTTCCACTTGATGGCTTTGACATGTCATCTTTACAGCTTGCGTAATGAACAGACTGAGAGTTGGATATATGATATTGACATTGATTGACGTAAAATAATTTGATGATACAATGCAAAGGCAAAGGCGAATCGATAGCACAGGTTGTGGAAGGGTCAGCGTTGTATTTTTGCTGCAGCAGGACAAAGCCGAAGATGGGTTGCATAGCAAAGTCAGCTCTTTGTTTTCGCTTGCTAGCTACAACCCTGCAGATGAATGTTTGGGAGTCAAGCTGCTTATGCGCGCCGGGAACTTTGAGCCGGACAATACGCAAGTTACATCACTGCATGCGCAAATTATTGGCATGTATGTCGAAAAGATCTTCAGGTCTAAAACGATCGAGAAGTTTCGGAAATTGGTTGAATTGTTCCTTGGCTCCACCTAATACGGCTCGTTGGACAGATTGCAATTATCATGTTCCAATTTCTATATATGTATCTAATTTTCACAATTATTATTATTATGTTATGTATTTGTCATTGATCATCACCAGCAAACAGTATCCGCATCATAACTTCAGGCAGATCGTGTCACCTTGTTTGCCACAAAGATTGCTCAAGTGCAAAATTGAGTTCACGCCGATGCCTGCTTGACGATTGAGGTGCCCTATCGCACCATTGGATTTGTGCAGCTTTCCGAAGTGGGAGCCGTGTGCACATGCAGAAAAGGATGCTCAATGGTCGAATCGAGCAGCTCTGGAGGTGCAAGTGCTTCGAGGTTTGTGCATCGACTGGGCAAAGGCCAGTTGGAAGTTCGAAGTCAAAGTTGGAATGAGTTACACTCACAGTATTTTTATGTATTTTTCTTTACAAGAAAGAGCTAGATGGTAGTATTGATTTAATTTAACATAGTTAAAGCAGCCAATATTTTTACTGAACTTTTTTTTGATGCTATCAAGATGCCGGCGCTGAAAAATAATAGATTCAGTATCCGCCACGAACGATATCAGTTTGAGTATCTTATCTAAGTATGACGGCTTGGCTTGACATTCGAAATCACACAAGAACGGACACATCTGGTTGTAATTTCTGCACATGAATCGCATGAAGATGCTTTCAGTCTTGACCTGTTTCTCTGTCTGGCAGGCAACCCCATTGCAAAAGGTCGAAGCACGGAACATTGTAGAGCGAAAGGGCCAGCTCCAGATCAAATTCGTCACCCAAATCAGAGGCAATGCAGTTGCAAAGATACTGGGTCATCAATCATTAGTGGAGCCATTAAGTTTTTTTTTTCCCCAAATGGATGTTGATCTTACTTCAAGTAGGGGTGAGTGTTCCCAGATTTTTTGTTTTTTTTTTTGGGTGGCTTTTGGGCAGGGTGACTGTAAGCAGATTTTTTGCATTCGTTTTAGACGGCAACAGGTTTCTTCGATGTATTGACTGTATTGACGGTGAAATATGATTTAAATTTAAACATTAATTTGGTGACGTGACGTGCAAGAAATTACATCCGTCTTCAAAGCCTGGTTGTGCAACATTGAAGGAAAGCTTGGGATGCTATGGAAGTGGCCGCTTCTCAAGCCGTTTCTGAACGCAGCCTTGCAGAATCTGCGTTGAAAGCCTTGAAGAATTTCCCGGAGAAGGAATTCGCAAAGGCAAAGGGAGGAGGCATTGGAGAGCTCATGGCTTTGCTCTCTGATGCAAAAGCCTGTCAATCCATCCAGGATGCCATTATTGTTGAAGAGACTTTTGCTGTTCTTCCCAAAGCTTTGCGGGATAAAGCAGCCGAAGTGAATGAAATTGAGACCAGACTTCAGGGCTTAAAAGACTTGATGGCAGTGCACATTGACACCATCGCGTCTCACATCCAGGAGCACATGTCACAGGACATGTTGCTTGGAAAGAAACAGCCTGCCCTTCAATCCGATGTGGCTACAGCTTGTCAGTCCTATTTGTCTTTGTTGGTCAAGCTCAAGGCAGGTTTCGGTCGTCGCATGTATGGCCTTTTATTTCCAAATATTATTGTTCATTAATGTTCATTATCAGATTGTTTGCCCTTTGGTTTTGTTTGCCAACCATTGTCGGCTTTTGCTTCCCCGACCAGGTCATTCCCGTGCAAGTGACGGAATCAGTGATTGGCTCGTTAGGCAGTATTGTCGCAGAGGTGCTTGGTGCTGCTGCAAGTGTCAAGAAAACAGATGGTTCACCCTTAACAGTTGATGCTGTAGTGGCAGCCAGTGGCGCTATCCACAAAATTGTGTTGGACCAGTCGCAGGAGAAGATCGCTTCGCAGCTCAATCATCCTGAACTTCCTGAATCTGTGACCAATGTCGTGGGTGCCATCTTGACAGCAATGCCAGTTCTCCAAGACATTTCCACCAATTGGGTGAAAACGCTCTTGCGTGCTGGAAATGATGCTGAGTTAGTTGGTTTGGGTCAATCAGTGCGTGCATCCCTTCCAAAGGATGTGGATAAGTTGATTCGCGCAGCAGAAGTTGCCCAGAAGTTCAAATCTTCAAACTCCTTTGAGAAGGCTTCCTTTGAAACACCAACTGATGCCCGCCTCCTTTTGGCAGATCTTTGTCAATTGGGAGCTTTGGCAGGAAATGCAGAGCTGATGGACATATTTCCAAATGGACCTGCGCTTCTGAAAGGGTGCTCGGAAGCAGTGGGTAACCACATTGGCAATGTGATTTCCCAGCTGAGTGGTTGCAAAAAGGGCATGGCTTCTGTCCTTTCCCAGTACCAGGGTGTGATCAGCTGTGGACAAGCCGATTTAGATTTTGAGAAGTATAAACATCTCCTTGATGAGCGCAACGATGATGTGAGCAAAAGTGTGCAGGCATGCATCACAGGCACGACGGCGGGGGGTGTCTTTGTCAGTTCTTTGTCTCATGTGTGTGTGTGGTTGTTCTTCCAGCTTACTTTCAACACTTCAACCATAGGAGTCCATGGCAGGGGCTAAGTTGCTTCCAGCCATAGGAACATTGACTGGCGACTAAACCGACCCACAGAGTAACAGACATAGGCTGGTTGAAGCATGCATTGCATGAACATGTAGCCTACAGTTGTATGTCACGCCAATATCAGGTGCTGAGCAGTTGCTGAAACTCGAGGAAGTGGTGGACGTGATCCTGCAGAATTCAGCGAATCTCATTGAGCAGAGCCTTCCTACTCCAGGCACAGATGAAGGTACGTTCAAGTATGGCATTCCACAAGACAAGATCGACACGCTCAAATCTCATGTGACGAGTCAGCCATCTGCGAAAGACATGACCCGCTTGGTGTGCACGTGCATGCTCGGAGAGTGCTTGGTGAAGAAGATGGATGATGAGCAGACTTTGACAGATTTCCAAAGCATCCAAACCTATCTCAAGAAGACCTTCAACCTCGCCAAGAAGGATTGGCCGAAACCGCTTGCAGACAAATTGGACACACTTGCCAGGACGGTCGCGAAGGCTGGGGTTGGGCTTTGTGACATTCTACTGGGTGAGTTAATTCGAATGATATGATTTCAATGTAAGATATCGTAAAGGAATATATTAACATTTTTTGGTATAATATTATTATTTATTATATTATAGTTTTGATATCGAAAATTGTACTAGTACTTCAGAACATAGACTTATAGACTAGACTGTAGACTTGTAAATAAAATAGAAGAGACAGAAACAAAATCACAGTGTGGAAATTCGGCAATTCGGTCTTTGGAATCTGTTTTTTGAGGTTGTCAAGCAATCTGTGGATTCAAGCCCGATATTTTTGTGGTAGAGCAAAGTTCACCTCCGTCAATTCTGTACCGAACACGTGCGTATGTTTTCCATGGTTTCAATTTTTGTCCTTAGGCTGCTGCAGATCGTTGGTAACATTCTACTGGGGCCGGGATAACCTTGTTGAACAGGCGAAGAAAGACAAGAACAAGGTGGTGGACGATTCTTCAGAGTTGGAAACGCAACCTGCCCAAATTGACACCGCTCCGACTGAGAAGCCAGATGATAAGAAGAAATCTACCGCAGCCAAGAGCAAGGTGGCGATGCCTCCGCCTTCTGGGACTCCTGTAAAGCGTCGAAAGAAGACGTCTTGAGCAGGTCTGTTTGCATTTCGTATCGCGACATCGCAGACTGTGATTGATCGGCGATAGGCGAAAGCCACTAGTTAGATTTCAAGACATTGCAGTTGAGTCCGGCCCCAGCTTGCTACTATGTTTTTTGTGTCATTTCAGAGGTGAGGATTTTTTTGTTTGTTTGTCGTTTTCTTTTATTGAGCAGGCAGGCCCAGAAAGTTTACATGATGTATCCTGTATTTCCCATGCTTTTCCAGCACATTTGGTGCATGAATCGACATTGCAGCTTGTATATAATCGGTTTTAGCTGCAGCATTGCACATGGGGTGACCAACAATGTAGGCATTCAGTGCAGATCATTGCCAGCTGATGCCAAAGTCATTTAAGGTGACTGAGCAAATTAATTCCGGACTCCTGCGACTCTTGACTGACCAAGCAAAAAATAAGCAGCTTGGTGCACGAATCAATGTGTGTGTTTGCCAATCCTGATCATTTTTCGTTTTTTTTTTTACGACGAGTTTTACGCGACTGTTTGGCATGTTTCAACGTCAAATTGCTGACAGTGTAGCTTCGAGCGCTTTGCCTGACGTGGTACCCTGTATTGAGATGATGCAGTGCATGTTGCATGCCAATGATTTGATTTGGTTTGAACGTGAAGCACCAGCTGTTTGCAAGGATTGATCATGCAGATTCACTGAACAACCCGTGCGGTCATTGCCTTGAACTGCCAATGTTTTGCTCTGAGGCGAACAGCTCGGACGCTCCTGCTAACAATGTGGGAGGGCGATCGCGGGAGATATTTGACAAGCTCTTGGCTGAAGCTGGCCTTGACAATTTGACGCAGGAAGCCTACCGAAGGCAACCCAATGTTTGAAGCCTTCTTCCTGCACTTCAATTTCCTGTTATGGTCTTATAGTCAGACATAGTCAGAGCTAAATTTGAAGTAATTTGAATTTGAAGTGTAACCTGACGTCAGGTATGGCATGAAATAGTTGCAACGTCAGTTGCAATATTGTTGAAGAGACGAAGTTGATGTGTTTGCGACCTGCAGGTATACTCGAAGCTGCCGGGAGAAGTATGGGCCAACATGGGCTCAGTGGCTTTCTCCGCGTGAGGAGGAATGTTTGGACGTGGCGCACCATGTTTTGAACAAGGAGGCCGGCTTGCAAAGAGGGTTCTGTAGAAATATTTTTGTATGAGGTTGCACGCCGGATGTATGGGTCGTTGCCGTGTCTCTCTTTGTGAGGGTGAAGCCGATGAAAACTATCAAAACCTTGTCATCGATGTGGTGAAGTCTTTGAATCGGAGGACGTGGAGACTGGACGGAATGATCCCCACGCCTCTTGTCCATGCAGGGTCGATTTGTTTGTGAAATTCAGTACGATTCGACGTTGTTCCAGGGCGGCTGCGTTGAAATTCTGAAATGTAGTGAAGAGGTAAACTCATTTAATTGGTGAGATGGTGAAGTGAAGTCTGAAGTAGTGATAAACTAGTAGTAAAGAATAGATTGGGTATTGAGTCATTGCGTCAAATTATGTCCACTGATGAACGTCGCAAAGGTTGACTACGAATTCCAAGCCTTATGTATTTCGCAGAGACCAGCTCATGAACCCTGCTCACCTTATGGCAGTGCAATTTGTTGGCAACGGCAGTGGGCATGTCAGTCTTGAAATTGGCTACATGATATGTTGTTTGGATTTGTTTTGTAGAAACTGCTTTGTTTTTGGCATTGGTTTCACATTCCAAGGCATGGCTTTGATATCCAAAGGCTGGATTTGAATGGTTCCCGCAATTTCTTCTCCTTGCTCAGCGGAATCTTATCCGCAGAAAGAAACAATCAACCGTGCAAACTGTCGGTGAAGATTTGATTGCATCATTTTGTTTCATGGAACGCAACCTGCGCAGGAAATTGCATGTCTGTACCAGTGGTTGCTGCGTGCCTGATGGCAGTGTCTTGGTATGGTTGTAGCATGTTGCAGCAACAACGAGGGCATAATGATCCACCTTGCAAATTCCTCTATAAATGGGTGGTGTCGTGCGCAAAATAGAATTGTCTTCCACTTTTTGGTCAGGGTATAGGTGGGGTTGAGGCATCCCATTTTGTAGATACCATTTTGTAGATCGTTCCTTCTCTTCAAAATTCATAGAGATCAATCTACAAAATGGGATGTTTGATGTTGGTTGCACAAGCCTTTTAACTTTTCTACAAAATGGGTGGGAGTATTTTCCAATCATTTGATGAAAGAAAGATGCCGCTGCCTTTTCTACAGCACATGCCCGTTCCAATAGCAGATGCAACATCAACGCAACTCTCGGTCCTCCAGACAGGAGTGTGTGTGTGTGTGTGTGTGCAGAGCAACTAGGACTAGGACATTGATACTTGATATGATATTATGATACTATCATGAAACTCTCAGGAATGAACACACATTGTCACATTACTCACACAATCCTTTCCGGGTTAAGATGTGGTGGGTTCCTCCTTCACACCGACCTGGGCATGTGCCAAAAGTGGCGCCACCACCAAAACGACAGGTGCCACCAGCGGGGCCACCGCCACTCTACGGCCCAATCCGATCACCCGCAGGTTGGCCACGTATTGGAAACTATGCAGTTCCATCAGTTCCATCCGACGCCCCGTATCATCAGCCACCAGTGAAGACTCCAATCCAAACACCTGTGAACCCAAAGCCATCATGCTCTCCATGGATCAAATTCCAGCAGATTCAGAAGTCTCAGATGGAGGAGACAATGAAGGAGTTGCAAAAGCCTGAATCATCTTGCCGCGAAGATGATTCCCAAGCCGGGGATGATGGAGATGAGAAAGAGGAGAAAGATATGGGAGATGACTTTGACCAAGAAGAGATGATCAAAAATACCAAGCAAGTCTTGGAAAAACATCTGAGTCGTCGTGATGAGGCGCCAATGAAACGATTCTCGGAGGATGACGGGAGCCAGCTCACCGAGCTAAATCTCAGTCAGCTGCGTTACTCCCAGTTGAGCTGCAAGGAGACTTTCGTGTGCGGCCGGCCAATTTCGGAGTTGGTGCAAGATCTTTTGTTTGGAAGGGTGAACTTGTCGACGCAATTTTTGCGATTGACTGTGTTCCAGATTGAAGATGAATGGACCGATGAAATTATCTATAGGTGCATAGACAACCGCAGATTGTATGCACTGAAGCAGTATGCCAAGCGAAGTGGTAAAAAAAATCTGAAGGTGAACGTGAAGCTGTTCAGCCACAAAGCAGTCATGCAGTTCCAACGGTTCATTCTCAACTCCGACGATACTAACGGATATGACGTCCGATTGAGAGAAAACCGCAGCAAGGGCAAGAACAATCTTAGGCAGCGGGGATTGCAGCGGGGTAGGCATAGGAATCCTAGGAACCAGAAGCGGAAGAAGCACTCCGATTAGATTAGGGTAAGAACTGGAATTTTTCATCACAATCGCGAAGCGATTGCGATCATCGAACAGTCATTTTAGGTGCACAGTCCCGTGGTACTGTACACTCCGATTGCGATCATCGCCTGGGGTTGCTCAGGCTGTTTTTTTGGTGCAGAGTCTGACTTCTGTACATTTTTGCAGGATGTTTCGCGCCCAAAAAAGGGATCAGCACCCAAAAGGAAAGGGATCGTCTTCCAGTCCAACTTTTTTTTGGGAGGGGTACATTGTGTCAATTTTCGGGGAAGTAAAAGATTCAAATGAAATCCAATGGATTGCCAGATATTGCCAGTATTGATCAGAATCAGTGTAGATTTTATAGGCAGTGGCATTGGGATCTAAATTTGCAAAGAATCCAGACACTCTTACTGTTTGTATGTGATTCTATATTAAGGTCGTTTTTTACCCGACGTTTTAGCTTAACGGGCAACCAACCCAAGTCATACACCATGTTTTTTAGAGGAAACTGACCTTCCAAGCCCCAAAATACATGTTCAAACTGTTCCATTGGAGGGCCCAAGGATTCCTAGGGTATGTTAATTTTCAGGGTTGCACTGTACTCTTGAAAGTTTAGTCAGCTTATCGGAAATGTCGGGGATATGGGGAGTTATTGGGCCACGTACTACTAAGGCAATGCTGGTGGGAGATTTTGGTGCGAAGAATGAGCACATTCGGTGGCCACAAGTTCGAATTGCGCGTTTGATGGTGGGGTCAGAGTCTGAGGCGTCTGATTCGGATTCGCAGTCTTATGAGGGCGCGCGCAGTCTTGGAGACATTGAGATAGGCGAGACAGAATAGGCAGTTAACACGTCAAGGTCAAACATGAAATCCTGAACAGAAAAAACTTAAGAAAAAGGGTTCCAGAAGAATCCAAGAGCACCAATACTGTTTTTCGGGTATTGAACTTCAAGTGATTCGGCCTTTTTGTAGCTTTCTATGCCAAGCTCATGCTTGAGGATTGCGGAAATTGTGTTACGCCAGTGTCACTACATGTTCGGCCAGGGTTTGGTGACTGCGCAATATGCTGGTCAAAAAGAAATACCTCCAAAAACAATAGTTTGACTGGCAAGTGGTACAGAAATTGGCCAGAACATGCTCGAACAAATATTGAGATTTAGCTTTCAATGGCGGGCAAAAAGAAAGTTGAGAACGTGTGGAGGCCCAAAATTTTGGGGTTTGGCACTGAAAATTTTTGAAAATTGTTTGGTTCGGAGCTCAAATTTTTACGGTGTTAATACATTTCGTATTGAAGTTGAGCACCAGTCCGTGCACCACTTTTGAGACTTTTACGCACCAGTCCGTGCACCAGGTTTGATGCTCGGACAGGGTAGTCTTAAGCAGCACCAAACGTTTCCAATATATATATATATACATAGGCAACATGCAAAAGTCA
>OMLO01000484.1_pt1:5000-25917 | contig 25917 bp, 11 predicted proteins | sample 1674811 | NCBI WGS metagenome assembly OMLO01 (sample SAMN06265003, study PRJEB25207) | coral metagenome | isolation source: Coral host | place: Mexico:La Bocana,Puerto Morelos, Mexico | collected 2008-11-13
AACTAAATGTATGTCACCTGCTCATTCATTCTCATGAAAATCACGTCATTTTCATGTGAAACGTTTTGCACTGTGAGCACTCGACCTGAAAAAGAGGCAAACAGCAACTCAGAAGTGGAAGTAGAGTCTGCATATGAGCCAAGTGGCCCATCAGTCCGGCACTTATCCCGGCATGAAGCGACTAGGAGTATTTCAACTACCCTCAGGGTAGGATATTAGTCTATCACAGGATTACCCCAATATTAAATTCACCAGTACCTATTTATATACCTGAGTGAAGAGAGGCTCTGTGAAATTTAAGTGTCACAATACAATGTTCCCAGCCAGGGCTCGAACCTCGACTGCTCGAAATTGAAAAGAAATACAAAAATTGAAAAACAGACTGCTTAACAATTTTAAAATGACTTATTAATTTTTACTAGTGCTGGAACAGAGTTATTTTATTCACTTGTACATGAGGTAGTGTCAAAGAATAATAACAGTCTGCTGCACAATGAAATCATAAATCAGAGTTCACCATATTCACCAGTCAGTCCAAAACTGACAGCTAGTCGCTGGTGTTGGTTATAATATATGTATAGTTTTAGTATTAGTGAGTCGGCAGTTCATTTTCGGTCAAGGTAAATTGCTTATGGTCCTTGTTCAATTAACATTATGAAACAGCTGTCTACAAGTCTGCAAAAAATTATAATACACGGAGACACTCTTGCCCAAGGTCAAAATCTATTTTACATAGTGTTTTTGACAGGAAATGCTTCCCTTTCATATAGATGTAGCTTCTAGCTTGAAACTTCTTACACAAACCTACTGTGGCCCCACTAGATTTCATTTCCTGGATAAATAATCAGTTGAGGTTGGAAATCCCCGTCCTGTTTAGTCTTATAATACCGCCAATTTGGAAAAAGTGTACCTTTAGTCAACCATAGGGAGAAGCCCCCTAGCTTAATGCAATACAATAATAACGTCACTACAAGCTGTAGAGTAAACAAGTAAAATAACAATAATTGTTATAGGAAATAAAAGTACATAGTATTTGGAGAAAATTGTTTGTGCTAATCTCACAATCATTGCAGTAATTTTTCAAAAAGGACTGCAGATATGTCTCTTCCAATAGACTTTGCATTGATTACAGAACATAATTATTTCAAGTTTTGATTTCAATTTGTTTAAATGATCTCTCATTTCTAGAAGTAAAAGCAAACTCTACATCACTAGCCACCATATGTCCGGCTTCTGTTTGACACAATTGACTGTACAGTATATCTCTCTCGTAAAACGTAGATCTTCACAGTCTCTTAGACTTTATCTGTCCGTCCGTCTTTAAAATATTTCAGAGTATATTTAAGTTACTTGATCGTACATGTAGGTTGGCTTGCATACCATCTGTGAAGAAATTTTCACTATTGGTCGAAAGTACTGTCAACGACAACAAAACTAAAAGATAAGGCAACTTAAATCTCACGTTACTGGCATGTATTTTAAAATAAGCGTACAAATTAAATCACGGGTTTCGAAAAGAACTTCCGATTATTTATCACTAACACAGCCAGAATTTCAATGTATGTATACAAAATAAAACAATAACGATACAATAAAACCAGATCTTAACAAGAAGCTTGCCCGTGAGCTCCACAAGGAAAGAAAGCGAGTGGAAACCATCAAAAAAGCATAAAAAACTACGAGCTTGATTTCCCTCTGCTTAGCACAATCTCACTTTCTGGCGGGTGTCGTGTATCAATTCGTTGACCTCTACCAGCTTGCCGGCCTACGTGTGAGCAAAAGCCGATAGAAAAAAAAAAGAATATTTACGAAAGAAAAACACATGAAACCAAAATGGCCGACGTTCGACAATCTTTGAATGTGCTAAAGAAACTCGTTCCAGGCTGTTCATTTAGCGGGCAAAATGTACGCCTTTCTAGTCCCCCCTTGTCAAAAAACCTTGCTGAAGACGACTGAACACTCTTGGACAAAAATTTTCCTTAGCAGGGGATGTAAGGGAAAATGTTTAATGAATAAATGAATCAGAATCGAGTGAGTGAACGCCATAAGACTACCAACTGCCCCCTATACTCATACTAAGTCATCCATGAGCAAAAAGCAAAATAACGATGTCCATATAGTGACGCCTTATATTTGCATAATGTTTTAAGCAAACAACTCAACGTACGAAGGTCGCTTTTGCCACATAATCTTTCTTTGTTTCCATATACGTTTGAAGGTATTGCTCTGCTAATGTCAATATAGTTGTTGCTTCTTTCAGTGTTGCTACACAAAAATCGATGCCAAAAAAAGATGGCAAAACAAAACACTTTGATAATTCGTCAAGTTGTTTCCAACACGCGAGCACAGTCATTAGCTTAATTAGCATATCGGGGACTCCCGAACAGGCGATTTGCATTGAACTTGTTCAATTATTTGCGTTTTCATGGCCAGAAGCATGAAAAATAGTCCGCCAAAACTAGGCTTAAGTAGTAAAGTTGCTTTCATAAGGTCTTGATAATGAAAGGCAAGACAACAATTTAAAGTGAACGACAAAACTTTTAAAGCTCAAAGACATGTTTCGACAGATTTTCCTTCTTCAGTGGATCGATTTACAACGCGTTGGAAGTAGAATTCAAAATAAGTAGAAATATCGTAATTGTGACAACAAAATTAAGCAAAGCGTAAAAGTGTGAGAATTATAAGGGTAGTTTTGGATTTACATGGTGTAATAGCTGAATCAAAGAGGGTTGTTCTCTGAATATAGCCTCTTCAGTTGGAAACTACTGGAGCGGGTGATGATATATGAAACGCGATTATAATGAAGCGAATGCTGTATATGAATGTACACGGTAAATATTGTCGTAATCGACATTTTTGGACTATGTATGTATCGACACCAATTTGACCCGCCCGAAAACTTATCCAAGGGCGAATAACGTCATTTTCATCAACCATGTGCTCTGTTTCCACCGAGAGTCGAGTTTCACGTTTTGTCTCGCGTGTTGATGCGCTTGCTTGTTGCGGTGGAATTTTGAGGGTCGATAAGGTATATTTAATAGTTCTTTTTAGCCTTATGCTATATGTCCACGAACATGACTTGCAATGTTAACCGTGGAAAAGTTACATTTAATTTGCTTTATTTTGATTGCATTTGTTGGTTAGTTCCAGTCGCGACAGGTAGCTGCCTTTATCAGGTTGAATGTTATTTGGAAACGGTTGAATAACTAGGGTTAAGAGACAAAGGAATTTAATTTTTACCTGAATTTATTGTTAACTACAACATATAAAGTGAATGTTATATACACACAGTACGTGTTACAGGTAAAAATTAAATTCCTTGGTCTCTTAACCCTACTTATTCATTGATTATGAATAATTAGGGTTACAAGACAAAGGAAATTGAGATTCAACCCAGGTTAAAATAATTTTAACCTGAATTTAATTTTGACCTGTAGCATATACATTGTTTTAGACATTAAATATATACAGTGAATGTTTTTAGCCGTTTAACGGATAAGCCTTTTATAAGTATGTTTTCCCGTGAACGGTCGCCGATCAATAAGCTTATTGCATTGTAAATCTTGTGTTTTGTTGTTTGCTGAACTTAACGCCGTAATATCATTTAATTTAATGAGTAAAATCTTTCAAGAAAATGTTATGTGGGGTGTCTAAATATTATTTGGATTTATTCCACATAGTACATGTAGGGTCGTCCATAACATTTACACTGCATTTCGAACCAAGTTTACCTCAATTCACACTGATGGGAATCTAGCCTTGTTATAAGACAACTTGACTACTCAAGATAAATTTATTTACACTTGCCTGCTGGAGCACTGTCGAACACAAGAAGATCATACTTCCCATCATATCCCGCTCGGTAACGCCCCTGCTCTCCAGTATCCCAATAAACTAAAACCATGTTGTCTCCATCACCAGCTTCGCAATATTTATCGACGACTGTACCTACACCTCCTTCACCTCCATCTTGATCACCCCATATCCAATCAGGGCCACGAACTACTCGCAAACCCTTCTCCATTGTTCATTTGTTCCTTTTCTTTCAGGGTCTGAACTTCAAAACACACAAAAATCGGAAGGCAGACATGTCTCTGCTGTGAGCTATGGTCAGCAATGTCTTTAAACCGACTTTAAAGCTCCTTTAAAGCTGGATAAAATCTCCGGGTTTGAAACGAGCAGGAGCCCGTGCGTTTTTAATCAGCGGTAACCAAACGCCAAAAGCGATAAGTACTTCATTTACTACTTAATACTACTATATTCACTGTATCAGTCCCTACATTCTCCTGTATTTTCCTGTGCTCTCCCACATGAAGAATAAAAGGCAGCGATACCCATTAGCTATCAATCAGGAATCCACTTTATTTCCGTTTCGCTGTTGTGGTTTTTAAGCCCTAAAGGCCTAAATTGTCACTGTTTTTTGGCTGCCATGAAGTTTTTCATTTCAACTGTCAGTCGTTGAAGTTGCCTGATGAGTGAGGTCCAGCTTTTTCAGATGAATCGGTTGAATCGTCTTTTCTTTAAAAAGACAAAAAAAAAACAGTTTTCCGTAGGGAAATTGAATTATTCGGCTGTTCAATGCAGACACAGGAGATTGTGACTTGACTTCAAGTTTGCTTTTCAGTACAGAAATACGCCAAACTAACGTCGACCAAAAAGAAAATCCGTTGGAAATTAAAATAATTCTCTGACTCATTTTTTTTTTCTTGCTTCCAGTTTCTGGATTTTTAGTAGTACGTTCTGTCGTTTTCTTTAATGTCTGGCTCAAACGTTGTGGAGTTGAAATACGATTGTTAAAAGAGCTGTTACAAACATGGAGCGGGCATGGAGCCTATAATCATCTTTATTGACGCGTAACTGTATTTTAATGACTGTAACATTCACTCGTGTTTTGGTTCTCCCTTATTTTCGTAACTGATGTCACCATGATATCAATTACCTTTTGCATAGTTACTACTATGTTTCTTGATATCACCAAGTGTCTTATTACTTGAAATAACTTAAGGTAATCTTCCTGGACGAGATGGCTAATTTCTAGCCTTGAAACGCTTCATTTCCTAAATGACACTTTTACACGATTATAACTCGTCATTTGTCTGTCCCCGTGACTGTCGCATACCCGTATTTTAAGGAATCTAATGCAGCGTCTATACTAAGCCGCAGAAATTTGAAAACGCATGCGCAGGTTTTTTTCTACGGTGAGGCCTACTGTTCAGAATGATCCGTGACGAAAAGGAAGCTCTTCGAGAAACGCTCTTCAAACCGGAGGAATTTGAATTTGGAAACAGCGGCTTTTAGTTGCCATGAGGGCCGAGTTTCCTCAATCACAAGTCCAGCCGGTAATTGCTGCGTATTTTAAATTCCTCCGGCGCGATTTGGACGGAAAATATTTAGTGGCCTTTCAGAGTGAAACCTGTGGTTCGCGTAGTACTCTGGTTCGCGCCTTCGTACAGCATATAATTTCGTGATGCCTGCTCGTCGTTTAAGTCATGAAGTGAAATTTGTTCTTGTTTAGTATTAAAATTTACCTTTTCAAATGCGCGTTTGAACTTTTAGGTGCCAATGTGGACAATGCTCGGACAAGAATTTAGTTGGTTCGCGCGAGTTTCGTTGCTGCAGAGAGGTCACCAATGCATGAGCGAAAATGGCATTCGATGGTTCGATCGAACGGCTGAGGTGCATAACACAGCACGACGATTACGTGGCAATGACTAACAGAACGGTCCTTCAAGTTGGTCTGCTACTGAAAGACAAAGATGGCCAGGATACTCAAAATGGACAAGCTTCGCTCATAGGACGACTCTTCAAAATGTGCCGAAAATAGCAAAGCGTATTTTGATGTGGATCCTTGAAGTCGTGGCGGTGTCTTCGGACAAACTGGACCCATTTCGCTCGAACAGCCGGATCTGAGGGGAACTAATACATTCGTATACTTGGCGTGACTTTTGTGTTTAGGCAACTTTGCTGGTTTGGGGCACCAGCAACACAATATCGCCATCGCGGTTTCCTCTTCTCCTTACTATCCGCCATTGTGAGAACGATTTTGGCACCAAAGTAACGTCAGAGGTTGTTGTCACGTGGTATTTCGACCGCGCAATTCAAATACCATTATTGAGGGCAAATCAATACAGTAACTAAAACAAACGCTTTCGTTTGTGTCTGTAAAACGTACAATTTGTTAGTGCACACAACTTCGACGACGGTTTACGCGACGGACCTTTTGAGGTTCCCGTCCGAAATATGCGAAAATATGATTTAATTACGATAAACTGTTATGCCGTTTCAGTAGCCAGGGGCAAGTGGACTAAGTACAAAATACAGAGTAAACGTACGCGTGCTAGCGTGGCATAGTTTTAGTATTATTCTTGAATACTGAACCAATACATAACCGAAGACATCCAAAGGTTTATTCTTAATGTGTAAAAACGGACTTGCAAGGACTTACTGGAAGTTTGATCTAATGAATACTTGAATTTTCATTTTAGAACACCAAGTCAAGGTAAAAACAATACGGAGAAATTAATAAAGATAAGTTTTTTAAATGCAAACTTCTTTCTCAGGGTCTATAGCTATCGATCTGTCGGTTTCCAAGTCTCTCTCAATATGGTTTTCGAGGAATGAAACTATAGGAATATCAAAGTCCTCTGTAAACGATGATCAACATTATAGCTATCTAGGCAGAAACGTGAGGAGTCGGAGGTATTTTATCATGCGCAAATATCTAATTTCCATCATAGAAATGTCTGAGTTTCGAGCGGACACGTCGACCATACCCTCATGTACAAAGATCTAAAGCGCAGGTGCACAACCATTGTTTTGTTCATTCTCGTTGCTGCTACCACCGCGGCTTCTTCTTCACCTCTCTAGTGAGTGTCTCAAATTGATATGGTAACTTATGCGCATTCACATAGCCGTACATTAACCAACAGTCACTAGACGTACCCGTCTGTAGAGCTGCTTCATCAGTTTTACCTCAAAATGTAAGTTTCTTTTCTTTTCTGTCAGGAATAACAACAAGATTAGCTGTTGATAAAAACCTAAGGCTTCTGTAAACTCTGTTAATTCAAGTTATTGAGCTGTTAGAAGTAAACCAGTCATAAGCTATCTACAGTAGGGTGAGTGCGTTCGTCTTGCTTGTCCGCCTGAACCACAAAAAAGATCTGCAAAGTTCTGCACAAAATCTAATCTATTTTTTATCGATGTGCCTTTATGGCCTAATATCAGACCTCGTTTCTCTTCTGCTAATTTGTCATAAAGTTATTTTCGAATTATTTCTTGATTGGAAAATAATTTGGTACCGTAAAATCTCTGTAATCTGTGAAAATGGTCATGTATATATGTAAAATCGCAAACTTGCGTCAATTTTGACGAGACTCGGGCACCGTCTAGTCAACGAAAGGACTAGGTTATTTGTAAGAGTCTGGTATTGGTATCTAACACCTAAAAACTGCAAGCCCTGACACTTCTCAGCGATCAGACAAAGAACGTCTTCGACAGGAGAAGGAAAACACTCTTGATAATCAAAAAACGTCAAATTCCTGCAGTGTGTGGCCACCTGGTTCAAAATGGCGGCGGTCATTCTGCCCTTCCGAACCAAACCAATTTCCAATCCCTCTAGGTCGGGCATCTTGGTCAAAAATTGCTCCATTCCAGCGTTAGTAATTCGCTTAGTGTTTCGCAAATTGATGTGTTTTAAGGTGGCGCATGAATTTGCCAGGGAAATTAAGCCGGCGTCAGTGACCTTTTTGCAGCCTTCGATGCTCAGATACACTAGGGAACTGCACAGCTCTCCGATTTCTAAAACAACGGCATCTGTAACCCACAAGCAACCACTTATGTCAAGCTCGCGTAACAGCTTTGAGCGTCGTAACACGGAACCGAGTCCTCGGTTAAGTATCAGAGGACATTTCGACATTCCGAGGACTTCCATATAAGGACAACATCGGGTGATCATCTCCATCCCAGTGCTTGTGATTCGGTTACGATTGCAGATGTAAAGTTTCCGAAGCTTGTGGCACTGACGTGCTATGTGAAATAAGCTAACGTTCGTGATGCGGGAACACCCAGGTCCCGACAAGTCTATGTGCGTGATGGCAGATGAGGTAACACGGGAAACTAAACAAATAATGTTACTGTCGCGAAGGCGCGTGTACTGACAGGAGGACAGATCAATTCTCTGCCATAAAGTAGGATCCAGGCTCACTCGGCGCCAGTGCTGGCAAACTCTAGACACGCGCAGTAAGTCGTCAATGACGAAGTGCGAGAAAATCTTTAACAAAATAGCATCTGGTAAATGACAATATCTTTCGCTGTTTTTCTCCGTTTGTGCATGGTTGAGGGTCAAAATCTCCTGCAAGCTAGAAAAAAACAAAAATTGTGCGTCTCTAAACTGAGCATACAACATTCAACAAGAACATGTTCACGGAGAAATACGTGATTTATTTTTTGAGTGATACGGGGAGATGCGTGTTTTCTATTTTGATCCAAGTCGATATCCTATATACTATTGCACGCAACGAGCGGATCTCAGATCTAGATCACATAAAATAAGACGATAGCGGATAACTGATAACAGATCTCCGAACCATTTATTGCAATTGCTATTTATGGCAATTTTCATATGTTTGATCTAAAACTACTTAACACTGTATTTTGTGCATGTAACTCAAATTTTAAAGTTAATAAAGCCAAATTTGCGATCATTTCTTATAAGCTTACGAGCGTGCCTGACTTGAAAACTACATGCAGTTTGATTATTTGTAATCAACACTTGATTGGCTAGTTGGTCACTTTTCAAACACGTTCCCAAAATGACGCGTTAAATGACAGTAAACCGACTTTCTCGAATTACGTTTGTAACTGATTTTGATTCCGTATACTGTAGTCAGTTCCATTAGAAACATGGCAACGGGAAAAGCCGGTAATCAGTCTGTTGCTGTGTTACGCTAAGAACGTGAGGCAACACGGAAAAATCGCCACGTTTCTATTTGCAATTAAATGTTATATTTACACATTCGGCTGGTGATTATATAATCTGATACCGGCAAAACAAACTGAATAGCTCTGGAGCTCGTAGGTAAAGCATAAAGTATAAAAAAACAGACTTTGTCCTTGGTGTCGACGTTCGGTAGTTGCTTAAATTTTTAACTTTCTTTAAAACGATTCGTTCAATTGAGATAGTCATATTTTATTGTTTATATCGGCAGAGTTTCAGGCAGGAGTCAATTATTATGTTAATGCGGCGAGTGCACCAGCTACATCTCAACGTCCAGGTGGGCCGTATTAGTTTTGTTGTTGTCGCTTTGTCGATAGGCAAACATTTTAAAATTCAGGAGCGAATCGATGGACATTTTCTTTTCTTTTCGCTCGACGGACATTACCAAAATGTCGACAAAAAAGGAAAAAAGCACTATTCATCGAAACAAAGAAATAACAAATAACACAATATTTTATTCTGATCTCTCATTTATGAGTCAGTTTGAAAAAAATCGCGACGATGTCAACAACAGGTTGTTTTAATTATTTGGATTATCCATGCCGTGTTTGTGTTAAAATATTCTTAATTTTCTTTTCGAAACGTAGTCATGTTCTAATAGATAATTGACAGATGTTATTTCGTAGAAGGAATTTAATTTTTTGGTGCCAAAACAGCGTGAAAATTTGAAGAGTAAAAAAGCACGTGTCACTTCGATGCTGCTTTTACGATAATATTTCCCCTTTTTACCGTTTTTTAAGTCACGAATTCGCTAATTTAATAATTTTAATTTTGTGTACCTGTTAAAAATATTCTTTCAGTCATTGTTCGTCAAGTTTTAGAGCCAGCCAAAAGTATTAGCAAATTTTATCAAAATATTATTAAGTGTTTTTTCTGTTCAGGTTTAATTTACACATGAAAATATATCTCTATCGTTTTAAGTGTCCTGTTTGACTCTCTACGGGGAAACTATCACAGCTCTGCTCTTCCTCCAAACGCTGTGTACTACATAATAACGCTAGGTAGTAATTATTTCGACCCTGTTGCTACGATTAATTTCCGGTTTGGCTTACCTCCTTTGCTCTCGCGAGACTTTGTTTTGAAAGATCGTAAAAGTTGATGGGACATTTCGCGAGCGGCTGTGTTGCGACAATGCTGAGCCCATCGCTCGCAGAGTTTTCTTTGCGTTTCTACCTTAAAGCGGATGTTCGCTTCCAAATCTTTAGACACAGAAACACTAGCGGCCGCAACTGGTCTTTTCCCACCCAAGCGCCGTTTCAACACTGAACAAGAGCTCGTTATTGGCTGCTCACGAAGTTGTTTTCGGTAAATAGAGCGTATAAAATTAGAAAAACCACGTGATTTTAGTTTCCTGGGCAACATGGTGCGTGCAAGCGCACTACTGGCGAATGGAAATTAGAGAATAAAATGAAATTTTTATATTAAAAAGCGTCGACAAATTTCAACCAATTTATTTAAGCGTCGCTTTCGTTTATTGCGTTTTTATTGGCGTGACACGTGCGTCTAATAACATACAAAGTTAAATTGGCTTTTTTTATCAACGAGATGTTGGTTCGTGAATGGAACGGAGATGTAATTGAAGTTTTGGGGAGGCGCAGCGAATCATTAAATAAACCTTTTCGACCGCGGAGAGATAAGGCAAAAATCTCCAGCTATTTGGTGGTGGCGAGACGATTAAATAAACCGCAAATAACCTGTAGCGGCAACGCGGAAGAAAGACACCTGTCCAAGTTTATTACCATTTTCTGACCCCCTCGAGGTAAAAAATGTTTATTCATTAAGTTGAGTAGCTGCCTGTGCAGCTTATGGTCCGTGTAGCTTCCTTTGTGTAGGCGGCAGAGGGAACGATTGGGCGCAGGCCAGTCACTTTCAAGCGGGGAAACCTTATGCAGGCACAGCGGTGAACAAGTAATGGGCGGCCGGCTTTCAGTTCGGCACAAAGACCAATTGGATCTATCGAAGATTGAACTCGTAACGTCGGGGTATGTGCAATATTTTGAATGTGTTACGGCGTACCCTCAAACCTAAGTGTCACCCACTAGATAACATTTTTTGACTGCACGGGTATGGCGTGATATCAATTGTCACCTCTTTGCGTCTTTGTTCGTCTGTTGTTGACTTCGTAACTTTCAATTCGACCGAGCCTTGTTTAAAATTACCTCGAACTTCATCGTTATCTCACAGGCAAAGGACATTGTTTATATTTCGGTGACAGTTGAAGCTCGCTGCCTTGACCATTTAATACTGTCTTCCAGAAATCAATAGCCGTTGGGCAATTCTTGCTAAAACAAAATATAAAATAAACTTAGATTTTCTGAAAGAAAATTGCCAATATTAAAATTCACAACTTGGTACGTTTTACATTGTGCCATAATCAGGTCGGCTAGACAATAGATCCTCAACATCGGAACACAAATATACCTTTTTTGTTAGGAAATGCTTCAGTTTGCCTATAACCTGTTCTCGGCAAACAATGGACTAATTTTCGCTCGCTATCTCCGCCAAACTTATATTGTCTTAGAAATAATAAACCGAAAAAATCAAAAAAGGAAAGCACCCTGTATATTTTATACTGCATGTGTTCAAGCACAAATACTTCTATCTTGTTTGGGAATTATGGTTGACTTCAATTAAATACAACTAATAAACGAGTACAATGCATAAATATTTCGTGTCAGGAAAAATGCATGTACTTCGGTGTATACACGTTTTGCTCTACAGGTGAAAAGTAACTAATTTTCTATTTGCATATGAACTTGACAGAACAGATATAATCAACGTCTTCAGTTATATTTGAACCTGTGAGTAATTCGAATAGATCACAAGTTTCTCAGTTTTTTTTAATTTCCCCTAACTTTATTTCATATTTAAATTCGAGGTTCTGCCGAATACCACAAAGCGCACTGTCAGGTTTAATTCCCCTCGTCGCTTTTCCCACAAAACCAGGGCCTTAAGTTTCGCTGCATCACGTGCTTTTAATCTAAGGTTTGTTTGTGTTTTATATTATTATTTAGTTTACCATCAATTCTAAACAAAATCCCGATTTCTTCTCCGGTATACAGAACACTGCACCGTTTCGACAAATTTCGTTACGGGTTCCTTAGAAGGAAATCTCTTTAACATCAATATTTCTATTATAGCGTTAATGACTGAAAAAAAAACATTTTTTAAATATGATAATTGTATTCTCTTTCACATTATTTGACTTTTCGAAGAGAGCAGAAAGTTGTCTTAAGTCCAAAAGCTCCGAAAAAGACTCCGCTGTCACTGAATTAGTCCCCGCGTCGGCACTACGCTGCAGAAATTTGAAAACGCATTTTTATTTTTATTCTATACTAATCCGTCACGAATACGAAGCTTTTTGAAAACGCTAACTGAAATTGGATAAACTTAATTTGAAAATGTCGGCTTTAGGTTTTAGTGAGGACGGAGAACGTTATGAAAACGGAGCTTTTCGAAAACGATGGCCTCGCTTTCCCTTCCCGCCTTTTATTCAAATGACCGTTGACTGTTGCGTTTTCAAACTTCCCAAGCGTAGTGCAAACGGAAAATATATGATGCGGTTTCAGAGTGAAAATGCCGTTTTCAAATTCCTTTGGCCGTGGTGTGGACGGAGCCTCGGTGACCTCGTTAAACTTTATATGCCGCTTTCATGTACCGGCAGTTAACGTCGCAAATGCAACGAAGTCCAGTGTTTTTACGGTCCTATTTTCTGTAAAGCATTCGGTCTTACAGGGAAACTCAAAAACGCGAAACTGAATGTCGAGGAGTTTCTTGCCGTATGAGATGTTACAGCTTTTTTATTGTAGCTAAGAAAAAATGGAAGCTGATGTTTTGTTGTAATACTCCTATGAGGCAAAGTGTCCAACGTAGAATATTAGAGATTTAAATGGCACGACAATTAGAACAACTTTCAGGAAGGCAGATTTCCCGCTTAAAAGCTGGAATTTGAGCTCTCTATTTGCTGGCCGGATCAACCAATCAGAGCGCTCATCCCTGCTTTTCCCCAAGTGTCTCTTTTGAGAGACCCCGCTTTCGTACTCGCGCTCGGCTAATCCACTTGCGCGCTTACACTTAGTCTTACTCACTCCACTCGCTTACCTAACTCGTTTAAAACTAAGAAAAAAGAGAAGGGGATGTAAACAGACTATGTTAAATATCTGCCCATGTTTTCCTTGATTCAACGTGATCGGCACGATGCATGGATTTTTGCCTAAAACTGCTTAGCACACAAATAGTCGGCTCTAAGATTGGAAATTTATTTTTGAATACTGATTATTGAATGCTGATTATTGATGCGTATTTCACGCAATCATGTGGATGGTATGAACAGAGAGATATCTTGGTATCTCAGATTTTAATTGGACAGATGCTCAACAACACGTGTACCTTGTTTTCGGTCAAATGTCAATTTCTTGAGTACGTGATTGCTTTTAAATCACTGGATGCCGTGTAAAGGCACGTTGTTTTTAAGAATGTTCGATCAAATATAGGTCAATAAACTGCATTTGTTAAACGAAGTTTTAGTTTTGCATTTGATATTTCTTCTTTTAATAGACAATTATTCGATTTTCAAATTCGAGTTTAAAATATTGCCATTTTACAGGACATTTTAAGTATTGGATTTGGGGGCATACACGTCAGACATGTAAATGTCTGTTTTCCTAATGAAAGAACCGCATCAACATAGATTATTAAAAGTCACGAATGGTAACTTGTGCGTTGAAAGTGTTTACGATCAACTGATCATTTCTGTGGATAGTTCTGAAAACTTAGTGTGAAGGTGTTACGAACTCACTCACGCCGAAAAACGGACCAATCTCTGCTAAAATTCAGCGTATGTACAAAAGAACTTCAATAAGGTCAATACGATTCCACCGATATCAGTACTAGTTATGTCAGTACAGAAATGGCTACTTAGCAGCGTTCGATTACTAATCAGTTTATCACAAACATTACCTGAGGGACTGGGCAACGAACTCAGCTTGCGAAACAATTTTTTTTTCTCTGGAGAGGGAAAAAAATGCTTGTGTATAATTTCGCTACCACTTCGGCCTCATTCAGGGGGACGTAACAGATACCCTTAGTAACGTCAGCGTAACAGGAATGTTTCCACCACCTTACACCATAGTGTAGGATTTAAATTCCGTGTGTTTTTTCTTTCAATTTGAGCGTGATTGCTTTTAAATCGCTGCATAGGTAGGGGCACATCTTGATCAAGAATTGAGCCAGATGTTCGCCAAGCACTGATTTGATGCACGATTTTAGTTCTTGGAGTTTACACTCATTTCACTCATTTCCTTCGAAGCCATATTGAGTAATATAAAAAAAAGCACTATAGACAGTTCTTTGATGTCCAAGATGAACTTTAAAAAACTGTAACGCTCTGTTTTAAACAGGTAAATGTTCCAGTGTGGATCAAACATGGCAAAACGCGTGTTACTATTATAGAGACACCATTCTCTGTAGGGACCTCCGACGATCGGGAATTGAGAATTGCCATTAAAAGTGGAGACGGAAAAATCTGTAGATCGTTTCTAATTCTTAACTTTCAGCTATGGTAATGTTATAGGGAGTGTTGGCTGTTTTTCAAACGAAGTCAATTGGAATGAACTTCGTCTACAATGATTTCATGTTCATTGAATTAGAAAAAAAATCCGACGATAGCTATTAATTACCAACGTACGGGTCAAAGAAAGCTCACTTACTAAGAAGAGCTTCTGGTGCACGGCCGAGACTCTTTTTTCTCAGTTCTATGTCAAGAAAGAAAAACGAAATGAAGCAAGATTTTTAACCTCAGTGTTGCTAGATAGCCCAAGAGTGCGACGTATACATCACCTTGAACTGTTTTTTGGTGTTTTTTTTCTTGTTGTTGTTGTTGTCATTGTTACTGTCGTTTAAGAACGTCCAAAAAGTGTGTAGCGGAAAAAGAGCTTTTTCCTGTTTTTATTTTTTGTTCTGTCCAGTGGTTCAACAGACTCGTTCTTGATGTGTTACTGCGAAAATCAACAAAAACCAACCTATATTTTTTGTCAATAGAAGCACGTGGATCCCTGTGTTATTTTCGAATTGATTACACGGTGTCGTAGCAGATAAAAATGAAATCAATTCTTGCAATTAGTGACTTTTTTCTCTTTATTTTTGTTTTCATTTTCCGCTCGCATGGTCTCTATAATAAATCTAAAGTAAAATTATTATCCTCAAAATGAACGCCGAGAACACCATGGGGAGCACATGATATCAAAATCACCTTAAGCGAGGTCAAAAATTGACCCATTTCAAAATAAAATTGTTTTACAAGGTGATCGACACTTTGAGAACTGTTGTACGTCTAACATAGGCCCAACGTAACTGAAAGCAAAGAGCACATATGCACAAGAAATGCACCATCGGCTTATGTAGAAGAGATGGAGGTTTGCGTCAAAAGTCTGAATTTATGAGTAAAATATTACTCCCACCTGTGTACCATATTTTTTTTATTTCAAATTCTTTTCCAGTTTGTACGTGATTGCTTTTAGATCACTGTGGGCTGGCAGAGGCACATCTTGTTCACGAATGAGCTACCAGATCATTCTGCACGAATTTTGTATTACGGGTATTTTACCTTTCCAGTACTTCAAAGTCGTATTTGGCTGATATCGATAAAATGCAGTAAGTGCTTTGAATCAAACTAAAGTTTAAAATGCACGGATATTTTCAATTGATGTTAGCTTTGGCGACACATTGTGAAAATGTGTTTTGCTAATTTGGAAGGGTTATCTGTAGAAATCTCTAGCAACAAATGACACTTTCCGAGTATTGAAAGTGGTGACAACAAATATATCAATTCTGGGAATTACTTTAAAAGTTTGTAATCGTGAAGTGGAGTAAACTTAATTAAACACTAAGTAATTGAAACTCTGTTTTAAACTGAACAATTTCAAAAATTTTCAAGAATGATACAAATGGTTACTTTTTAATCGATTCATGGTTAAGCATGCAGCAACAAAACCCAAGACGGGAACAGGAGGGCATCGGGATCGATTCCAACTGTTATCGGACCTGTACGTGCCCCCATATTTTATCGAAATCAAATAGAATAAATTGACGGGTTTCTAAACAAGGTATAAGCCGCTCTTGCATTACATATTTCTTATGCCATTGTGAAAGAGATTTTCTGCTTAGTCTTAGGGATGTAAAGAATATCTAACTAAGGGTTCAGATGCTGAGAAAACTTAACGGAAGCCGTTCAACCGCGCCGGAAACGTAACGGCAAATGAAAACAACACGTTGTGACTAGTTCTGCAGCGTATCGTGAAGTTAATTTAGGTCTAATGTACGGACATTTTTGTAAAATTAAACTCCTTCTTAAAATTAATTCGTTAATATTATATTAGAGGAACAGGTATGCTGAACACAGGTCTCCATAAATAAAAGCATGGATCAATACGTCTACAAAAATTCAATTGGTATTTTCAAGACTTCAATTAAGGTTACCTCCATAGGCTATATTTTTTAGCAGATTTGCTTACAAAAGGTCAATTGCAAACGAAGACTCCACCATTATTTTAGGTATCTGAAATAGTAAGCAATTAAAGGGTATTTTGATCAACACGATTTCTGAACGAAAGGTATCAAAGGTGAAAATTTGGCAATTGCTTTGGCATATACTTTGTACCATCAATCAATCATCGGAAGTCTAATTCAGCTCATAAAATGAAATGATTTACGGAGTCAAGGCATAAATATGAAAAAAAGGCCAGTGTTTATTTTTCAGTAAGTCGCTGAATGACGCAAAGGTATTCGAATTGAGGTGAGAATTATCGAGTAACACAATCGTGGGAGGTTGACTGGAGAAATCCAACACCAGCAGCTGGAATATACATCTGAAACGCGAGGGCAGAATTAGCGATACCAACTTCACTGCTCCGAAGTCGGTGGTCTAAACGTTTGTCTGGGCTATGGCTTCGCTTTTTGCCTGTGTTGGAATTCAAAAGTAGGTGTATATTGTAAAATTCTTTATCACTGTTTCTTTGTATTTTCATGCTTATCTAAGAAAACTTATTTCACAAGAGACACTTTCGAGACGGTCGCGAAATGTGACAATTAATACACAGATTTCGCCGACATACAAAAACAAACTTCATTGAAGTGGAAATGTCAATGAGGCAAACTTTTCCAGTCGACATTTGAAAAACGGAAGTTTGGAATTTCTCCAGTTTTATTTGGTTAAACAGTTGATCAAAGGCTTGATTACCCAGTGAGTGTTAATTTGTCAAATTGATCGATTAGTTCTGATCAAAAACCTGGTTACCTAATATAAAAACTGCAATACATAGTTCTACAGACGGATTCCGCACTGGGGGTCACTCATCGTCATCAGACAAAGTGACCCTAAAAACAATTCAAGTGAGTCACGAAAACTGACAAAGCCCAAGGCAGTTTTCAGTCAGAGGTTTTACTTAAAAGTATCTTGAAAAGTTCTTACGCGGCAAATTAATCATTATGATATCTCTTTCCTCGACCAATATCGAATATCGAAAAGAACTGATATTGCCACTGGTACTGCTACTGGTTTTAACTCATGTTTTCAGTGACATTTTTCTGATCATGTTTGCTGGCTACGCTTTCCATCTTGCACGATAACAATAAAATTTTAATAACAACATTTTTTTTCTGAACGTGCTAAAGCTTCCAGTAGCGCGCCTACACAAGGCTTTAACTTATCGGGGATACCTTATAATTTTGATGTCACGTTCATCATTTTTTGAGGATCAACGTGACTACGACCACGATTTGGTGTAGTCTAAAGCCAAGGATGATTGGAGTGTAAGATTTATCTAAAAGACTCGATCATGGGAATCAATTTAATCGGCATAAGTACTTACTGCTGAGGTACTAAATGATTCAGGATTAGAAAAGAGCTAGTTACGAGTAGTACATAAAACTAAGTCCAAACGGCAGCAAACTGTAATGAATGTCGACAAAAGCAGGATAACAAGTGGTTAAATGTCAGGTTGAAACATTCAAGTAAGGAAGGCGTTGATTGGTGAAGCATGCCACCGCTACAGTCCAAGAGAGTGTTCGTATGATGGAGACGTCTTTAAGGGGAGGACGTTCGATTGTTCTTTTTAAAAGCTTTCGTCGATCTTGTGAACCTATCCACACGAGTAATGATGACGTATGCTGCAAAGGAAACGGAAGCGAGAAAAGAAACACAGACTCGTAGCCAATGTAATTCCCTTTTTGCTTCAAAAAAGCCTTCCTACAAACTATCACATCAGTCAAATTTCTGCTACTGAATGGACTATAACATTTGAAAAAAGCAAAAGTATATATATCTATACTTGACAGCGTAGATGGATATTTTTTTGTTTAGGAAATATTCCTGTTATTATGACCTTCGAAGCTGATTATGACGCACTATACTTAACGAGAAGCTCAGACTATCCCGGCACCACTCTGTTTGTTTTCCGTAGATGTGATTTGAAATCAGTAGAACCTCCGGTTGCGACCACCTATCGTAGCCCACCTCTCCTCAGCGACCAGTCTTCCAAAATACCAAAAGTTTCAAGTCAAATCACTATATTTGGAACTTCTTGTAAGCGACCACCTCTCGTAAGCGACTGCGACCACTTTTATAGCTAAAAGTTTGAAATTTTCCTTTGTTTTTAACCTCCTGTAAGCGACCAGTTGACAAATAATGGAGCAAAGAATGGATAATAAGGTGTGGTAACATTATCGTATTTCTGGCTAGCACAAGAAACGGATATTTCTCAAAGGGAAGAATTGGATTTTTTCTTGAAATTGACTTTTACATGAATACAACATTGCATCGGGGTTGTCATATTCTAATAAGGAAAAATGTTGATCCATTATGGTCTAAGCTCTCGTAAGCGACCAACTCCACATGACATTGTGGGTTATCGCTTATGGGAGGTTCGACTGTATTATTCGGATATGACAGGAAATGTCGCTATGTTGCGCTTCAAATAGGGCAATCATAAACTCCTTTGGGCCGAAAAAAACCACCGACATAACTCAATTTGGTTCAGTTGTGTGTCCATAACTTTCTATTATCGTTAATTTGAATATTCGCACAATTTTGAACCAAAATATTTGTAGCAATGTTTCATCATGCACTTTCGTGATGTCAACAAGCTTGACGGGGTCTAATTTCAAAGTTCTGAGAACCGTGATTAGTATTACGCACATCCTGAATCTGTTCCGGATGCAGATAAGAAATATGATATATGAATCAGGCTCACGGAAAGCTTTAACAGAATGTTTTTCATCTGTAATATTTACTTCTCAGTGAACGTTTTTACCAGGAAATTGTCTTCATTCATTATATTTTTAATTATAATAATCCACGAGATGTACGTGAATGATTTTTTTTTCATATACCAAGGTTTGATCCATATTCAGACTTAAAATTTGCAAACAATTTCAGTCTACAGCATAAGAAACAGTTGAAGGTACTCTTTCTAAGCAATCATCTGAAGTTTAAAGCCAGCGCCGGCCTTGCTTGAGCTGAGCTACTTGAATCGAGTTTCTTTTTTTATTAGCCTGAATAGACGAACATAGTATTAAGACGAAATTTGGCAGAAAAGCGAGCAAGTTCAGCTCTTAGTAGACAAAAACCTTGTACCAGAATAACGTTTGGTAAGTTTCAGTCCTTTTACAGCTAAAGACATAAATAGATGCATGGAATAACACCGGATACAATTTTCCAGCGGAACTCGAGAAAATAAATTAAATTTCAAAGTTCAAAAAATTGTAAAAGCGCAGATAAAATTTCATCATCCGCTTCACTCAGTATCACCAGTACTTTCAGGGGTTTCACATGAACTTCAAACTTTATTTTGGACATATTGTTGTTAGAAATGATTTTTTTTCGAAACGATATTTAAAACAGTCGCAAAGAAGTTTGCGAAACACTGTAAATGATCCCGGGACAGAGTTTTTGTGACTCGAACTTCTGGTGGATTCCTTCTTAACAACCTAAGCTACGCCTGTTTTGCCGAAATATTAAACTCTGATAAGTGAATTAAGACTCCTGACTAAAAAAATGGATTCCAAGAAACCCGCTAACTTATAAATATTTACAAATGTGAAAATTGTTAACTTGTCCGTACTGTATCAGGGTCATCCCATCTCTTCTAACGTGACTGACAGATTGGAATCCCGGTAGTCTGTTAACCTGTCGACAGTATATCTAAGTGAGCACGTATAATCTTTAGGGGTTGATGATTTCTGTTGAGACATGTGTTATCGCGTCATTTATGTGAAATTGAATACCGACATTGTACCGGGCAAGCGCAGATAAAATGTTTTGTACACATCTTTAAATATAAATTGGCACACAGTGGTCTTAGCAATTCATTCTTCTTCCCCTCTTCGAGCACAGAGCAGCTCTAAGCCAATCGAACAACCTTACACAAGGTGATGGCAGCATTTTTTGCTTGTGCGGGAATTCGAAAGTAAGTTTGTGTTATTTATTGCCAATTTTTCTGAACTTAGGAACATTTTTGTTCTTGTACTAGGGCACTATTTTTCATACTGAACTCCAGTCGAATCGCTTGTTCGTATATAAGGTCAGGTTTCTTCAAGTCTGATTAATCCGACCAAACTCTCACCGCATTATTTCTTTGATTTCCACTCTACTTCCATTATGATAAGACTGAAAGAGAATCTAGGACGAAGAACTTAACAAAATAAGCAAATTATACCTTAAAATACATTTCTACTTGAGGCTGTTTTAGGCACTAAGATGGCCGATTTGGGTTCTGCCTTTTTTGTAATGGATGACAATTTGAATTCCGGGAGTATGCTTGTCAAACAGGATCAAAATGTCGAAGAGTGCTATTTATGTACCGAGTTGCCATATTTATGTCCAAATTACATTATATATATCCAAAGTGCAATATATATGTCCAAAAC
>OMLO01000485.1_pt1 | contig 25904 bp, 11 predicted proteins | sample 1674811 | NCBI WGS metagenome assembly OMLO01 (sample SAMN06265003, study PRJEB25207) | coral metagenome | isolation source: Coral host | place: Mexico:La Bocana,Puerto Morelos, Mexico | collected 2008-11-13
GCGAAAGTATTCAAGAAACGTTACCCTCATCCGTACCTTATGGCGGCCAAGCGAGCGGTATTTTAGTTGCCATCTTTCGTTCCTAGCACATATTTCGAACGTGATCAAGATAAGACCAACTGATTTTAACTTACTCATCGTGGCTCAAGTTCAATTACTGCGTCTGCTGATAGCAAGAAGCGCACGAACCTGTCTCCATGACGTAAGACAAGCAAATGACAGCAGTTACGAACCATAATCTTGTATTTACACTTGCTAAAATCATTCACTAACACGGAAAAATGAAAAAGAAGGAAACTACTACTTTAATTGACGCAGATAAAAGTCATTTTCCCAGATTTTCCGTTGCGTTTTTAACGCAGTACACAGATCACCTGGGTAATTCATTAGTAGAGTTAACGATCTTTGTATTCTCTCGTTTCAATCTGTGTTTTGGTTTTTTATTTTCGTGTGCGATAAACTTGCGAACCACTTGTAAAAACAACTTTACTTTTACGGGCAACAAAGTGGTTCAAGCCCTTTAGAGCGCACAGATCGGGGAGATCAATTCCTCGGTTTAGATATTGGAGTATTTTTCGTTTTGCCTAAGCGTGTCTTGTCAGGTTCTTTCAAAGGTATTTCGTACATAGCATCGATCGCAAGTTTAACATATCAGGACTTAATTAAATGGCCTCTCAAATTAACTTTCATTCGGAGACAGGCTGTCTGTGATTAAATTCACCGGGGTAATGACATGGGAGGAGGGAGGATAATCTACGATGAAAAGACGAATAAACAGTAAGCAAGCACACAGGAGGATGGCGTATGTGAAGATTGACCCTGGAACAACATAGCATGACGCACAACTTTACAACAACATTACCATTTTTCGTCATAAAACGACTAAAAAAAGAGTCAGGAAACAGAAACAAGACTGTAAAAGTCAATTGGTCGGCTTTCTTTCCTTTTCTGTACACGGTGTGTCATCGCGCACAGAGATAACAGTATTTTTACATGTCGTAAGAACGACAATTTCTTCTTTGCCTACGGATTCTTCAATTTTCCGACGTTGACCTTTAATTTCCGCGTTGGATATTGTGAATGTACTCTTACATTTGGAGCACACGCTTATTAGCTTGACGGATTACAACTTGCGTACTTTTGATTCATCATCATTAACAAGTAATTCTGTGAGAAACAGTTTATTAAAAGAAAGAAAATATTGAAAATTAAGACTGGTAAAACTCTTAAAATTAGACGAGACACTGCCCGGGCTTGTTATTGTGCGACAAAGCAAATCGTTTTTAAAACAAACGCTCTGCATTGCTTACTATAAGGCCTCAAAAGCTTACATTTTCGTTGGTTGAACTATAAACTAGACACAAAATCAACTCAGCTGGCGGGGCATGACAAAGGATTCCACCAGACCGTATGGATGACTGACAGTGATGGATTGCTGTTCTTATGGCGATAATTTTCATCCCCCGCTTCTCGAGTTTCCATGTTTTATCTTTGTCCATCTTCCAAAGATAGCAGAATCGTACAGCAGCGCTCGGAGGTATTCCTGTACTGACACATCAGGAATTTACAATTTATGACCAGTTGTTTTCAACCACTCGAGCAACTCTTGAATGTCCTTATATTACGCGAGGGACGGTCTCAACTGTACATTTTAATCTAAACAGTCGTTTGAACAAGCTCTTAATTGCTACATTTTAGCTCTTCGGGTAAACAGACTTGGCTGGGATGGCTAGTCGATTGCCAAGCGGCATCTGCGTTAGTTGACTGTAATTGGTTGATAAGGCGTGATCTATGATTATCATTGCCAGGCATTCCACGTGAAAAGCTTGCTAAACAAACAAAGAGACTAAACAACAAACTTTTACTTATATAGGCCTTGTTGAAAGTTTACTCTTTATTCATAAAGTCTTATCAATCGTTAATGACGCGAGGCCCAAATCGAGAACAACACGCGCGGGCCGGTATGAAAAAAAAAAAAAAACATTTTGAAACTTCTAGGACGCGGGGAAACCGACGGCACAAAAACAAACAGATCTCCAGTTCCTATGTAGTTTATGATATTCCTTAATAGCGCGCATGTCGCAGTTGTTTAAACTTGCCAAGAAAAGGTTGTATCCATCACCTAGCATATTGGCGGATCGACTAAAAGGAGAAAGACTCGTGTGAGCCATCTTTCATCTTTACCCCTACTGACGCCAACAAAATTGAATATGTATTTTACACTTATAACTAACTGCTCTCTGACGAGATCGTCACTTCTTCACCTTCCTTTTGCTTTTGTTATGGAACTCGCTAATATTCTATTGCAAACTCCACAGCGGCTGCCAATGAAAGAGTCACGCAATTAAATTCAGCTCTGTTAGAAACGAAGGTACTTGATGGTGCGGTGAAGTTATTTCGGATTGGGAGTGTAATATATGTTACTTGAGTAATAAAGCATCCTGTACAAGGGCTCTACTGCCAATAGCTGAGAGAAATACGTGAAATATAGCGTTTTAAGAAAAGTCGTTGTCGCCTGCAATCCGCTTAATGACACTAATTAAGATAAATTGCTACCGGAATCAGTTTAACACCAAAAACAAAGGAACAAGTCTCACTGCATGGCGCCGATCGAATTATCTCGAAATCAGAGCGTACAGCTATTGATCTTGACGAGATAACCAAACTTAGCACGGCTTATGTTCAATAATCAACCCTCGAAAAAGATTGGCTTACATAGAACAGATGCAAACGCCAGGCGCACGCCAATAGCGTCTGCTAAGAGAGGTTTTAAAATGCCACTCCACACACGAACACAGCGCGGCCAGCCACGTTCGCACGAGCAGCTGACTGATGCAACAGCATTTCTAAAGTGTTCCGTTTAAATCCGCTTTGCACGGTACACAAATTTAATCGATTGTCTAATTGATCAGGCCTGACTGTTTGTAAACACTAATTGATCCTATGTGGGTGGTGCTAGCAAGCCGGAGCCATTGCTGGTCGATTTGCTGAGGCGAGATTAGAACGGAATTATTTACATTCTCAGAGGCCTGAAACGAGAGAAGCGCATTGCTGAGATTTGCTTAAAGCCTGAGTTCCACAGGAACGCGCGAAACAACCTGCAAGAGCTCGAAACGTTGAGGTCCAGGACGTACAAGATGGAGCAACTAAACAACGAAGATTTAGAACTGTCCGCGAGCAAACAGAGAAAGGACTCGTATCTATCGTCCAAAACAGAGCGTCTTAAACCTCCGCACTCCTACATTGCGCTCATAGCAACCGCGATTTTAAACTCGCCAGGAAAGAAGCTCACACTGACAGAAATCAACGAGTACTTGGTACAACATTACGCGTTTTTCAGAGGTCCGTACCAAGGATGGAAGAACTCCGTGCGCCACAATCTGTCGTTCAACAAGTGCTTTGTGAAGATTCTTCGCGACCCTGCGCGACCGTGGGGCAAGGACAATTACTGGACAGTTAGCTCGCTGCATGATTACCTGCTGGCGGATGGAACATTCAGGAGGAGGCGAAGAAGAAAACCCAAAAGAAAGGACGAGAGGGAAGAGCTAAGTCATAGCATTATCACAGAGCAGATCCTGCCCAGCAACTCCGTAAGGGAGTTTGGCGTTGCCGACGCTGCGCGCAGAAATATTCTTATGCTCCCCTCTTACGAATCTGTCAGGACGGACAGGACGCTTTCTAGTAGCGTACACAGCTCTAACAAGCCTGCAACATCCAAACAGTTCCGTGGATCATTCTCTATCGAAAGCATTCTATCTGAAGGAAAGACGAGGACGAAAGAGACCACGATTGGAGGGAGAAGGAGGAGTGAAACGGCATTTCCTGTGAGAAGTGTGCTTAATCCAAACATCGGTAAGTTTAATAGTAAGTTGGAGTTTCCGGTGTTTGCTTTAAATTCGTCAGGTTTTATGAGTGCAAATTCGTGAGGTGTATTGAGGGGGACGTGTCGAGGATAAGTAACGCAAAAACACCAACTGTGCGCTTGATCAGTGTGAGTAGTATAGCACAGTATATAACCACCCACTGAATAAACAGCTTTTAAGGTTGAAATAAATGATCACGATTTATCGTAAACTTATTGAAATCACAAAATAAATTACTTCATTAACGTCGCATCGTCCTAGTAATTACAACACTAGATTAAAGCGCAACTAGTCTCACACGGATCACCGTAAAGCGAGGGCTTTTTGAAACTAAACTCAACGTAAAGCGGATGAGTTTTCCGCGAATTGAATTCGAAAATTCAACTCGAATCGAGCTTTGGACACTTGACCTTAATAAATATTCGCTTTCCGCTTATAAACTCGAGTGGAGCGCTCGAGTACTTGGAGCTAATCCTCCTATTTGTCAATGAGATTGAAACATTGTGAGAGAAACAATTTTACTTGCACTTCTAAAGCAAACCCTCTGTGATTGCGGAACCACTTTTCAAAGTTCAAGTAAAGTTTGGTTTACGTTTCACGCGTTGAGTAATATCAATAACCAACGTGCTAAATGTCTTGATGTTTAAAGAGCCCTTCCCTAAACCAGTGACATCCATCTTAGTGAAAGATGAAAGAAGTGAAAGAATGCTCAAGGCATTTTCGTTTTGAGACAATACTTTCATCGGTTTTCGTTACTCAATGGAATATTTCAGTCGTCAAATTAGCTGTCCGTTTTATTTGTAATAAATCAAAGTGTGCTCCAACAAGCGTCTCTCTACGTTTTGGCTCGAGTTAGCTAAAGCACCCACCTTGCAACACGTATCTCAAATTCCACTGAACCGAAATCGAGAACTTCCTTTCCAAACTAAATTTCATAGCACACACGCAACTGAGTTTTGTTTATATAGCAAAGTACTTTTTTCGACTTAGCTTACTTTCATACTGTTTTGTTGCCAAGATCGGAGAGAATTTTGAAAAAAAAAGTCTCGCGAAATGTGAGAAGCGGAGTTTCGCAAGCCGTAATCTATCGAGATGTGCGCAATTGAAGAAAAGCTATCCCGAGGGCACGCAATTTAGGTGCGCTCGTTACCTGCAAACTAAACCCTTGAAAAAGAAGTCAAAGGGTGTAAAATTGTTCATAATAGCCTTTCACGTTTAGGCTGTTCGGTACAATCTACATTTAACAGCAAGCTGGGCGAAATGTTTATGCATTTTACTTAACATTTAAACTTAAAATAAACTTTAGTTCTCTCAATTGTTGACTGAACCTTCACACATGCAGCAGGTCTGTGAGGTTAGCATGCGACTTACTAAATGCTGCAAACACCTTGCCTTTTATAAGACGTTCATTGAAAGCTCATTGTATGCTGCCTCGGCAGACGGGAAGGAGAAGCGCCGTGATATGTTAGGCCATGATAATCCAATTGCATTTAAACCGTGCATTGTGAGACTTCGCAAAGTGAACGAGATGACTGAAAGAAGCTACTTCTTATACTAGACATACTCGTTTGTCTCCCCATGAACTGCAGAAGATTTCAAAATACTTGGCAATGTATATACCATTTTTTCCACTTCATTGCAATTTCATACATTATTACTGACTTTTTTTGCACGGCTAATTTTAAACTTGGAGCCTTACCGTTACATTGACTTACTATGATATCTTAGAAAGGTTACCATCAGAGTTCCAATATGATAAAACGTTCTTAATCCTCTCGAGGTCTTCGAGCTTCAATCACATAAAGTCCTTTACATCACTGAGTGCATAACCCTTGATAACAATTTATGAACTGCAAACAAATCTTTTCAAACAAGTTGTGTTTGCAAAATAAGCTGAACTTCGCTAAAGTTCACTTGACTTAATGTAAATTTCTTTCAAAGTGAAGCATTTGTGTATTGAGGGATCAGATACAAAAGGCAAACCAATCAAGTTTGTTGTTGAAAATGTGAGAACAAACACCTTATGCGTTCGCCGTACCGTAATTAATGAAGAAGAAGAAGTGTTCTTTGATAACTAGCAGTGAACGTGATTTGCTTCATTTAAACCTGTCAGCTTAAATCTAATTTGTAGCTGAAAAAATTCTTTCTTGAGGTATAAATATATCAAAATGAGTAACTGGTGACAGACGGACGTCCTTTCATGATGCGACTTTTGCAAACCTTACATGACAGCACAATCAATGTAGAGTAAATTAGTGGTTTTCATACAAAGTAATCTGCAAAAGACTTGTGGTGTAAGCTTAAGACAAACTAAAATGGATACCACCTGCGCATTTTGATCCTTATTCAGTCTGTAACGACGAAAGCTTTTAAACTCCTCCGATCTTCGACTACGAAGAAGCGATGACAGTTCAGCACCTAAAACGGCGAATTCCTATCGCCGGACCTCCTTACATCGTCCCCAAGAAGCGATGACACGTTTGCGTTGAGCTTTTAACAAGCGAGAAAGAGTTGCTACTTACTAAGGATGAAATTAATCCTGCCTCTGTAACAGACCGAAATTTATCCAATCAGTATCGTGTTTGCGTAGAGTATATCCCTTTATTGCTCACCTGCTCAAGTGAGCAAAGTGAGTCCGAACTGAGCCAGCAAGTTGGCCTGAGTGTGTTATAATATTAATTGTTTGCTTATGTTCTTTTGTCAAGGTTCTTTGTCAGCGCCAAGAAATATTGTTCACTGTTGCCATCCGACTCCAGAGGCCCCGCTCCACTTCCAGAGGCAGGGACATTTGTGCGCACCTATGAGTCCCAGAGCAGGCGTCCCGAGCGGTTGCGAGGTGTGGAACGCTTGTCATTGCTTTCATTCGTGCGCCGCTACCACGCATTTTCATGCTTGTTACTGATGACAAAAGGGAATAAGTTCTCAGTGCTTTTGTTGCTGTTTTGTTATTGATTCTTCAAAAAGACTTGAGCGCTTGTTTGAGTGACCTTACTTGTATTGACATTTGGAATTTTGGCTGCCATTATAGACGAGGTTGAGGTTTACTGGGCTGCAGCTAGTCTTCCTAGCTCAGATTTTTTACCAATAATGTTTCAACTGGGGGTCACTTACTTCATGAGGTCTTGTTTAACCCTCGATTGCACTAACACTGAAGAGGCGCCACAAAAGTTTAAAAGAACTTTAAAACACAATAAATACCAAAGCCTATACAGGCTACATTTGTATAGTAACAATAGGTTAAAATTCAGATTTGCTATGCAATATCGACGTATGGTTAACAAGTTATATAGTATGAATAAAGACGTCCACGGAGAGAATGCATTGTCTTTTATTATCCAAGCTTATTGGTGAAACGAATTTCTGTTTGATGGAAAGGGCTATGAGAAAGTTACATTGCATGTCTGTCGAAATTACTGAGGAGGCTTACTTCAGAATTGCCGGGAAAGCAAGTCTTCGAGACAACGCCCAAAAAAATATGAAAAAAAAAACAAATGGAATTCTTATGTTTGCACAACATAACTTTCGTCCTTGAGTTATTTCATCACAATTCTCAAAGATCCAGACAAACCTGGCGGAATTTCTAAACTACGACAAGCAGTCTACGATATGTTGAGTAGGCCAGACGAAGGTCTTATCTGTAAGCATACCTTACATTTTCGTATTCGAATTCTTTCTTTCCATACACGCAACGAATTTGTTGGATTTAAACTATTCTTTATCACATCACAGAAGAATTATGGCCCAACCTAAGAACTCCAGATTGAAAAGTAACAGTTCTCACTATGTGGTTGCATTCGTAAGCTCTTGCCTTGTGTTAAGACCTTGTTATAAAGTTCTCACCCATTTCATTGAGAAGCTAGAGTCTAAATTGGCTCATGGTTTACTATAAAGCGTGTAGTGGAAGTATCTTTCGTGTTTTTGAGAAGCATTGGGTGGTTTCGTAACCACATATAAAATGTTCTGTATTTTAACCTTTTCACTTCAAAGAGTGCCAAAGTTCAAAATTAAAAAAAACATCGTTTTACAAAATGCTGAAAAACAAACAGCACCACACGAAAGCTTTGATCAAGAGCTGCTTTAGAATGGTAACAAACACGTCTCAACCAGAGGCACACACTATACTTGACTTTGGTTTGACTTTGGAGAATCAAATGAGGTTTCTCTAGGTACTCTAAATACACTTATACTGCCTCGTTTGTACCACTGAACAGTGAGTCTATATCCTTCTTGTAATGTCTATAGTTTCATGCAGACAAGCGTAAAAGAATAACGACTGGGCTGAACATCGACCTTAGAATAGTTATCTTGGCCTTTTACCGCTTCAAACATCCACTCAGGGATCGGAGAATATTTATGGTTAGACTGACAGAAATTGGAGATGCCATGCTAGCCAAATTTTGAATTTGTTCTGACTCGATATCATGACTGGCAGTAAGCTGACCTAATATCACTCCAGTCACGTCCATACCCTGCGCTAGGCCTTAGGGAGAGGGCGCGATTGACATTTCAGGAGTGTGAGACCAAACGAAAATGAAGTTTCTAACGTGTAAGCTGTCAAGCACAACACAAACATATTCACAAGATGAGTGTTAAGGTTTTGATCATGATGGGACATGTCAGATCAATCCATAGCGAGAAATCCAAAACATAAATATATCCAGTGGTCGATAATTCACTTATTTCATGTTATTCTCTTTCCCATGCAATCATTCGGGCGTGTATCTATTGGAGAGGTTGCTCTAAAGTTTGTATTTGCTGTGAAATACTTTTGACTTCAACCTTAACAATCGGGAAATCTTGAGTTTGATTTGAAATCGATGTTCATAAATCTCCTCTAGGAATAATTAAAGAAAAGCAATTTCTTGTTGTTAAGAGGATTACAGGGTTATTTGTTTTATCTTGACAAAAACACAATTTTAAGAACACAATTTGGTAAACCACGTTATCAGGATGCGATATTATACAGGATCTTAACTATTATTAGAAGGTCATACTCAAAGGATTTACAAATTACGAGCTTCACCAAAATTAAAGATCCGTTCGTAGACATAAGACTTTTAAAAAGGTCTAAACAAGATGCACTCGTCTTTTGTGGTCTTCAGACCAGGTAACTCTGATTTTATCAGAGGAATAACAGCTACACAAACTAGCAAAGCACTTTGATTAGAAGAGTTCCTTGAATAAACAATGCAACAATGCGTAGGTGAGAACCCCGCACAGTTGTGTCAGGCAGATAATTGCTGTTCTTCTTAATTCTCTTGGACATATTTTAGCTGGCTGCGTGATAATTAACCAGTTCGCTGTTAACCGCACACCGAGTGCGCCAGCAAGAGACCAGTCGCAGGATTTTAAGGGCTAAACGGATACATAAAAAAAATAATTACACGGATAAGGAATAACTGTGCTCAGAATTAAAGGTATAAGTGATAAGTAGTTAAGCTTTTTTTTTAATAATTCTGGGTGTTTCTAGTCGCAGAACTGATAGCTATGAACACGATTATAAATGATTTCAAATGAAGTACAGCCATTATGTGAAGCCTAGTCTTTTTTCTCATAAGAAACAATATTTAGAAGAAATAACTTATTGAGAAGTACACTTAGAAGTAGTGAAATACTGGCTATTCCTGAGCCCATGAACAATGAAATCTGCAACATAAATCGGCAAATTTCAAAGAGACGTAATTTTAGGGATAACTGCGTAATTAATTTAAGAGATAAGGAGGGATAACACTCCTTAAATTATAGGTATAAGGGCTTTTGCACCGAAGGAGTGTCCTGTAGATACGACTTTCACACTTAAATGACAAACGGGATTAAGAATTGCTCTTGTCCTCCAGCAGGATTGTCTTTTTATGATTTTCTAACAATTACAGGATACAGGTAAGATCATATTCTCTTAATACAGACTGAAAGACGTAATCACCTCAGAAAATACGCCTTGTCATACTTTTAAGTTTGAAATCAACCAAAAGAATTTTAAAAATTAACATTAAGTAACGCATTCAGTTCTAGTTTTTCTGTTACTGTTTTATTCTCAGAGTAAGGTAAGTTTGTCTTCTGTTTTTTTTTTAAATCAAGTGCTGGCTTTTTTTTGTATCCTCACGAGGAACCACTATTGTCCATTACTATAGATATGACAGAGATCCGGCAGAGCAGATGGCTTGCACGTGTCATCTTTCCTTGTCAGCGTGGATTATCCTGCAACTTGCCTTTATCTCTCCTCTTCACGCTTCACGGAACTCATGCAAATTGGTGTGTGGTCTTCCCGCTAAACTAAGCTCCCAAACCAAGACTTTGCACCGGAAAACCCACCGAATTCCGACTTGCATGCGATGGAAGACACACATAAGTTTCACACATGCCGGAAAAACTTTCTCCTAAACATATGGCACGAAAGATGTTAAACACGTAGATAACATCTTTTAAAGAGCCTTTTTGAAGGCTCCATTAGGTCTCGTTCCCTGAAATACGTTCGATATCAAAGTGTTATCACACAAATTAATTTTCTGACAGCAAAAGGTCAAAAGCTCAAAGCACCGGTGTTGTTTGATGCGAGTTTGCCTTGGACGCAACTGATAAATAGTTTGATAGCACGATAATTGATGTTTTCAAGGTATTTTTAGAGCCCTAAAGCTTGTTCGCATAGCTAGCATCGAAGGAACTGTGCAATGGTTCGAAAGGCTTTATTTGGGGTGACGCCCCGGAATGAAGTTCGAAGCATCAACTTTAATTTCCTTTCGACTTACAAGAGTAAAAGGCCTAAGAATGGAATGTAGACTGCTGGACTATCTCAGCTGCTGTTACAGAATGTAAGTTGTTCCAGTGTGCTAAAATAAAATAAAAAATAAGGTCATTGTTGCATCGTATTCTAGATGTTATTAATGAAACAAAGATCTCTAGACAGGTGCAGGGCTTGTGTTGGTCAACGTTTACCTTGTTTTGCGCCGACAAAATTGTTTTACATGGAATTATGAACCTGGTTACTTGTACTCGACTCCAGATTTGCATCAAGATTTCTCTTTTCTTCTATCAGTTGAGATCAGATGTAGCAAGTTAAAATTCACATGCGACCCAAGGGGCCCATCACGTTGGCGTCTACCTTCGATTTCCGTAGCATGAAGCGACTAGTAGTATCTATACTACCCCCTGGATGGGATGCTAGCCCATTGCTAGCTTACCCCAGCATTAAGTTCACCAGTACCTATTTATACACCTGGGCGGAGAGAGGCACTGTAAGAATAAAGTGTCTTACCAAAGGACATATTTGATCTAGTGAGTCTACAATAAACTGTTGACAATTGTATAATCTGAGAAAGCCACCCCCAAAAAACGAATCTTGCTATCCTGATGAACGATAGGAGGACGATTTCACAGACAGGGATATCTAAGAACGGCACGTTAGGTCCAAATACAGTACCAACTGAAGTACGGAGAAGGAAATATCTATGAAACCTTGTAGTTGTTTTTATCAGTCTCTCTGATTGCTATCACATTAAAGAAACTTTAACCCTTAGCACGGTTTGACCATATTTGAGATAAATAAAACTTCGACTTGACACAAGGTGAATAGAGTAGATCGCGCGCGCAAGCTCGAAGCAATCAAGGAGACATCGAGACATTTACATAGATCCAGTAAGGTTACGTTTGACTAAACAAATGATCCAGGTACGCCAAGCAGTGCTGTGAAGTCTCGAGTCTGTGTAGGGGTAACTTGCAGTCCTGTCCTGTAAGGGGAATAAAATACCAAAATGCACTGTACTCGGATAGCTACATACTGCTGGTATTGAGCTGTTCTGAAGCAGGCAATGGAAACATTCCGCTTTTGTCTCAATTTATTTCAAAGAATGTACTAGCTATATTGTTGCACATTTGATTGGGGAGGCATTGCGCCAGTCTGGAACATTCTCACAGAGTTTTCTCCAAATGTTCGCCTTTCTCCTCATCTCCTACTCTTTTCTACCGCTGGGTACAGCCCGTGGTATTGTAAATATTGTTTGAATGCTAACCACATATACCTCTTACAAGTCAGTGGCTTCTACTGTTAGCACCATTCCGTGCCTACAAAGAAAGATGCTTTTGATCTAGAAGAGTTCACACATATATGGTTAAAACCTTTTTGTTTCAATTGCTGGTCGAGGAAGGTCTCATTCCTAATATAGACCAAATTGCTAGCCTTATGACTCAAAACCTTTCTTTTTACCGTACGAATGTCTTGTACTAAGGCAGCAACAGAAATGCGCAAGAAGGAAAAATTGCGACTGGCTCATGTTTGTCTCGCTTGCTGTTCGATTGACTGTGGCAGATTGTATCAGTCCCTTGTTGGCCATATTAAAACCTATCCAAGTTGACGAATGAAGAGAAATCATCAGAAATGTCTTTGCCAATGAGTTACATACAAACATCGATTGTAACAGTCACCACTGGGACGGTCAAAAGTGCCGCACGCTTAGGCAACGCCGCTGGCTGGTCACGTTCCGCACCTATCACTTGGCACGTCCATAGCTAAACGTACACAGGGTAGATTGCTATCACAGCTAGCGAGCGGAGATGTATAACACAGATTGCGATATCCTGAACAACAGGGTCGACTGCGGGTGGATAAGAAGATATATGTAACTCTAATGAGAGCTTAGAAGATTGGCATCATATTAAAACTGGTATCCTGTCTGTTAGGCACGTCCTCCATCATTTCTTCATTTCTAATTCCCCTATGGACATATAGGTCGAGTGTTTCTTGGTTGCTGTGAGCTCATTACAGAGATAAACGAAATTTTTTATCGAATCGAAACACTAGCAATCGGAAATTCACACAATGACCTTTCTCTTCCGGAGATTGTAACGTTTCGCCAGAGTTGATCAATGCGAGGCTCGTTAGCCCCTAGCGATGTAAAAATTCACTGCAAAACAGATACACATGTTAGTTGTGATTTCTGCAATTCTGAATCGGGTTGTCGTTTGTAATGATGCAGCAGTCCTGTCCTTCAGTGGACTAATACCCGCGAGAAGTATACAGGATCGGCAAAGAATACATTGGGCGTGTTGACCCTCCCACGCTTGCAAACCCAGCAAACTCCTTTGGTTCGATCTGCGCGTTTGGTTTGAATAAAAATGGAGGAATCGCACGAAACTAATCAACTCAACAATTCTGTTTTAACAGACCACACTGAATGAAGCCGTTCCTGAGGTGATACCCGTGGTGGGGATTTTGGGACAAAACGGTAGCTGCAAATACCGGGTGAATTCAACATTTTCTCGATATCACCCAGTGGTCACTCTTTCGTAATGTCAAAAACCCTTCCAGCCATATCATTTTTACGTGCACGTCACCAGGGGTCATTTAAGTAAAAATTAGTCAAAACCGGCGCCCTTGGTTCACTTGGCTCTTTGCATAAGGTTACAAATTCAGTTGTTGTAGTCTTTTTTTCTGAGAATAAACCGGCCACCTGGTAATTGGCTTCCTTCTTGGAGATTGCTACTTGACTAGGGGACGGGTGGGGAGGAGAGCGGGAGAGGTGAGGTAGTATCGATTGTACTGGCGTATGCGACAGTCGTCACGCCATTCTCTTTGCCAATGCTAGGAGCGCTTTTGAGGATGGGTCAGAGAGAGAGACAGAGAGAGATAGGCCTCGGGAACGAGGTTGTCTCTTGACTGCAAGTTAATGACTGTACGGGGTTAGCAAATCGTCCACGTTCACAGTTAGCATTTTCGATTATTAAAAGCGAACGTGCGGTTTCCCCCTTGAGCACTGTGATCTAGCAGAGCCGAGCAATGCTAATTAAATTATTGCATTTCCGAAATACGAGATAAACAAGATTGTAACTGAACAGATTTCTTTTATCTAGTTAAGAATGCCGTATTTTTTGGTAGCGCTGTTCTCTCGTTTGTCGTAGTTCTAGTGCTCTAAACATTGGGATTCGTTGAAATTTCTGAGAACAAACTACAAGAACAAAGTACTGCTACCCTAAGAATTAACACTTTTATATAGACGCAATTGCAATCTTTGAAAGCACTTGCATTAATCTTTTAGCCTCTATGCAGGAACACATGTTGAAAGTTCTCAAGCTGCATACCACAACTCAAATAGGCATAGCAGACATAAGGCCGTAGGCGAACACCTGAAGGGAAGGGGATGGAGTTTATAGATTTTTCTTGGCCCTATTTAATTAAGTTTAGCACCTTTGGAGAACGATAAACGTTGATGCAATTATCAGCTCATTAATTCATTTTGAAAAATATTACCCCTTGGACCGAAATGACTGCTGTGATAATCTCAAGGATTAAAACCTGATTAGTCAGCTTAGAAATAGCAATGCAAACCTTTTTTCAAATCACCTAGGAGTTCTACGATCTTCACCAAAAGAGCATCGAAATTTTCTAGTTATGAATAAGCTGTTCAGTTCATTATTGTGAACAAGTGTTCGTACATAAACGTGACTTAAATAATTGACTTGACATTTCATGAGAACTTACTGCTAAGCTTTTGTTGATTTCAATTAGTGGAAAAGGTCTTTCCGCCGTTTTAGTTTGTTTACGTGGGAGACGGGTGTATTCCGCTATTAAAGTTGGGAGTTACAGAGTGACCTCAATCTGGTAAGGTCATGTTTACTCAAAGAAAGTAGAGAAATACAATTGTCGCTAAGAGCAGCTTACAAATTATTCACTGTCTATGAAAAACATCTGGTAAAACAATTTCCAGACGAAAGAACAACTTGATTTGTGAAGATCTCTGAAAGGAAAACATTACTGAACCATTTCCTTATAGGAACCGTGACGCAGATATATAACAGTACGTTAAAACGTCAAATTTTATAACCTGCTAACGTTCAATTTCCTGTTTGGTTTGCCAAGGTTGGAAACATTTCCTGTTATCTGCACTTTAAGCTAACATGCTAATTTCAATGTCTGTTTTTACACGTAATTACCTTGAGAAATTGTGTAAATCATAACATAATAAAACAAGTGACAAATAACTGAACAAATAATGCTTACTTCAAGTTTTTTTTTTCATCTCAATTCAGAGGGTCTTACAGGAGGAATTCATGCCCTCTTTTTCAGTTGGAAAATTTCACTTTCTCTTCCTTGTTCTCCATTTATAAATTGCATTGTTCTCAGAAATTTGTACCAAATTTTCCGTTAAGCCAGTTAACATAATAGGGTCATAACAACCTCGTTCCCAGGGCTTTTCCCACCTACCTTCAAGGGAAAAGCCCTGGGAACGAGGTTGGGGTCATAATAAAGATATCCTTTGCTCTCTAAAATTAATCCAAAGAATATTCCCTGTTGCCATGAAATATATGATGTTCCCTTTTCTCCGAAAGCCATGGGAATCGTGTAACGCAAACCTGAATTCCGACAAATTTTCAAAGTAACCAAGCTGCATCCTACATTAGGAAAGATTCTGCATAAATGACATTGTTTAACATGCCAAAAGCAAGTTACAAAAAAAAATTCATGATTACATTGGCCTTGGTTGGAGTAGTGGCACTGTAGATAAACGTGACATAGCTTTTTTTTTAAACTGGACAGAAAGACGACAGAAGGAATAAGCTGACACTAAATACCTTTCATCATATGACTCTGTCACAGACTGAACCAAATGTAAAAGTCTAAATCGAATGGATCAGACTACTATCATAAATAAACAGTTTTCGAAATTTACAATAGCCAATTACCTCAATGAGACACACCTGCAGGGAATCATAGTATCCATCAAAACAAAAATATCCACGATTTCCTGCAGGCGCGTCTCATTCAGGACCACTGGCAATCGACGACTTTGCCGTTGTCCATATCAAGAAATACAGTCGAAGCTCCCATAAGCGACCACCTCGGAATTCAAAAAAGTGGTCGAATTATTAATGAGTTTGAGAATGAGTGGTTACACATTACATGAGGGACTCACTTCGAGACCACAACATTAGCACCACCTTGTACAGCAAAGAAATTAGAAGAATGAGCTCTCGTAAGCGACTACAAGAGAGAACAATAGAGGGTGGCCGCTTACGAGAGCTTCAAAAAGTCATTAATAATTCATTTATGAACTGCGGAGAAAGATATAAAGACATGATTGATCATTGAGCAGTTATAAACACCGCTTTTTTTAATACTGAACATATGTATATAGTTAAACAGTTTATTCATAGGGGTTTCCCTAGTATGGCGCCGCGGTGCTTTTGGTCACCTTCATCTCCTGTTCCTATAATTTTTTTTGAAACACTTTTCTGTGCAATTGTGAAGTAAAATGAAATAATTAACATTTCGGTTCCCCTTGGTTTGAAAGCGACTATGAATTACTGTGCGAACGTTTTTTTAAGCATCTGAAAGTGACGGCTGCGGGAAATCAGTGGCTCCTTTTGCCTGGTAAATCCGAAAGTAAAAGGGAGACGTCACTACTAAACACCTAAAACCTTAAGCAAATCTAGATTACTCTTGACACCGCCCTTTCCCAACAAAAGCCAGCAGCTAGCAGAATTATTTTAACACCTCTACAATCACTATATAGGGTACCATGAGGTTGAAAACTTCCAAGGATTTTTTTTATTTAATCACCTTTTCATTTCAACAGGGTTTTTTTTTCTCAACAATCAAGTACGACGAGACGTATACTATAAATTAAGTTGTTATATCTTTTACACTCAGCGCAGGTCACAGATCTAATGTTCGTTATAGACCAATGCCGTGCCTGCTTGACATACTTCATTTAATGTCGAGCGTTCTTTTAATCTTATCAGTTCTCGCGCCCTGCGATTCTCGCCCACACCCTACATTATATATCACGCTTCACATATCATGAATACATTACTTTACATATATGGTGGTATACAGTCACGCCATTACACTTCATATACATACTTTATTTATTCCAGAAGTAAAAATAAAAATAAAAACTAAAATTAAAAGAAAGGAAAACGATCGAAAGTAATTCGCGTTTTCTTTGGTCTTGTTTTAGAACGCTTCGCGCGCGATTGGCTTAGAAAACACATGCCACTGTGTCACCCGATCAGAAGTAAAAATCAAAACTGATTGTGACTCACGCGTTCACCCGCGTTTTCCCGCGCTATGCGTCAGCCACACTTATTTGCTTCGGGTTTTGATTGATTACTGGATAGTCTCTCTCCTGTGATTGGCCAGAGTGATAACTTAGGATGTACTGTCTCTAAGGAGAACAAGACTATCCATTTCTAAAACAACGGAACAACGGACATAACAAGTACTAGGAGAGTTTATTCCTAACAATGTCAGAACAGGACTTCCGTCCGGATGGGAATCGTTCCTCAACCGCTTCTGTGAGTGCGTTAGGTGTGGCTCTGTAGAATTCTAAGAGCAAAATCTTTAACAAGGCGTGGGGGATATGGTCTGCGATAACTCGATAATGATAATCGATTCATTTTAAAGAAAGTAATTAACAAGGACAGGAAATACGCCTGCTTTTCCTCCACACTATAACGACGGAAATTCTGTAATCACTGTTCACACATTTTCTTTTTGTACTGTACCAGAGATTCTGTGTTTGGAAGTACCGTGTAGTATTGTTTTTATATTGGGAATGATGAGTACCATCTGGGCAAGTTTATTGTCAAGCCCTACCTCATTTAAACTTGTTATAGGAAGTAACAAAGAAAGTAAGGAATTTTACATCGCTGTTAGAGATTAGCGTTAAAGATCTGTTGCTTTTGCAGTCAAAATGACAAATGATTTGATGATTCAAAAATATCATGTTCAGTCATCAACTGTTAAAGTCAGCGTTCTCCTGGCAACCCACCTAACAGGTCAACAATCGTCAATTTATCTATTGCACGGTAAAAACCACTGCATACAAGAATTGCAGAAAGGATAAGAAAACTAAGGAAAGAGTAATTGCATTAGCGGATGAATTAAGAGGCTTAGAGGTGTAGAATTTCATTCACGGACACTTGACGGCATTTCTTCTAAACAGTTGAGTGTGTAAACGCAGCGTGTTTTTAATTAAACTTTGTGGGTGGTGTGCAGGCTTGACAGCTTCCTGTGTTTGTGCAATATTACGATGAGCATAAAAGCGTCATTTGTGTATTGTAACAGAACTATAAACAAGTTGCCCCCAGTGATCCGCTTACTTATAACGCGCGAAGCACAGCTCCTGATGTAAGGCGGCGAAGAGCCTCTTAAAAACGTGTTAGCTATAATCCGTAAGTAAAATGTCTGAGGGATTGTTGAAGACCAGAAAGGCCAGCCGGCGGACAGATCAACCCAAGCCTCCACACTCGTACATTGCGCTCATAACAACAGCTATCCTCAGCTCGCCTAATAAGAGGCTTACCCTGACAGAGATAAACACATACCTTGCGGAGAATTACGAGTTCTTCCGCGGGACGTATCAGGGCTGGAAGAACTCCGTGCGACACAACCTCTCGTTTAACAAGTGCTTCGTCAAAATATTGAAGGATCCGTCGCGGCCATGGGGAAAAGATAACTACTGGACAGTTATGTTGGATTCGCTGAAGGAATATGTCAGTGAAGACGGTCATTTTAGGCGAAGACGAAAGCGACAACCACGAACAAAAGGAAAGGAGAAGTATTTTCAAGAGTCTTCTGCAGAAAGGCGCGTGAATAAGCTACCTACAACGCCAGATGAAATCAGAAATAGCTTAAGATCTGGTGTTGATAATGATCTTCCTGTCAAGTCCAGCTCAGACGTATTAGCCAAGGGAAATATTGATCTTAACAGGTTCTCCATTGACAGATTGCTGAAGAATAATGACGGAGCTCAAAACGACGCCGAAAAATTCGGTCATCACTTATTTGCTAGTCTAGCAAGATTTCAAGGTATGAAAATCATCTCAACTGCAAAACTATTAATTAAATTATCTTTTATTTAGACAGTTTCTAAAGGTAGACTATTGTAGTTCACACGTCTTGCAAATGAATCTGGTTGGAGGGGGGGTGGAGTGTATAGCAACCTGATATGACAGTGAATCGTGGAAGCAACATCTAATGTAGAAAATTTGAGGTGCCTAGTCTGATATCCCTTTTGACTCTTTTTCGGCCCAACCGGAGAGAAAAAGACCGGTACATGTGTATTCTGAGAAAGTGAAATCAGTGACTAGGACTTTAAGGGCTTGACATTTTGAACAATGATGTAGCCATTAAGATGTACTAATATCGATGCTAATACAAAAAATCGCCTCCTCACTAAGTTACACTTAACCTGTATGATTTGATAAGACATTAACCAACTATGCACTGCGCGTTTTCCCTTGGTCTGTTATTTACTGTAAATAATCTATTTGATAGTACTCTTGCCCCTTTTATAACCAGAACTTGAGTGGGAGTCTTTTTAGCTATCAACTGGGATAAAAGAAGTTTGAAAAAATAGTTTCGAATGTCAAACATCATTAATACCGATTGATGAATCCAAGAGGGTTGTATTGATATTTCCGTTTATATTTGTAGGAAACGCACGGCTGGGATCTGACTGTCAAAATATTCTTAATGGTACTCAGCATAATGTATGGGAAAGAGTCAGTCCCTTTCTTAACCAGCCTCATCTGCACGGACAGACCACACCCATTGGTCCGCCATCTTGGATTCGTATGGGCTCGCTTGATTACCACAAAAACGTTTCTCCCCATCTTCCCAGACATCAGGCTGTCACACGTACTTACTATGTTTGATACGATCCTCTTCATTTTATGGAATAGCGTGATGTCGGATGACATTAGGAGTGTTGAATCGTTCAATTTTTAGTTAAGTATATAGTTCTCATCCTAACAAAATTTGACTTGCAAGCCGTTTTGGGGATCTTTATTATTGTAACCGTAGATATTTCGTTAGTTTCTGTTACGAAAGTTCAGTTTCCTCAAACTCGTTTGAGTTCTGCTAAAGCAGTGCTCAATCACAGTCTTAGTGAAACTGTTAACGTTCTTATAGTATTTTGTTCCGTTGGATCTCGACGCACCATGATATTGAGCGTTTCCATAGTGGCATACGGGTGTTTTAAAACAAGAGGAAATGTTTGCGGCATAGGTAAAAAATAATTTATTTCCCAAAGGAGGGAAATTCCGTAGTTGGGAACACCTCTATGCCAACATGACTGCCGTGATGTCATGTGGAAACGCTCCAGTCCGTGGCCAGAAAACCACTGACAAAAGAGGTTCTGAGCTCTGAAACTAATTCGTCATTGTTACAACTAGTCGGCGTGAAAAAGCCGTTTCGTAAAAATCGTCAAACTGGAAAAAAACCGACGTCAGTTGTCGTTGCATAATGCACCTTGTCTTCATGTTGCCTAGTAACCACCGTAGGTAATCGTGCGCTCGTTTTTCAAACCGAAGAAAGGTATTTTCCGCAGCTTAGAAATATCCTAATTGCAATCAACTCCTTTCGTTCAGGTAATCGAAATGTTGCTCCTATTTATCTACCAGAATTGCCAAGTTGCGTTTTAAGAATTTAATAAAATTAAAATGAACAAGTATACTGACGTGGTCTCTCTGATTTCAATCCGAAAAGATAGAAATTATCACATTTGCATTTAAGCGTTTTCTTCGTTGATCTCAAAAACAGAAAACATAAAGAATATTTCTTTTCTCTTTAGACCACTCTTTCGTTGTTATGCAATAGTAAAGTTTTAAAACATTTTACGTGGAACTTGTAATCCCATCAAAAAAATACCTTCCTATTCTGCTCTCGCTATTTTCAAAGTGCAACCACGGGGATACGTTTTCAAGAATGCAAGTGTTAAACTTGTTAGGGTAAATTATGTTTCACGATAAAGGCATTGATTTACTTGGGCCGTGCCGGTGACGTCAACTACACCGGGGCGTAGTCGAGGTCGTAAAAAGTGGTTTAGCTCTTGATAATTTCCTATCATCATTTCCAGACTACAACGCCTGTGGAAGCCACATAAATGAGTGAAAATGATAGTTTCTACCAAGAGAATATGATCTGGTTTTTTCCCCTAACCGTGTACAATTTTCAGAAATATTTGGACGATATATGTAGAAACAAATATTTTCGTTTTCTCTACGCACGTGTTATACTGAGAATGCCATCAAATTGGAAATTTATAAGGATGCAACTCTCATTTACTACACTTCGTTTTCCAAAGGGAAGAGGTAGAATTACTCTTAATTACCGTGAATTTCTTGGTGGTCCTCAATCTTACTATCGTGGTGTGTGGCAAGTTAATTAAAGTAAGGTTAAAGGAAATCCTGACGCTTTCAGTTTCATCCCCGTATGCTACATAAATTAAACCATATTATATCGATGTCCTATGCGTAAACATGAAAACCACTGGAAAATGAATAAAATACCTGTTTTAGTACCTTATAGTTAAGACGATTTTGTGATGCCGGTGCAGATTATGACAGATTATGACAGAGGCAATGTCCTAGCTTCTGATGACTCTAAACAACAGAAACGAAAACAAATGAATGAGGACTCGGTTTTCCGGTTTACTGTAACGGTCCTGGCAGCCCATATAACTGCAATAAACAGTCCTCCAGTTCCAGTTAAGGCCAGTGATGGGAAAACACAGTATTCAAAAGCAAAATTATTTCGAGAAAATATCCCAAGAATATACCCACGTGCTGATTGCTTTAAAATTGTGTTTTTATTAAACAGTTAGATTATGAGCTCGAGCTCTCTATCGCGTATTAGTAGAATCCTACTAGTGTACTAATGCAAATGGTGTAATCTGATTGGCTGAGGCATTGCACACTCAGCCAGTAGCTTGGTGTGGTCGACAAAACGTTTTTTTCGCCTATCCGCAGTTTTCAAGGAACATTTAGAAACAAATGAAGAATTAGATTCTCTCGGAGACTAAAGGAAGGACCTTCACGGTTTCTTGAGTTAAGACTCGAATCTTTTGTGAAAGAAACTGATTAGCGCGCACACAACTGGAAATCTCAAATTGACAATTCAGTCCGCGGGAATTCTCTAAAGCTAAGACCAGAAATAATCGGAATGGTTATTTGAAGCAAATTTCATTTAGAATCTCACAGAAAGCTCGGGCTCATAATCTAATTGTTAAATAGTTGACGAGGGCGAAGCCCGAGTCAACTATTACGCATAAAAATGAAGGGCGAATAATTTTTTTTAGAAGAAATCCACTAGTACACCAATGCAAATGCTGCAATCTGATTGGCTGAGCTACTCGTATGCTATCAGCCATTTGAGTGGAGTGGTGATGCAAATGAACAACTGAATTCCTGAGAAGACTAAAAGAAAACCATTAACGGTTTCTGGAATTCAATAATCTTGAAATTATGGAGAAAAATTATGCGTGCGCACACAACTTCAATTTTAAATGCAATTCAATCTGAGCGATTTTTCTAAGGCGCAAAGTTTAATACTATGTCGAGAAGTTATTGTAAACAGTTCATTTAAGTAAATTTCAGTTAGAATTCTACTAAAACAATTAGATTATCGGCTCTTGATTTCTATGAAGTTATAGTTGATTCGGCCTTCGGCCTGATCAACTATTACCCCATGGAAATCTCGAGCTCATGTAATTGTTAATTAGTGTAAATCTACTAGTCGTTCAAAACTTTATCTAAATCCTCTTCACGAACACCTCGAAAACGCGAAAAAGGGGCCGTCATTTTGATAACAAGCGCGCACTGCTACGCTACACACTATCTTCTAAACTAGAAATAGTGTGCAGTATAGCTGCCCCCGCTTTTGATATCCTGTTTATTGGATGTGTATTGAATACAAAGATTGTGTATACAACTGTTGAGAAATTAACGTTTGAAGCCTTTTATTGACCTTCAAATGCTGCAAGGTGCTACTAGAAGATGGCGAAGCTAGAAGGCGACGAAACAAACGCGAACTCGTAGATTCAAATGCTGCTAGAAGACGAAGGTGACGAAACGCGACCCCGTGGTTGCAAGTACCTGACACCACCGTGTGTGCTTGCTAAAATATTACCCGAGACGACCGTGCGCGCCTAGTTTCGTCAAATCGAGAACGCTTTGCCCACTACAAACACATTTCTTACTTTTTCAACAAATATTCTTTGTCCCCTGCGGGGGCAACAATCAGATTATGAGCTGTCTGTCTATCACAGACAGACACTTCGAAAGCGCCAAGAGTTAACAAGGGCACACAGTTACGCTACTCACCGATCTGGCACGGAATAGATAGTGATTAGTGTAGCCAATCAGAAAACGTCATTCGTGACAGAATGGTAGTACATTTACACTGAAACAGAACAGACAGTGAGTGGCGTAGCCAATCAGAGAAAGGCATTCGTGATAGAACGCTAGTAGATTTATACTAAAACTCGATAGAAACACAGAACCAGCACAAGCTTTTGACGTAATGTGATGATGATCAAGGTACGCGAGTTGTTTTTTTTGTTTGTGGAAGTTTGGGAGAACTCGAAAAAGCTGTGGAAATACTGTCTGGTGGCCCGTGTTTCCACAGCATTTCTCGTTCTCCCAAATTCAGTTCCACAACGGCTCCGATTTCTATCGCGCAACAGTTGACGAAGGCGCAGTCCCAGTCAAACTATAACACATAGAAAACGAGAGCGAATAATCTAATTGTTTTAGTTTAAACCTGGTAGTCGTTCAAAACTTTAATCTTAATCCTCTTCATACACTTCGAAAAGACAAAGAAGCACACGCTTATACGCTACTCGCTATCTACAACAGAATAGATAGTGAGAAGCGCAGCCAATCAGAGAACGATGTTCTAAAATTCAATAGAAACACGATACATGTTTTCTATTTCTTAAATAATACATTTAGTTAGACTGTTAGACTGTATTTTAAACGGCTGTAAGCTAATGTTAACGGAAAATAGTAAACGCTTCAAGTAGATGCACGGTGAAAAGTTAAATATTTTCATTGCCAAAAGCCATATAAAATAATAGTAATTATTATATCTCTCAGTTAGTACGCGTGTTGTGATTGGTCAATTTAGCGGGCCGTACTCTACTGTACGGCCCGCTAAATTCAAAAGTTTGTTTTTTAGCCATCTCTTTTCTCGGTCTGTACTGTAAGTTACGGATCCTCGTTTTTTCCGCTCGGATTTATGGCCCGCGTCCCTAACTTACAGTACGGACCTCGAACTCGGTTAGTAAGAGGTATTGGTAATAAAGCAATGTAATCAATTAATAAAACAAAACAAAATAAAACAAGCAATCAATACGGTTTCATTTAAATTTAGTGATGTCTGCTTTGAGCATTTCTTCAGCACGAAACGCTGTATTATACAAGGCAGATGCGTGGTCTTCTATATTCAAGCATTTTTGTGTAGCTATTCTTCCACGCGTGTTTAACATAAACAAGAAATCGGCCTGCTTTCAGTCAATCACCACGAAGCATTTTTTTCAGTCATGTTATAAAGCATCGAAAATATTAGGTTCCACTTGGAATCACTATTATCACACTTATTACATTTTGATATCTCAAACGTAAGTAAATATCTGGCTTCCCAAATATTACTTGGGAAAAAGCGCTAATTTATTTGTCTTCGTTCACTAGGAGATCTAAAGTGTCTATATTATAAACGATGACCTCTGTTAAATCTACGCTAGTAGTCTCTCTTGGTTTGAATTAGCTTATGAAAAGCAATTTTTGTCCGCCCAAAACTGAGTCTAGGTCGATACGTATAGATAAGACCATACAACTAAAATGCACTTCTCGAAATAAAAGGTGTTTATTGGAATAGGGACACGTATCAAAGAATTTCCCTCAAATAGTGGGCGTTTATTGATATCAAATAAAGCATTATGTTATAGGAACATTTTGAATCAGAACCCCTGAGTAAGCGACGTTCAAGTAAAGTTTACTTCACATTTATATATGTTTCTCATTGGTACCATTGCGTCCCGAAGGAGTGAAGAGATTCCTTTATGTCAAAACTGAAGGACAGAAGCTATACACATAAAACGTTAAAATTTCTAAATTTACGCCAGTCCTAGATTAGCTTAAGGACGGTGCTGATACCAAATATACCAACGGCTTTTTGCCAATGATGACCTGGACCTTAGCAAAGTTATCTGAAGATACAAGTCCTTCTTTGAACATAGAATTCGCCTTTACACTCAGAAATGCCAACACAATTATAAAAATATTTATACTACATGGTAAGTGGGAACATAAAACCAATGTTGGTATGTTTTTAATATATAACAAAATCGTCGCAACAGCGCTTTTAGCATCACTGACCGCTCTCTGGTTAGGCCAACATACAGTCTAAATAGCTTTTTCTCACAACCAGAAACTAATCACGCGTTGAATAGGCTTGCCACTTCCATTTCATAACATGAAATGTAGGGATAACCACCCGTTTTCTTTTTGTTTGAGAACTTTTACGGTGCCCATTACATTTTTCCCCTTTACCTCTCTAGTAAGTCAAACATTTGGGTCTCTCGCACTGTTTTTGCGCCCGCACTACTCCATCTGCAGGTACACGTTTACAGTTGGATTTCAGTAAAATCTTCTTCGGAAAACAGCTAGTTTTCCAGATGGAAGCCGTTAACTGTTAATGCCGGGATAGCGATAGGCTGATATTCTGCTGGATATGTTATTAATTTGTTGCTGATAGTTGTAAGGTAAGTCGCTTAATGCGCCTTATATCGAAATGGAGCACGGTGACCCCCATTTTTTTTGGCAGTTAAAAAAAAAAAAACTATATGTGGAAACATTTTGGGCCCGATAGTCCTTTATCGAGTTTTTATAATGGACAATCGGGCCAAGCTTTAAACTTGTTTGTGTACACGACATTGATATAGAATAAAAATTGGTATCTAATTCGAGAATTTACTAGGTAACACATTTTTGAACTTCGATGAACGCTGTATTGTATGATGTACGAACAACCAGTCAGCAACAGTAAACTATCGGTGACGCAGGTCCCAGTACTAATTCAGATTGTCATTGCTGTAAAACTGCCGATGGAGCCGGTTCAAATTAAACGTTACTTCTTTTTTCTATGAGTGGCACAGTGACCAGGGCAAGCCAGAATTCTTAACTCTGTGCAAGAGAAAATGAGGTGAGAGAACACATCCCCGTGCCCTATGATAATCTTTTTCAATCTATTTTTGTCTTCGCGCC
>OMLO01000486.1_pt1 | contig 25877 bp, 17 predicted proteins | sample 1674811 | NCBI WGS metagenome assembly OMLO01 (sample SAMN06265003, study PRJEB25207) | coral metagenome | isolation source: Coral host | place: Mexico:La Bocana,Puerto Morelos, Mexico | collected 2008-11-13
ATTGCAACTGATGGGAAGACAAGATATGCTATACTTTATGTGCTGCATGATGTATTATTAATACAAAATGTAGCAAGAAGAAAAGTAGCTACACTGTATGTAGAATCTTCAAACTGTGAAAGTATTTTACTATACAAAGTACTATACAAAGTGACGCGAGCTAGCATGATACTCAATTGTGAAATAGTTTAAAGGTTGCCTGGTTCCCAGTGCCTACAATTTGTGATTTACAAATGCATCGCTCAAAGACTGATGCTGTCCCATAACCGCTCTTACGACTTCATCTACAACCACAGGTATCAATTCTACCTCCTGTCATGTTTTTTCTGCTCAATACCCTAAAAGGTATTCTGAAAGTTCCCGCTGGGGACCTTTTGAGACTGAAGACCTTAGACCTCCAGCCCCCAGTCCTTTTTATTATATGTGAGTCCCGCCCCCCCCCCCCCCCCCACCCCGAGATTAATTTTCCCAGTGCAATTTAGTAACTCAAAAAACATATTTAAGAATAACTCTTTACTCAAGGAGGTGACTGTAATTTAGGGTAAGAGACAGGCAGATTTGGTGTGAATCCAGGTCGTGCATGTACAATTTTTCAGAAATGAGCTAGGTCCTGCATTCCTGACTGGTAATCTCTTTGTTTTGCTTCAGCACGCTGGTCACAAATCAATGGCTGGTTGTCGAGTCCATACCGGCTTTCTTTGTACCCTCATCTCAACGACATAAACTCCACGAAATGATATTTGACGCTCCAGTTAACCGGAACCACTAAGTTAACTGTACACATTATAAGGTTAAGCTTATTAATTTAAGCAAATTCAAAGAACAGAGGAGTATTTCAGTAACAGGGCTTAAAGTCCACATCACGTACAACTTACCCGAAATCCATAACAGAACTACTAGTAAGGCTAACATGATGAATCTCCAGATACGGTTCATTCTCTGAAATTTATATTTCATGACGTACACCCTTCTTTTTATAGAAATTAAGGTCAGGGGAATCATTATTTTCTGGGGTCAGTGAACCCGGAAAACAACGATACCGATATTGGCCGCCATGTTAAAATAGTACCCAGGTAATCTCGTTCTCGGAAGGGCGGCGCGTCAGCTACGAGTCTGCGCGAATACGCGCAGATGACTCGTAGCTGACGCGCCCGCGTGAAGGCCCAACTAAATATATCAAACTTGTGCTTTGAGTCTAAAGTACAAGCATAGTTAACAAAAAGAAATTGTTATGAAACTCGACAAAGTTCTTTCTTCGTTCTATGTTTTTGTTCGCTTTTTTGACCGTGATCTGTTTACTGGTGCCTGAGGAACTAACCAATAGAGACACGTAACTCATGTATAGAGTATGAGCTCAAAACAAAAGATTATGCACGGTCATAGGTGTTCTAACATAAATCTTGGCATCTTTGTTTGTGTGCGGCCCGCTTCCCAAAACCCTTACCCTATTACTGACCAAAATCTGCGATTTCCCTCCCTATTTATGATGACCAAAACTGTGATGCCGTATTTATGACCTGACTCTTAGATCATTAGGGGAAGGGCTTTTGTTGCTGGCTTTATCTACATGCAGCCTGTGTAGCAGGCGTTAACGGAGTAGAGGAAAGCAAAGCGCGGATGGGAGAAGGAGGGCGTGATGAAGTAGCTTCTTCTAAGAAAACCGAATTGAAGACTAGAGTGCAAAAATCGATACCCTGTTTATGACCAAAACGGCTGAAAAACCATACCCCTTAGGGCCGCACATACCAATATAGCCCATATAAGGGAGTACCTCCCACGTGCACTGAAGATATGCAGCAGGAGTTTTGCGGTATTTTTTGGAAGCTATTTATTTCCGGAAAAGAACCAAAACGCAACAATTATGTTGCATTCCATTTCGTTGGAGACCAGCCGCCCGCAATTCTAAGTTCATTGGATATCGACTTACGTAAGTGGTGTGGGAATAGGCAGCAAGGGAGTGGTCTACGGGAAGGGCAGGAAGTGTGATTATTATATGACTGTCTACGCGGGGAAGATGAACCGAATCTCGCGCTGTGATTGGCTATCCGAGCAGGCAAAATGGAGCTATCTTGCCCGCTCGGGATACGGGCTGTCCCAAAAGGAAAATTTATCATGTTTTGGTGTTTTATCCCATATAATAAATCCTTTATTGACCAAGCTTGTTTGGTCAAGATGGCTGGATATTGGCCTCGTTCTTTTTGCGTGTTTAATTAAGAAGCCATCTTGACCTCATGCTTGGTCAATAACCCATATTTCTTGAGGGGATGAGAACTCGATTAAATTAGAAGCAGGTTTGCAAAGTTTAGTCTATTTTCCCAAGAATTTTCCGATATTTTCTCCCTGCTGGGAAGTCATTCTAACACTTTCCTAGCGCCAGAGAAAAAATGTATTCTTTCAGATGAATGGAATGAGTAGTTTAAATTTGCAATACCTCTGATGTCGTTCACCACAAACAACTATAAGAACCAGGCAAATTGGTGTGTAATACTGGCGATTTAATGATACCGTCTTCCTAGCAAGAAATGCTACAGACCTTATTGATTATTATTACTACTAATAATAAAACAAGACTTTGCTTTGTGATTTACAAAATCATTGCTATTCAATAAATGTTTTGATGTTAACCTTCAATATCTCTCTGTTGGTTTTCCAAAACTTCTCAGCCAGTCAGAGTTAACACACACATAGAATTTACTGGCATGGTTTAACTTTTGACTTCTTGAAACCTTTACAAGAAATCAAACGAAGTTTGGTATAAACTTCCATCCACAAGGCAAATAAATCACAAAGCGGAAACTACAATTATTAATTCCTATATACATTTATAGCATTGATGACATAGTTAAGTTGTTCAAAAAACAAACAAACAAAAAACAGTGAAACTGAGAGACAAAAAAAACTTTGCAAACTCAAATGAAATTAACCTTCATTAGTAAAACAAGTATTTCCTTTCCTTATGTTAACATAGGTTCACAATTTATTTGTACTCCTTCATATAATCAAAATCATTACATTGAAAATTGATCACCAAAATCACTCCAGAAATTAATACAGGCAAGTTAGGCCTCCCACTCCCTACCCTAACACTGCCAGAAAAAATTAAATCAACTATGAACATGATTTTCCAAACCTTTCCCTCGAATAATTTTGCTATTAATGCTTTTCCTTACATTAAGTGTTATCAAACCTGGATTGGAATGAAATTTTTAAAGAAAAATAACAGAACTATATCAAGTTACAGTAGCTTACGTTATATTTGTTCAAATAGGAGATGAACAAGATTACATTCCCATTTCTACCCTAAAATACTATATATTCACACTAAACACTGCCTGCATACCTCTCTTTTCCAAATTATGTGCTTCAAGTTTTCATCACAGTTATTACATTGCAACAATTACAGAATCACAGAGAATCTTACCAACCTCACAAGAAGATTAAATTTATGTGCACACTTAGTTTGTATAAATATGTTGCTGGTAAAATTCTACAAAAACAACAACAAGGCGTGCCCTGTGGCTACACCTGTTTGGAGGAAGACAAAACTGCTACCAACGTTGGAAAAAATCAGCTTTGGATATCCCAGCCAGAAAATCGACAGTAACAAATCAGTGTATATTAGAAATTATATAAAAAAAATCTATCTGTGTCAAAATACCAAACAAACTGATTCAACTTTGTTTAATTAAAAAAATTATTAATGATGGGGTTTGGAGCAGTAATGCCATTATTACTTCACGTATCAAAATCAACAACACAGACACACCTATATTACAAGCAATTCACTTCATCAGACATCAGAAATCTCAGCACTCAGCACTAAGCCTCAACAAGTCAGATATTTTAGCCTACAGCTGTAGCTATCCTTATCAGGCTGCATGTACTTTTGAAGTAAAAACTCCTATCACAATCAATTATTAAATAGTACCTGAATTTATGACAAAAACAAATCAAGTTTCAGTCTTTGACTACAGTTGGTACATTTTGTAAACTAAGCACACTTGCTCAATGCATTGCCCCAGTTGACAACAAAACGTCCTTAAACCCAATTTGATTATAAAACAATTAGTAAGCAGTATGTTGATCAAGAGAAAACAAAATAGTTTGAACTGGCATGGACCCAGCTGCTTTAGATATCAGAATTATCCCACTCCAGCAGACCCTTGGTCGCTTTGCCTTCTTCATCTTCAGTGTCAGACTTATCAGTGTTATTGCCATCTTCATTCAGGTCAAGTTCCTGGAACTTTTGCATGGGATTAAGGGTAATGCGCACACCACTCAGACCAGTATCGTCCCAGTACATTTCTTCCTTGTCATCTCCAGGAGGGACAACCTTTACAGTTTGAGGCCTCCTTTAAAAGTGAAATAATAATCAATGTTAGAAAATGTCTTATGACAATGATCATGTGTGGAGTCTAGCTAACCCTTGACATGGCTGTTCATTTTGTTTAGCATTCTAATGATAAAAACTTCACATTCATAGAGTATCTTCCTTCCCAGAAGTACAAGCAAAAATGCCAGAGTAACATAACACAAATGTTGAGACGCTAATGCAGAGTATTCACTGGACAAGCACCCCAATGAGAGAGGAAGCGCACTATGCATACACATGATCACTTCTCTAAAGAAAAGTAGAGCGATAACATTCGGTACAAATTCAAAAGAAATGAATCCAATGAAAAGTTCCCTCCAGTTTACAGGAATGTACTGTAAATTGTAATGTAAAAGTTGCATTAGCATTCTGTAATTTGAATAAAGAAAAGACCAATTATTGATTACATCATTTTTCTGGATTTAGGTAATAAAACAATACAATTTGCAAACTGATTTTACAATTGTGTGGCTGATGTATATCACTTGAATGCTCAATCTTGATTTCAATGCCTAGGAGTCCCTTCCTGGAAATCCCCAATGGTCACTGGTCCTGAAGAGCTGTTTTATGTTTGCCATGTTTCCATTCAACATCAAGATATTGATATCTTTGAAATTCCAACAACAAAAAATACCAGGAAATGAAAAAGAATGGATTGCGTTTAAGGCTAAGACCCTCAAAACTTTGCTTATATTTAGATCTTAAAATATGGCTTTGGATTTGTAAAATTACCAGGACTTTTGAAAAAAAGGGCCTCTGGTCTTTTAACAAAGCACACATAGTTCATACATGATCAGTGAACTTACTGTCTGTACTTGAAGATGCCGATCACCACAAGGGCGATAAAGATGGACACGCTGCAAACAATTATCAATACCATAACGCCACTGGAGAGGTCTCCTGACGACTCACTTCCCATGCCATTCTCCATAGAAACTATTCCTGGCATTAGCTCTTCCTTCTGACTGATTTCGGCAGCCTTGATTCCATACTCTTCGAATCCTCTGCTGGTATGAATGGTGTTGATATGGCGCCGTTCCTCATCACTTTTACACTTGCCATTCATTGTTGACACAGAGACCTACAAAGTAAGAAATGTGACAAAAACTCATTCCTACAATAGTGGCTACAATGCTGGCTGGAAACATTAAAAAAGACTAGCAAAATTGCCAATTTGTGTAGGTGTTTGTTAGAAAAAACACAAAGTTTCTGTTAGAACCCAACACAAAATAATTTTGATAAAATTTGATTGAGAAATTTTCACTGTCTGCAAACTTGAGATAACTTACAAAAGAAAAGAGAAATTGAGGTGAGCATCTTTAATAGTCGTTAGATTTATATTTCCACAACTTCCTTACATCATTTCCCAGCATCATTTTTTTTGTTGGAGTCAATGTCAGGGGTTTCATAAACATTCCCTATGGGCGACTAGCTTTTACAGGTGGGCAAATGTTTTTGATCTGAACTTCTTCATAAAGACAACTTTCCTCAAGATGCTCAAAGCAGGTGGACAAAATCAGCCAGCTCCCATCCAGTGAATTTGCCAGGCCCCTAATCAAGCCCCAGATCAATACTTGTTAAGACTTACCGAGATTTCAAGATGGAGAACATCTTTTGGAACCAGGCTCACATACACCATCTGCTTAAGAACATCTTCATACTCGGAGAAGTGGGCAATTCCTCGGATAACCAACTCTTCATTGTTGAAACTAACACTCAAGCCTTTTTCTTTCAAGCCCTTGATGCCCTGTGGAAAGTTAAAGCTCTCTCCTTTCTCGAACGCTGGGCTGACTCTCACCACAGCCTCATCTAACAAGCGTACGTTGTCAACAGGTGTATCATCACTCTTCTTGCAGCCATCATATTCAATTTCAACTGAATCGAAGATACGCAAACCCTTTTCTTTGAGGACTTTTCTCTTCTCCCAGTTTAAACCAATGTCTGCATCCAAACCTTGGACAACTAACACTGGCCTTGTGTTTCCTGCTACATTGATATCAACAGTGACAGTTGCTAGCGGCATCTGGTTGAACATGGACAGGATCATTACAGAGCGTTTTCCTGGTGTTGGTATCATCCTCTCGTTAACATAGACAATACTTTGCAGTGCCTTGACAATATCGTCTGGTGTTCCCACCCCAGTGATTTTCAGAGTTCCAAAATCAATGGCTTCTGCAGAGAAATTTGGAGGAAGTGGGCCATCCACATTCACATGTTCCTTGCATCCAACCATACAATTTATGACCTGTAGAAGATAAGAGACACATGCACTAGGTAATAAGTGAGGTCTTACTTTTGTTTTTAAGGAGGAAGGGTGATAAGTTTAGTAAACAAGAAGAAGAAGCCCACAGTGAAAGTGAAGACACTGCTCAATTGTTCGCAATAATTTACACACCAACCATAACCTCCACTAAAATTAACAATTTAAACTTAACCTACTGCCTGTTTCATGCTTCACTGTTTTAAATCTGTTGATGAACTGACAATAAGGCATTTTGTTTCTTCATCTGACACTGCAGCAGGCTTTTAACAAGGATTTGAAAAGTGAGCATCCAAAATGTGCTGTAAGGCTTGTTCAAATGAAAAATTTATCAAGCAAAATGTGCAAACTACAATAATTTTTCTTAAACGTGGAAGGTGAAATTGAATATGACAACTTGATTACTCAAATCTGAGTTGCATCAAGCAAACTGAGAATTAACATTGAAACGCTGCCACTACACTGCAGAATTCTCAACCAAACAACATCCCATTGCCATGGAACTATGGACTCAAAAAAGCACTGAAGAAATATTTTACCTGTTCTTCTACAGTGTTGTTTGGCCTGATCGCTAATCCAGACAGGTAACCAGAGAATTGTTCAGTATAAATCTCTTCCTTGGCTAGATAACGGGCACCAACCGTCAACTTGATTTTCAACTTGGACTTGTGCAGGGTCCAGTCGGATTCAGTTTCAACAGGTGTGTGATGCTTTCCATCGATGTACAGCTTGGCTTTGCACCCATTGGCAACCACTAAAATATGGTGCCACTCAGAATCAAAAATGGCGGGTTTATACTGGTAATCTGTCTTGCAGTAGAGATCACGGCTGGCATGGTTGGCCTCTGGGCGATGCACAAATAGAAGCTTGGTTCCCGAAATGGACAGAGAGAAATGTACACGATCAAGACGTTCCTTGTCAGTACCGGCGAGGATGTATTGATGACTCTTTGATATGCCTGTCTTGATCCAGGTGCTGATGGTAAACTTATTACCAATGTCTTCAGGCAATACATTCTCAGGTACATCAACATACGATTTTTTCCCATCAAACAAAAAGGCATTCTCTTCTAAGGGAAAAAACACATGAAAAAAAATAAGCAACCCCCATTGTGAAAAAAAAAGGTTGACATTTTATTTGGCTCTGTTCATCTGTATTTTGTTAAAATTTTCTACTAAAATTCTCTTAAGTTCTTCATAAATTTTGATTTGAAGATCATTACTCAGTGTTGCATAGCACATCCCTACTGCACAGGATTTTTGCATCATTTGCACCCACACATTAGCTGCTGCATGCACACAATGTAAGAGATTTCCCTTAAGCTGAGTGTGATAGTGAAATAAATGCTTGTTTTCTCACCAACAAGCATGGTGACTTGTATCTTTTGTTACATAAATTTGGTGTAGAAATTATTCTGTGTAAAAGGAAAAAAAGATATAGCTAATTGTGTGCACAAATCTGTTACTCAAGATGCAAATTATGACCTCGAAAACGACGTTTGGAGGAACCAGCATAGGAAAATAGGTTGTTTAAACATAGTTTCTTACAGCTTCTCTGCAACTATGTTGATAGAAAGGAGCTTTGTCCTTGCAATTATGAGTACCAACATACCTTTACTATTTTTTCTGAGACCCTCTGTCCATTCCCTGCCGACGCCTGGTTGGGGTAGCAGATCAACAAAGTCATTTGGCCCACACAGAGTGAATGCATCAGATGCTTCATAAGTATCCCTGTCGCAGCCCATGCCAGCATTAGTTACCAAGTGAACAATGGCAGACAGGTTTGCCTTTTCTTGTTTTTTTGCACATTCATTCAGCCCAATATCAGGAGTGACATAAACTTTTCCTGTACACTGCTGCATTATCAGCTCATGTTTCACAGGTCCAATAAATTCTGGAAGAAATCAAGCATGGCAATATCATAAGTGGACTTGTATATATTAAAATCATACATTCAAGAGGAACATAATCACTTGTCACTACTGGAGTTTAACCCATGGTTTTGGTTGCATGAAGGTGCTTTCCATTTTGATAGGATGCTAACCAGTCCTGGATGATGCATTGGGCTAACAGTTAGCATATTGGGTAAAAGAGACCTTAAACAAGGTCCGAAATAATTGCAACCAGCTGAAAAGTGAGTGTTGGCAACCAGGCCTTTGAGGCTAGTCGCCATTAGGCAACTAACTTTTCGCATCTTGAACCAGCATTCAAGGAATTGGATTTGTTTTAAAACGAAAAAGTTTCTGTTTGCTTTTAATTTTGTCTCTTCAAAGTTTTTAACTTCCATAGAAAATAATTTGGATCAAAAGTGGGAGTAAGATTGCTGTTAATGACTCCAAAAACAGCTATAGTTCACACAACATATAGCACACCATGTTTTCAGCGGTTTCAACTGCTAGCCATACTGTGAACAAACAGCAGAAACCTCTAACTTCCTTTCGAGAAGCATTACTGCTTGCTCCATGTCTGGCTCTGGAGGGCTTAGTACCGAAGGCATGTATTGAAGAAAATAATAATGTTGTGTTTAGTCTCCAAACTAAGAGAGCCATCTATTTGATGAAACTCCATTTCATAAGCTACACAATATTTTAATGCCTTCACACGTACTTGTAGTGAATCTAAGTATTAAGATTGTTCAGGAGTAGGAATGTTTTCACGCAGAGACATCTTGGAAAAATTTGCGTTCTTATGTTTCAAGAACAAATTTTATTGACACTTTTTAGCCACCACATTTTTCCATCTGGCGTCTGAAAATAATTTCAGTGTGTCCTGTTGGTGCCTGCCTAAAAAAGGTAATTTCAGGCCCTGTTACCAAAAGTAACTCTTGAGGTGCTAAGACAGAAAAGCCAGCTGGGATTGTTAATGAGTCTGCAAAATGGCTGTTTTCCTGAACAATATGCTGACTTAGTGTATGATCTGTATAATGTAAGAACTTAACCTAAGTGGCACTTGTCAATAACAACAGCACTTATTTTCAATTTTGTTTGTATAGCTAACTTAAGTTTAAATGGATGCCATTATAAAAGTAAGGATATAAATAATTTACAAAATGTAGTCAATTTCTTTCTCATGAACTCTCATAAAAAGCTATAAAGTAATAGCCCAGACCTCTTTCATGAATAATTAACAACAAAAATATAACATACATACATACATACTCAAACAAGCTACAGGCAACCATCCTAAATTTTTAAACCAGAGCTTACCTTCACGGCAAATTGTATGAACAGAGATTGACACTACCGCACTTTTTGTTGACATCAATCCACCACAATCAATAGCATCCACTTTGAATTCGTACACATCATATGCATCGCGTCCCAAGGGTTCCTCAAGGCTGATCACACCTGCGTCATTGATCTTGAATGGCAGATTGTAACCTTCGATGGTGTACTTGCAAACACGGCCATTGGTAAAACCAATGTCTTTGTCTTCAGCAAAAACCTAAGAACCAAATTAAAGGGTTTTTACGAAGTTACACAGCTTGACACTTTCACCAGTGTATTGTTGACAATAAGTTTGGTTACACGTTAACATTTTTTAAAGCCTATGGGGATACAAATCTCTACAAAGAAAGCACTCTGAAAATGCCTATCAAATATGATTGCCTTTAATCCATATTCAGGGCAGTAGTTTGCTAGACAAAAGCTTGTGATTTGAACTTTTGTTTAAAATTATTTATTGGAAAACATTTCAACACCTTCATAAAACAACCATAATGCAATGTTTGATACCCTATAATAATTATTAGAAACTGGATTTTTTTTTTACATGATCTACTGTACTCTACTTAGCTCTAACCAATGATAGTCCCAAGTTCAAAATTTCAAACTATTTCAAACCAGGAAACCTGCTCAAAGGCTGGATAACACTGTCCAGCAGATAAATCTATTCAGTGGATACAGGTCAACAAAATTAACTGCTGAATAGTCATTTATCTGGAGGATAATCTGATTATCTGGAGGAGAATTGTCCACTTTTGGAACAACCAGCACCAATAAATCTTACCTGGGTGATATTGGTATATGTCCTACCACGACTTATTGTCGCCTCATAGGTGTCTTTCATAAAATGTGGTGTAAACTCATTCACATCATCAACTTCACATTCTAAGCTGATGGGAAAGGATGATTTTGGGGGCTTTCCACTATCCCAAGCAATGATATCAAAGAAGTAGTCCGTAATTTCTTCGGCATCCATATCTTTCGTTGCTCTTCCCTGGACATTCCCTTTGTCATCGACTGTGAAGACAAACGGCAGACCAGACTCCACAATGGTTACATTCTTCACCTTGCCTGCTTCTCCCGAGTCATCGTCCAGAACCCTCATTGGAGGATTAATGCGGAGTTCTCGCATGTTCTCAATAATATCACAGCTGTACTTCTCAAACTCAAATCTTGGTGCGTGCTTGTTCATGTTCAGAATTTCAAAGTCGACCTTGGCATGGGCGATGCATTTACCACCTCCAGCAACAGCCTTCACATTGAGGATGTACGATTTCACTTTGTTGTAGTTCAATGGCTTAACGAGCCAAATACGTCCATTTTCATCAACCTCGAATGGAGTGTCTTGTTCATTGATGGTGTACTTGACAGGCCCTTCACAACCAACAGCTCTGATGTGCATCACAGTCTTGTTAACTGCATGATACTCTGTAATGGCACGTGCATACTCATCTTGCACAAAATCAAACGCTGCACAAACAAAAGAAATTGTCAGATGCTACAAAGTAAGACTAAACTGTCAAGCTTCAAGCAATGAAAATCAAGAATTCCTCTGTAATAAACTTTTGTAAAAGCATGTAATTAAGTCAAAAAGATCTAAGCAATTCTTATTCCAGGTTTTGCTTTGATAGGACTTTAGTCTGTGGGAAATGTTACTTGTTACAAGCAGGATAGCCTACTTGCTGCGTGTTTTTGTGCTAAACAGAATCACTCGAAATAACATTTTATGTACTGTCTCTAAGACTATAAAAGCTCTGTGGGACAATTCTAAGACAGCCAGCCATTAAAAATTACACACAGCTACCAACAGAAAAATCTACTTCTCTAAATTAACCCTTACAAGCAATGGTCAGTTGACATTCTATGAATAATAGCGACACATTTATTGGGAGAAAAATCAAATGATCTTTAATATATTATTCCCAAACAAACAATACCTATTTTCTGTGCCATGTTCTACCTTGGTCAAAATGTTACGAATAAAAAATAAGCTGCTCTAAATATTAGCATGCAATTCTTATTTCTTTCTGTGGTTATCATAATCGTGTATATCTGTCTGAAAGCTAGATCTACATCTTTACTTATCTTTAACATAAGGAAAAAAGCATCATATTTCCCCTTATCAGAGGTTTATAGAATAATATTTTCCTTTGAGGCAGACTGATATCTTGTAATAGTATTTTTCAGCAATGAACACTTTTACAGTAAAGAAAACAAGAAATGCAAACCAAACCAAATTTCTCATCCGCATGGGACAAGGCAGAGATAGCAACACTATGATGATACACGTAATTAACAGTGTTTTCAGCAAGAAACACTTTAAACAAACCGGAGACAGTGAATTTGGCTCTATCTACTAAATATCCACGAACGCATTTAAGAAATAAAGAGCAAATTGACTTTAAATTTGACTGAACTCAACAGAGCATGAAAGGAATTCTGCAGACTTTTTAGTTGTCTGTTCAAATATTACAAAGTGATGTCCAAAGCAGCTTGGAAGATCATGTCGAAACCTAACACTGCCTTATGTACTTTGCTAACGACAGAAGGCGAAAATAAGAAACCGAGATTTGTCTGGCAGACCCAAAGCCGTACAATCTTATTTGGCCGGTTCCAGATTAGCGAAGAACATGTATCGTTCAACTCAAAAATGCCTTCGAAATTAATGAAGAGAAATCGTAGTGTGTGCGTCATGTTCGCTGACAGTGCTTTGGAATCTAAATCCACTCTATGGCTTTCAAACCACCTAGTTTTATTGAGAACTCGAGAAAAATACAAATGAGAAAGATTGCTGTACAGTTTTAAAAGATTTTCGTAAGAGAAAGCAAATGATTGAGCATAATGGCCCGTTGTATACATGTAAATTTTTATGCAATATGGCGCGGGTTGTCATCCTTGAATGTCGCAAACAAAACCTTCGGCACTTCAAGGTTGGGCAAGCAGAATATAAAATCACTAAAATAAAACGGTTCTGAAGATTTAGATCACAAAATCTCCGCTGAGCAAGCAAAAATGTGCAATATCGAGCATGGAATTTTCAGAAACGAAGTACTTTTAGAATTTGGCATCCCTGTTGTGATTAAATCGAAAAGAACTAACTGTTCTGAGTAAACAGGCCTTATTTACCCCACATAAATTGTTCACGGCCCAGTTAAAATATCCAGTAATCGAAGAACACGATTTCTAGTATGAAAAATAACTTGTCTTGCAACACAAGAAACAGAAATCGCGCTGTCTAAGTGAATTGAACAAACGCGCGTTCCAAATTGCTTAACCTTTTTCACTTACCTCTTTCCTCAAACTCCAAACCCGTGCAAAAAGCGACCAAAACACTAAGAAAACTTGCGACAGTCGTTCGTGGCGACATTAGCAGCATTTTCGGTGGCTCACAACTTGAAATCGGAGAAGAAAAGTCGCAGTAAATTTCGTCGTGAAAATGTAATCCAATACTCAGGTATCGTCTTCCTTTCTCAGCTCACGCCAAAGAAACGTGACGTCATGTACCACGTGTTATCACACCCGCATTGAAATTTCAATATAAGTTTTGTGGTTGAAAAACAATAGAAAATCCGCATACAAAGACGTGCTGTCGCAACCCTAAAATTGGATTTGCATGCATTTCAAATTTAAAACCTGCTAGTTGGCGGTCTTTCTTCGATTGACAGAAAATCAAAAAATGAAAATTTGTCAATCTTTCACCTGCAACACCAGGAATACAATAAGGCATGCCTGTTGGGAAATTATAGAACGCTCAGCAACTGCGGATGTTTTCCATTTGTGAACTTAAAATTTGGTCATTGCAATAATCAATTAAGAGAATTAACTAGAATCTGAAACTGTTTGCATATTTAATACTTTTCGAAAATTCCCGAGGATGCAAACTTTTCTTTGAAATGTTGCCTTGAATTGGTTTCCTTTCTTGACTTCAGTAGAACAATTGTCACAGGTGCGCTCCTTGACACAATACGGATAAAGTACAAACCAGTCAGTACATCTAGTCAATCTCGTTTTAAGCTAATATTATACGGTAACACTTCTCAGTGGCATGTCCGCTTTGCTATACTTTATTTATTTCGCTGTTTTAACTGCTGACCTCAGCTCTATCATGCTTGTGATTGGGTGTATTCACCACAGTCCTCCTTACGCATGCTAGAAAATTATTACTTTCCAATTACGTTTAACTTCAAAAGAAAGGTATGTTTTATCCTAAAATGAGTGATTATTACCCATCCTCCTTCCCAGAATTCGAGCTCCAATCACCCCAATAATGGCTATTTGGGAGAGCAGCAAATCTGTTAGGAGAATTTAAACAAATTACTAAATGAATTAATAAATTTCTGGAAAATCAGAACGTTGCAGTAAACCTAGGAGCATTGCCCATTATTTTTCAAGAGTAGGGAGAATGTGGTGTCCCAAAACTCAGTAACTTCCACCTTCCATCATGAAAGTAACAGGGGTCAGAGAACATTAAAATTTGTGGTTGAAGCACCAGTTCTCCCAGTACCTTTCACATTATTAAGCCTGAAAAATTTATGAACCAGCTGGTGCCTTTTCAGGGTTTCTTCCATGTGAGGAGTTCAAAGGCAAATTTTGAACAGGTGAAGTTAAATTAGAATTGCATAGGGATGAGCAAAATATACCGGAGATAAACCTTTGTAATATTTCTCAAACAACACATATTTTAACAAACTTTATTTTAAAAAATAGCAAAAACATATATGTCCTTGCATTTAAATGACAGAGCCAACTTCAAAAATTTCATTTATTTTCTACAGATTAATAGAAACTCACTTATACAATATTACCTCTATACATCACACAGTACAGTTTTACAAGTCAACAGTATAGTTGGTGAAAAAGAAGATGCAGATTATTTACTGGTAAAACCTTGAATTGTTGACTGTCAGTGATCACAATAACAGGCAATTATAGATAAAAGCTATTTTCCCACGATTTTCAAGACAATTATACATAAAAACTAATTTCCCATGATTTTCCAAGTTTCATATTTAGGGTTTCACATCATTTAAGGGATGAAGTTGACCTAAACAATAAATATGCATACTTGATTACTATGCAAGGCATGATTATTTAGTTCACTATTGGTGCTCTAAAGCTTCTAAAACATTCAAATGTTGCACCCTGAGCCTATTAAGCCTACTGTGGCTAATGGACTGAGAATTTGTTTCAGCAATGTGTTCAAACTGATGAATAATGTGTGAAAGGTGAATTGATCAACAACTGAGACAAAGAAAGAACCTGAGTCCCCAAGAGGAATTGAAGCCATGACTGCCTGAACACTGGGTGGATGCTCTATCCACTGCAAACTGCAAACTCACAGAGAGCTAGCTCATTTACATTTGAACTCAGTTAAATGCTCTTCATGAGTTCTCGTAGCTCAGTGGATAGAGAGCTCATCCAGTGTTAGGGAGGTCATGGATTTGATTCCTGTTGGAGTTTTTCTTTGTTACATGCTTGTAACATGTTGATTGACTCACTTTTCACATTTCATTACCGAGCTAAAAATTCTGCATCTTTATTCACTTATCAATACTCACGAGGCATAATAGTATTTAAAGCTTTCCTAAACAAGAGTTAAATCTTTCCAGCCCCTACCCTGGGTGCCGGAGGTTTTATTCTTGGCAATAAATTGCTAAAAAGCGATATGCTGCTTTGCCAATAACAGGAAGTGGCTTGGCCTCCCTCCAAAAGAAGCCTCTGAGACCCAGGGTACTCAGCCCTAAGAACAAAACATCAATTCACTTGCACTCATAATTGAACAATTCTTACTCGACAAATTATGTGCATTGGAGGCAGATCAAGCCAATATTCGCTTGTTAATAAATTGCTCTATTTTTCTTCACTGTCTGCATGCAGGACTTTCCATCTGCTGGGATCCAGGTAATAAACATCCTATCTATATGTTTCTTGCAAAACTATTTTTTTTGAATTAGTATTTTCTTTGTGCACCCAATTTTGCCTGGTGCAGTCATTTTTGTCCAGCAGCAAGTTGAGTCTGTTGTAAGATAAACCAACAATGTTCATACAGTGTCGTGACGTCAAAGCAGATTTGTAATAACAGTATCATTCACATTAATTCATCATTTAGTATCACAATGTCAATAGTCTACTTCTGAGCATCCTCTACTTGGGAACCAGCCACTTTAAGGAGTTTATCACCACTTCCTGGAAGAGTTAAGCAGAACTCATTAAAACGTTATAAGAAACACATAAATCAACACAAGAACAGTTAGCAGACATCATGATGAGTAAAGAGTGGTGGACATACCAGCACACTGTTGATTTAAGCCACTTGATAACTCACAAGTAAACCTGTATTAAGAGGACACCCTGTCTCATCTGGACAGCACCCTCAGAGGAATTCCCAAACTTTACTTCCTTATTTCTATAAAAAGAAACTTCATACATCTCTATAAAGCAGTTAACCAGGGTGTCCATTTCAACAGGTTTCAGTGGCATAAGAGTGGTGAATGGCCCTTCCAAAATCACTGGTCTCACAATTTCTTTTATCTAATTTCATGGGTCTGGCACAGACTCAAAGTTACATGCATCTCCCAGTTTTGATTTTTTAACAATGCTGCCTGACAGTCTCAATTTTTTTTGAAAGGCTAAGAAAGTCTAGAAGTACCTATTTTTTTCTGTTTTTTCTTACATAATTTCTCAATGTCTTAGATCCTGAATGTCTTGCGGCTCACAAAGTAAACCACTAGTCTCACCCTCTTGCAAAGACTTGCATTTTCCATTCACATCTCTAGACATACACTTCTTGATATAATATGATATCTCAAACCAGGCCTATCTATATGGCAACAGCAAAGTCTCTCACAAGCAACTATAAACCCTTGCCAGATATTTATACTATGTAGTAAAATTTTCTCCCTTCTCGATCATAGAACCTTTAAATGGAGCCATCTGAAAAGAAAATTATTGTTACAGCAACAGACTTTTCAAAGTCAGTAAGAATTCCCCTGACTTGATTCAACATTTCATGGAATTTCCCTGTCCCCGGAGACAACCAAAAAATTAACTCAATTTCCTCTTTTACTACTTTACAATATTTAAAGCTAATTGGGATAACATATAACAAAATAATATTGTGTAAACATAGATGTCTTTTTATTGACTAGCAAATGATCCTCCTTACCCATGTTTTCTGAAACTTTTTCAAAGGAACTTAAGGCTGCATTGGTATTCACAGCCAGAAATTCAGCTTCTTGAGGCTTTAGCTGAAATTTTATTAGAAAAAAAGATGGTTCTTATTACCAAATATTTTTTACAAATCAATGCACAAATATGTTGTTCTAGGGATAACTTGAAGGGCACTTGTGGCCCAAGGGGGAGTACCCTATATAAAAATGACAGTGCTGCCCGTCACACCTTTTAGAAGCTAAAAACCTGGTTTTAGCACCTGTTAGGGTGTTTAGCCTCAGTGGAAGTTCTAATGGTAGCTTTTACATGTAGGATACTGAGCCAAAAACATGACAGGAGATAAATTGTTTTATGTAAGAATTTGTAATTCTTTTGACTTGGGGGAGAGGAAATTTCAAGCCACGCCCTCAAAACAGGATTTCTGATGAGTATGCATGTCTTTTTTATATAGGAGTCCCTCCCTCCCAGGACATGGGGGTCAAAAAAGAACATATTAACTGATTATAAGTTATAAGGAAGGAAGAGATAAACTTCTATGCACGTTGACCGATACTTTGTAAGCTTTTTATTAAAGTGGTACGAAATATTTGCACTAAATTACCACCCATAACTTTAACAAATTGAAGTCAGTTTTTTATGTGTCTGTCCTCGTATTGATGATAAATTGCACCATAACATTGTAAACAGATGTCAATTTGTTTTTTTACAATAACAGGACCCAAAGCTGGTCAAATGCCAGGAATAAAGCCTGACACGTAGAAGCAGCTCATTTGCATAGTGCAGCGCATGCAAATCCGATTATCAAATTTTATCCATCTGTACTCTTATTGATGATAAAAACAAGCCAATCAGCATGCAATAAATTGGCAAGTTATTGTAAAAAGTATATTTTCAAATTATCTTTTTCAATTTGGTGATTATAAGCTCGTACCTGCTCTCCAAGCTTCTTTAAGGCTGTTAAAATCTCCACCGCTTGTTGTGTGTAAGCTGCTTGACTCAGATGACCAGTTTTAAGGTCTCTTTGCATCTGAAGAAAAATTTTACCAGACAGTGAAGTAATTAATTAATAACTTTTCAACGTTTAATGGACACAAGGGCTCTGTATGCAGAAATTAATATTTCTTAAACTAATTAAATTTAATTTACTTTTTCACACTGTGATAGGGGGGGGGGTACACAGTTTTCTTACTTTAATCTACTTATTAAACGAGAGTGAGATCTTTACAGGAAAATCTCATACCAAGACCTTGCCAATGGGTCAGTCAATATGGCAAGGCTGAGGTTTGAGATTTCCCCCTCAAGGCTTAATGTTCGAGGTAAATAAGTTGTTTTTGTTACTTTAAGGTAATGTCTTAAAAAAGTGCTTTTAATTTAGTACTTGAGCTGGTATTAACAGCAGACTTTACAGCAAACTTTACCCTCTTACAAGATGACTCCGAGTCATGTTCTTCTTACCTCCGCGAGTCTCTGTCTGAGTTGGCCTGGTTGTTTCTTTGCAAACAGGCGAATGACTTCTGGTGTCTTAAAAGCTTCACTTATGGCTGCCTGGATTGCCTGCCAAGTTGAAGATAGAGAGAGATGATGGTATTATTCTTAAGGTTGGTTGACATATGGGAGAGATGCTAATTACCGGTAGTATCGATCAAAAAAGCTACTCGAAGATCTCCAAAAGGAATTTAATCTAAAACCTTTGGCACAGCAGTTGCAAGCCCTACCATGTCACTGACTTAATTCAGGAGATTTACAGGGGCAAGGCCACATAACTAAGTAAAGTGTACAATCTCTCTGGATAATTACTGCTATAGAATTATATCCTATGTTATGGTTTGGAGTCAACAAAAATTACATCACTGAAATTTTCTGCGATTTGCCTTGGAAAGTTGACCTAATGTTTTAAATTTTAAATTGCACTAAAAAATAAAAAAAAACATCATACATGTAGCACCACAAGTGTTAGATCATCCAAAGTACATTTGTAGTTAATAAAATATAACAATAATTACCATAATTTGAATAGAGGGGTTTTTGAAAATACAGATTGTTTACCATTCAGAAAAACAATCTTAGGCAGTGCTATTCTCAGACATCAATGCTTACCGGACAAACAAATTTCTTGATGTCATTTGGCTCCATTCTCCTCACAAAAAAATCAAATATACCCACCCTGGGACCCAGATTCTTAGTCAAATTTCCCAGGGGGGGAAGCTAGGTAACTGAAGTCAAATGCCCCACATCCCTAAGGCTTAACATTGGTAGATGCATAAGAAGACATTATATACCAACTGCAGGCTGCTTATTTCATCAACCAGGGTCACATTTCCAGCGGCAAACTTGTCCAATGTTTCCTTGAATTCTTTCAGTTGTTCCAGTGTTTCTTTCTTTGTTTCTTCATATTCATCTTCATCTAAATCTTCCCTTGTAAAATAAAAAGATGCAAGGACGAAAATTGATATTATTTTTCATTAAGTTAATTTACTTATTTATAAAATCAGTTGCAGAATATAATTTGACTTTCTTAAACTAATAAAGAAAATATCATCATCCCAGCCAAAGTGACAATAATTCATGTAAGAGTTTCACCTAGCCACTTTCAACTGGGTCTGGAAAGGGGGGTCCTGATCCCTCATTCCTACTCCTTTTTCATATGAATCCCACATCCTGCACATTTTTCATCAATATCCAGAATCCTGTTTTTCTTTCCCAGAAAAATACATTAATAAGTCTAATTTCCACAAAAGCTAATAAATGTAAGACATAGGTTGACCCTTGTGATTAATATTTTGAATTTATGTGTGTTTTAAGGCTTTGGCAAAAACAAATAGCTTTTTGTACCTTGGTATGATGAAAGAGCATGATATGACAGTGTGATCTGTCGTCCAAAGAGACTGAAGAGCTTGAGCAATTGAGTCAATTGAGCATTTTGTCAATAACTGGTATGCTTTGACATAATGTGCAGTTTTCTGGCATCTGGTCGAAACAAAATACTCTCTGACAGTTTCAAGTAGATAACTATTAAGACCACGTCCTATTTAAACAGAAACTCTATAGGGTCTGTATAATTTGGTTTAAAAGGACACCACCTTGCACTCGCCTAGTTGATTCGCTTTGGCCTCTAGAACCAGGGATTTGAGTTGTGACAATTTCCCAAATTCCTGACAGATAAGCAAACAAAATTCCCACATCCTAAGCCCAAATTTTGGCAAGTCCCACTTCCTGCGGAGCAGTAGTCAAATCCCGATCCTGTCAATAAATTTATCATTTTCCCGATTTCTACTCCACAATTTGGTCAAATCCCAAATCCCAAGAATACCCTTCCAGACCCTGTTTCAAACTTTCAACACACAAGAGTTTTGAAACAAACTCACTTGCATTCTTCTAAATCTGACAGCTGGGCTACAAGGCGATCAAGCTGTTCTCCAAGGTTCTGCTTCAGCTTTTGAGTCTCACTCTGCCCTCTCGATGTCATATTCCTAAAATATATTTTCAGTTTAACAATGTTCAATATATCTTGCAACTTTTTATCCACCATATTTTTATCATGGCAGACGAATTAAAAGTGTTGTTTACGACTGAAGCAAGTTGTAGAGAAAGGAATCCTGATTGACATGCGCTTTGCACAACAAGTTGCCACAACTTTAAACACAAATAGCAATATTTACCACTATGCTGATCTTCAATTTGCAATGTAATGTGTGATAACTTACAAGAAAATGTTCCCCATTATATATTCTACGGTTGAGTAAGACATGCCACAGTTTAAAATGTCTGTAATTTTGAGGACATACTTTGTTTCAACAAAGTTTGAGGCATCTTGGAGTTTTCCCATTTTAATATTAAAACGAATGATCATGACAGGAAAAAGATGAAAAAAAAAACATGAGAACCTGCAATTGCCCCGTTTCTGTTTTGTCAAATTAGCTTGTATCGCGTACATAACATAAGATGACGGGATGAAATTCTGTAATATCCAAAAGGTGTTCTTAGGCCTAACAGCAGGTGTTTTAATATAGCATCTACAGTACAATCAAACTTTAGTCCAAGAACTGAACACAGAATTAGGCAACAGTATTTCAGAGCTCTATATTGTAGCTCTCACTGAACGGGAATCTTTCTTACAGATCAACAAGCAAACTCGTCATTCTGTAATAAAGGATTCCACAAAAGAACAGTGCAAAAATACAATGTACATAGCCATAACAATAAAAGCTTTTGGGGCTTCCACTGTAACAACTGTGGTACGGAAGAGTACAATACGTACTTACCTTGCTAACAGCTCTGCCGAGCTCTGCATTGATGAAACTCACTAATCCCCAGTCTTCTAAGGCATTTGCTCAAGACATTTCTTTCGTCGAAATGTAATTTCAAGAGACCTTTTGAAAAAACCCGCTACGGCAAAAAAAGTTTTAAAGGTCGCAAGATAATATTTTATCTGAAAATTTTGATGAAAATCATTTTAAATAGCACCTGCATCCAATTTTCATCTAAAAGAGCTTTGCTTAGGGATGATGTTACATCCGTCACACACGCTAAAATTTTGGAGATACTTCCGTCATGGGCTCCACAATCTAACAATTGATTTGCACCCCCTCTTAGCGTGCGCAGGACTTGTCGCCTTCCTTTTCCGAACCACGTTGTGAGAAGCTCTGTCGACCATCGTAAGTACTTCGTTTCGTGTTTTATATCTTTAGAATTCCGTTTTGAGTCTGTAATGTAGAATCATGAGTCCATTTTTTCTTTATACCTTTTTTTCAACATCCCACTAGTAAATTATTCCCGTCTTACTCTTTATAATCTGGGTAAAAAAATCTACGGTCGCTTCGTGGTCTTTGCTCTAAAGATCCACATGGAAATGGCTCGGTTTCGTTGTTTTAATTGTTGATGTTCAAAGTGACTGGAAACGTAGTGCCATTAAGGTCACTGCTGTGAAATTTTAGTTTTGCCCATCTCGTAAAGTCTTTTTATTCGTTACTTTTTACCGGCAGAAAAGAGAATTTCCAACCGGCCGGTAAGAGCGCGCGGTCCTCGCACGTGATGGAAACTCAAAGCTAATTTCTCTATCAACGCAAACGTTACAAATAGTACATTGTACCTTTTTGCCTTTCTTGTTTTGTATTTGTGTGGATTTTTTGGGGAAAGCAATTTAGCGGCGGAAGGAACGTAGCTGTATGAACTTTTTCGATGGCATATATTGAGTAATACTAAATTGAATTCCAATCCAAATATCGTCAAAAAAACTTGTAAAACGAAGAATACACCCATGTAAGTTATTGCTGACTCAGAAAGAGATGCCTGACTGTTCGAGGGTTGCTCAGTTTGTTTCTTTTTTGCTGATTAGCTTGCAGAGAAAATTTAAGCTTAATCATAGTTTGTGTAGTTCCTCTTCGTTGACCAGCGTTTTTTTTAAAGTTTACTGTCGACTTCAAATTAAGCTTAAGGATCGATTTAGTTTGGTGAAAAATTTAATTGAACTTGGCTTTGTGTAACTTAGGCATAGTTAATGCCAGTTTCAGTACCAGACAATAGTGAAGGCCTTCAAAGGTTGGGCAAAGTACAAGTCATGTTCTGTAATTCAATGAAGATGGCGAATGTTCAAATCGTGTTCTCCTGATCCTTTATTCTCACATTTTTACCTTTGTCTCACTAATACACTGTAGGTTTCATTGTTTCCAGAGTTTTCCACAAATGTTCCTATTTGTAGTAGGATCAATATCTTATGTTCCTTCAAATTGATGCAAAATGAGAAAGAACTTAATGTGGAAACCAGCCACCTCTTACCTTTGTTCAGCTGTGCAGAAGACGCAGGATACATCCCCAGAGTACACTGCCTAACAAACCTTTTGTTAATTTTATTCCTTGTTTTTTTGTCCTGTTTCTTATTGTTTTACATCAACTGTGTCTTCTACTCCGAGAGCTGATTTCTAGTTGCCCTGGTAGGTTTTAAGTCACCACTGGTGACCCAACTAGAGATTGCCAAGTTTTGTATAGCCCTGCAGTTAGCTAGATTTCTTTGTTACTGATTGTTTCACTTTTCAGTGTCCATTACCATGTCTGACCATGAGGATTATGAAGGAGCTGGAGATTCTGGTGCATCAGATACATATCCCCAACAGTGCTCAGCTCTTCGTAAAAATGGTCATGTTGTCATTAAAGACCGTCCCTGCAAAATAGTGGAGATGTCAACTTCAAAGACTGGAAAGCATGGCCATGCCAAGGTTCAAAATTACTTTCCACTTGTGTATACTTCTTGAACATGAACATTTTTTTTCGACAGAGTGATATCTAGTGCTTTTTTTAGTTTAGGAAGCAATTTAAACTCTTCGCCCATTACAAACACATTTCTTACTTTTTCAACAAATATTCTTTGTCCTTGTATGTATACACCCAGGGACTCCTAGGGTGCCTCCTCGGGTTTTGGCCTCTGGGCCAAAACCCTGCGGGGGAAATATGTATTTTTTTTTTTTTAGGACCAAGTCCATATGTCAGCATTTTTATAGTTTTCAATTGAGTATTCTAAAACCAAAACAAAACCAATTACTTACCAACCAGACTGCTTAGTCAATTTCAGATCATGTGTAAATCCAAAACCAAAAGTAATTGCCTTGTAACTTTTGAAACTTGTTTTAAAACCACTCTATGCAATAAATAAAATAGATTTATCATGCCCTCGCTGTCAGGTAGAGAGAAAGGAGGGCATCTTTACAGGCTAGTTTTCAAATTAATATATGGCGGATCATGTATGTAAACTGTGGAGAAAGATAGAGAGATAATCAACTGAGCGATGATCGGTCATGTCTTCATAGCTGCATAGACTGTTAGCCCTGGGTCCTCTAGTCTAAAATTTCAGACATGTCTCAAAGTCTTTGAAAGAAAATATTCTAGCCACTAAAAGTTTGTTGCTAATTTGAAAAGGTTTTACAACATCAAAATAATAGTTGTTTCAGTCAAATATTTTGAGATTACCCCATTGATCAGTCAAGAGTTAATGTTGTAGTACCATGTAAAAGTCGAGAGATTTTGATGAAATGCTCTCCTATAAAGTGATCTTGTATTATCTTTCAAAGGTCCATCTTGTAGCCTTAGATATTTTTACTGGAAAGAAGTATGAAGATATCTGTCCCTCAACCCACAACATGAATGTCCCACATGTTAAGCGTAAGGATTATCAGGTAGGCTTATGAGGATTAAATGATTGACATTTTATACAATCTACTGCTGTCTCTCTCTTTCAAGGTCTCTGTGTATCTGGAAAACATTTATTTGCCACTCACTGACTAGGCTATGCACACACAATCAAACACACAATGTACCGCTAGCAGAGCTGTCAACAGGAGTCATTATTACACAATGAACTCGCTATCTCTCTTCTGATTGGCCAAAAGTGTACAGTGAATTTTCGAAGTCAGTGGTTGTCACATCATCTAGCTGCAGATTATACAATCATGTCAACACTCAAGGTCATTGGTAATCGTGTTCTTTATGACTGCAGTACATAATTCCTTTTTTTTTTCGTTCAATGTATAATAAAACAATTATTAGATTTTTTTATTTGATATCCAGAATAATCAAGGTCTCGCTAAGATTTATCAGCCTCGGCCTTCGGCTTCAGCTGATAACCCTTACCTTGACCTTCATTATTCTGGATATTAGGAATTTGTTAAAGTGCCACTAAGATCAAATTCTCGATAACCATTTTATTACATTTTCTTTCACAATAAGTCTTTCTGAAAGATCTTGCCAAATTTCAAGCTATTACGAACATCAGAACTCATGTTTTTTCGACTTTATTTCCGAGAATTTCCGGCCGCCATTAATTTTCCTTGTTCCAATATTTTTCTTCTAAGTAAGCTCTAAGGCTGCTCGGAGAATGCGTCTTTCGTGCTTCAAACTTCTCTGCTTAGTAACCTGGCAGTCTTATTTCAGTTTCCAGTGCTCAACTAATTGTTAGGCTTGGCTACCAAATTCCATAACACGCTTTGCAATGAGTCGTTTACAAAGAATCCTGAGTTTCTTTGTTGTTTTGCCTCTTATGAAGCCACTTTTTTTCTCTTCAACCTTTGTTTGTTTGAAATCGCCATGTTTGATTTTGTAAGCATTTTACAAAAATTGTCAAAAAGCACACTTAGGCACATGTAGCTTAATTAACTGGGTGAAATGCTCATAAACAGGCTATTATTAAATCTTTGTGTTGAAACTTGCTGTAATCTGTTGTAGCTCAAAGAAAATTCTAAGGAATACAAGTTAAGTTTTCCAAAAATTCTTACCTGGAAATTAAAAAATCTAGTTTTTGGCCTTGAAAATTCGAGGCCAACTTACACATGGGAACTTTTTTTTTCAAGAGTGCTTTTTGGGGAGGTTTTTTTTTCAAAATCATGCCATAAAGTTGGGGGTGCAGCATATGCACAGGTCTTGCATTATTTGTTTTTTGTCATTATTCCTGAGCTTGACTGCCAGGCACCCTAGCCTGTAAAGGCAGGTTCCCAGGAGCCTTTCCAGAATGTATTTTAGAGTACAGCCTTGTCTCAAGATACCCATCTGAATCCACTGCTAAGAACTGCTCCCAGTGTTTGGGAGAACCTCCCTTGGGGGGGGGGGGGGGGGGGGGGGGGGGTTCAAATAATTATAAAAAGGATGGAAGTGCTTGCCAGAAATTTTGAAAACAATCCCGAGATCCTATTATGTGGGTGTGGCTTGAATCCTTTTTCACACCTACTGGTAAGAGGTACCAAAATTATTATTCTAAAACAACGCAACACCCTAAAAATGTACCCTGAAAGCTCCCCCAGTAAACCATTTTAGGCTTAACACTCTGAGAGGTATAAAACCTTTTTTTTAACCCTTAAATACACCATGGT